>Ga0310695_10007901_pt1 | contig 16730 bp, 15 predicted proteins | sample RumenRJG_04DNA_FD_203882 | JGI IMG/M metagenome (GOLD analysis project Ga0310695, IMG submission 203882) | Bovine rumen microbial communities from Lethbridge, Alberta, Canada - RJG_04 (v2) (version 2) | ecosystem: Host-associated > Mammals > Digestive system > Stomach > Rumen | place: Canada...
TCAGGGCGGAAAGATCTATCCTTCTGCACAGTTCTACAGTCTCCGGTGCAACGCGGAAATCAAATCTAGCTGCAAACTGCGCAGCTCTGAGCACTCTGAGCGGATCTTCGACGAAAGTCTCCGGATCGATATGCCGTATGATCTTATCTCTCAGATCATCCATACCGCCGAAATGATCGATGATCTCCGCCGTAAGCACATCTTCCATCAGAGCGTTTATGGTAAAGTCGCGCCTGCGTGCCGCCTCGTATGTCTCGATGAACGGATCTACCTCAACGTCAAAGTCCCTGTGTCTGCGTGCTCCGTCCGCAGCAGCCAGAGCTTTTTCCCGCCTGGGCATCGCGATATCTATCTCTTCGCCTTTTAGCGAATAGATCCCGAAACTCTGTCCGAACGAGACAGGTTCACCGGCCTCATTCAGTATCTGCCAAAGCTTTTCAGGCTCTATGCCGTGTACTTCGATATCTACATCTTTATTGTCTATGCAGAGCATTTTATCGCGCACAAAACCGCCGACGTAGAATGTCCTGCCCCCGGCGGTCTTTACCTTTTCAGCGATCCGCTCTGCAATGTCGCTCATCTGCTATCTTCTGTCGAGATATGTATTGATTATGTATGCAATAGCCAGTCCGGCCATCGCAGCTAAAAGACTTTTTGCCATAGTTTCCTCCCCGTTGCGTTCTGATATATCATTGCACATTTCACTTATTCTGCTCCACCTTAGATAATACTTATTGCAGATTTGTATCATATCGGACCTGTCCACGGGAATCACATCAGAATGCAAAGTTTCCGTTTACGAAGACAGGCACCTCGCGTCCGTCTCCTGTGATACCGGTTATCTCAAGGTCACGCGAGCCGACCATGAAATCAACGTGCGTCATCGAGAAATTGACTCCGGCTGCTTTGAGTTCCTCTTCTGTCATGTTCTCTGCTCCCTCGATGAGAGGATATGCCTCGCCAAAAGCAAAATGGCATGATGCATTCTCATCAAACAGAGTATTCATGAAGAGCACTCCTGAGTGGCTGATCGGCGAATCGTAAGGTACCAGAGCTACCTCCCCGAAATAAGATGCACCCTCGTCTACCGAGATGGCATGTTTCAGCACCTCCTCACCCTTTTCTGCATGGACCTCAGTGATCTTGCCGTCTTTCACTTCGAACCAGAAACCATCTATGATCGTTCCATTGTGGCTGAGCGGCTTGGTAGCGACAAGTCTGCCGTTTATGCCGTCTCTCTTGGGAAGTGTGAACACTTCTTCAGTAGGGATATTTGCTGAGAACACAACCCCGTTCCTGCACTTCTCATCTCCTCCGGCCCAGTAATGGAGTTCAGGCAACTCGACAGTCACATCGGTCCCTGCGGAGTTCTTGTAATGCAGGCGGGCAAAATGATAGTCATTAAGTATATCAACATGTGTCTGCAGTTCCTTAGTATGTGTTTCCCAGCTGCTCACTGTCTCACCATCAGAGACCCTGCAGGCTGAAAAGATCTCTTCCCACAGACGCTCCTCAGCAGCATCTTCATCCATATCAGGAAACACCGCTTTTGTCCATGCTTTGTTCGGCACAGAGCAGACACACCACTGGAACTCGCTTCTCATCTCACGTTCGCGGAACTCCTTGAGGGCATTGCCTCTGGCGATCTGTGCTGTTTTGATGCGCTCAGGGTCGACGCCTTTGAGCTTTTCCGGATCTTCGGAATAGATAGAAAGCCATCCCGCCCCTTCTTTTCCGATCACATCGTATAACTCCTTTTCCCATGAGTTGACGATGCCGAATATCTCCTCGTCAGCTTTGAGGTATTTCATACGGGTCAGCTCGTCATCAGTCCAGTTCATCACGACTTCTCTGCATCCTGCTTCATAAGCAGCAGCTGCACAGAGCCTTGCAAAATCAGCACACTCCACACAGCATGCGATCACGAGTCTCTGTCCTTTCTGAAGATTGATCCCCGACCTGACAACGAGTTCAGCGTATTCTCTTTTGAGCTTATCAATGTTGGCTTTTTCCATGGTTTTCTCCTGAAACTGTTGATTTACCCATACATAATACCACGCAGAGCAACCGTTTGTTAAATACCCTTCAGATTGATGCACTCTTATCCCGGCAGACAAGCACGGAATCACAGCAAACGGTTAAAAAAAATGCTATAATGCATTTAACACCCGGCATATGGGCCCGTCCGCGCTGTGGGCTGAGATGGGTTTTATCATAACAATGGCAGGTATTTCTTTATCGGTTACAGGTCGCCTGACCATTCAAATACAGGAGTACAGCATGGCGGAAATAATAAAAGCCGTAAAAACATCCGGCATCTCTGATGCCGGCAAGATGACAGAAGTGATGGCTGCTTTTCTGGAATACACAGCGAAGCACCTTCCTGATGATGTTCTGAATAAACTCAAAGAACTCAGAACCAAAGAGACCGAGCCTCTTGCACTCGAGATCTATGACCTGATGTTCCGGAACATTGAAATGGCCGATAAGCTCAGCCGCCCTGTATGTCAGGACACCGGCTATATGCAGTTCTGGATCAGGTGCGGTGCAGAGTTCCCTCTGATAGGCGAGCTGGAAGAGATCCTCACCGCCGCATTGCTCGAGGCGACTTCTGTCGCCCCGCTTCGCTTTAACGTAGTCGAGACCTTTGATGAGAACAATACCGGCACCAATACCGGCACCGGTGCTCCGACCTTCTGGTGGGACATCATCCCAAGCTGGGACGGCTGCGAGATCTATACCTACCCGGCCGGAGGCGGATGCTCTCTTCCGGGTCACGCTATGGTGCTGATGCCCGGCCAGGGGTACGAAGAAGCAGTCCGCTTTGTAATGGACCGCATGACATCATACGGGCTGAACGCCTGCCCTCCTCTATTCGTCGGAGTAGGTTTTGGCGCATCCGCCGAGACAGCTGCCATGAATGCGAAAAGAGCGCTGATGCGTCCGGTCGGCTCACATAATCAGAACGAGCTTGCCGCCGGCATGGAGCAGTTGCTTGAAGACGGCATCAATGCTATCGGATTCGGACCTCAGGGTATGGGCGGCAAATACTCAGTGCTCGGAGTCAACATTGAAAACACGGCCCGCCACCCTGCGACCCTCGGTGTCGCGGTCACGACCGGCTGCTGGTGTCACCGCAGAGGCTGTATCGAATTTGACCGTGAATTAAACTTTACAGCAAAGACACATTCCGGCTTTGCCTTCAGATAAAACGCTGATCTCAATTTGCGGATGCCAGCGCTACTGCCTTCGATAAAGCATTGAATCTGAAACTAATGCATGAGAAAAAGGATAAACACAAATGACAGAAATCCGAAATGAAAAGAAAATACTGATCACCCCGGTCTCCGAGGCTGACATAGCATCCCTTAAGGTCGGCGATGTCTTTTACCTTGATGGTGAAATGGTCACGGGGCGCGATTCTGTCCACGGCCGCGTAGTCGAAGAGGGCATCCCACTGCCTGTCGATATCAGAGGCAAGGTGATAATGCATGCCGGACCTATAGTTAAGAAATGCATTACAGCAGACGAAAATGTTGCAGACAATGACGGCAATCCATCGTGCGATGAAGATAACAGCAATCCTTCATGCAATTCATCCCACGGAAGCAGTACACCACGCTATAAGATGGTATCCATCGGTCCTACTACGTCCATGAGAATGGAAAGATTCCAATACGAATTTCTCAGGGAAACCGGCGCCAGGATCATAATCGGAAAAGGCGGCATGAAAGAAAAAACAGCAGCCGGATGCAAGGAGTTCGGCGCTGTCCACTGCGTCATGCCTGCGGGGAATGCTGTCGTCGGCGCCTCATGCGTTGAAGAGATAACAGGTGTACACTGGCTCGATCTCGGCGCTCCGGAAGCAGTCTGGGAATGCCGTGTAAAAGAATTCGGTCCGCTCATCGTCACGATCGATGCCACAGGCCGTAACTATTTCGAAGAAAAGAAGCTCGAATACAACAAGAAGAAAGACGAACAGATCGAACTGATACGCAAGCAAGTCCACTTTATCAAGTAACAGGCTCAACACTTTATCAAGTAACAGGCTCAACACTTTATCAAACAAGATTCATGCTCCACATGACTTTCAGCAATGTTTCCTCGATTCGTCACATGAGGTCTCAGAAAATTATTTGCCGGCGCTCCCTCAACGGCATGTTCCTGAATGTTTATTTCTGATAGCATTACCTGAACCAGCGCTCCTAAGAGCATGTTCCTGAAGGCATATTCCTAATTGAGCGTTCCTAAAGGCTTGTTCCTGAAGGCTTGTTTATGTAATCAAGGAAAAACAAATAGAAACAGCACTTCATGTAAGCCAAATGCAGTTTTCTTCACCAACTACATGTCGGTCAAAAGGACTTTTTTTGATTTGTGTACATTATATGGCCTAATCCAGTTTCTATGTACATAGATTTCATCAACTTCTTAACAAAAGAAAAACTACGTGAAGGAAATAGCGTGTTCGGGAGAAAAAAGTCTCTCAATCACGCTCTTTTGTTTGTATTATGCGGACAATCAGCATAAAAATTGAAAACTAAGCTGTATCGGAAAAATACTGGGCTAATGTGTGTACATATATAGTCGGTTATCAGCACTTCATGTACATAAAATGAAAAAACTCCTTTTGGCTACAAGTCAGCATTATCTATATAGATGATACAAAATAGAGGATACGTTAGTGAATTATCTTAGAATCAGTTTTTTATATTGTTTTGACAGAATCTTATTGATATGCCTTATAAGATCTCTGAAAAGTTGTTGTGTTATGGCCAGGAGAGATGTTTTTATTTCTCTGGACTATGGAAGCATTGAAAAAGCTCCGTTTTACGATCTGCAGTTTCAAGTTTCGATTCTGTGTTCCATAAAACGGAGCTTTATTCTTGTGTGAAATGATTATATGTGTAAAAGAGTTTTCGTCAGACTGTCAGCCATCCTTTGATATGATCCTCTGTTTGCTGTTTCATGAACCATTATCTTCAGAGTCTGAGAGACAGGCTGCCGGATCACTTGCCGGAACAGTTTCTGTCAGAATCTCAGTGACAGGCAGCTGAGTCCGCCGTCGATCTTTCTGAATTCGGATGTATCTACTATGATGACCGGATATCCTGCGTCTTCGACAGCCTTCTTTACTGTCTCATATCCTTCCGGCACGATCACCGTGCCGTTCATCCAGATGCAGTTGGCACCGTATGCTTCTTCTTCAGGAACGATGATCTTATCATAGCTTGCAAAGTCAGGCTTATCTATGAACTCACCTGAGACCAGCATCTTATTGTTCTCAAGATAGTTGACACCGGTCTTGAGATGGAGCACCTCGGTAAGCGGAACAGCGATGACCTTGTAGCCATATGATCCGAAGAAGTCAGCAAACTGTTTTATCCCCTCTTCATTGGTCCTAGCAGAAAGACCTACGTAGAAAGTGTCTCCACACTTCATGACATCGCCGCCTTCAAGAGTTCCCGGAGCCTTGATGTATCCTATCTGGTCATCAGAGTAAAACTTCTTTATTGCAGGAATGATATCTGCAGTCTCACCGTTTCTGGTATCTGCTCCCGGATTGGTGATGATGGCACACTTCTCAGAGAGCACGGCAACATCTTCAACAAAACATGAGTCAGGATACTCTTCCAGAGCAGGAAGCACCAGCACATCGACGCCGCAGGCTTTAAGGGCCTCTATGTACTTGGCATGCTGCTCGAGAGCTTTTTCATATATAGGCTGACCGAGCTCCGGTGCAGAAGTGATACCGTCACAGACCTTTGAACAAGGTGTCCTTACTATTGTGTGTTTGAACATTATAATCAGATCTCCTTTATAAGTTTATTGCATTTATCGATTATCCGGACGGCGTCCATACAAAATCTTCAATTCCGCAGAAGCCCTTGCAATGCAATGAGCGATTGCAGGCAAGACGGCTGGAAACTGCAAAAACGGCGCGAAGCAGAGTTTGCAGTTTCCCCGCTCTTGCCAAAAGAGCGAAGATGCAGTGCACGGCTTCGAGGACTAAAGATTTTTTATCGACATCGTCCGGAAACGCTTTTTTATTGTTTTACAGTACCTTGGACAGGAAGTCCTGAAGCCTCGGGTTCTGAGGATTTTCAAAGAATGCCTTAGGCTCGTTCTCCTCAGCTATCACGCCTTCGTCCATGAACAGGACCCTTGTTCCTACTTCCTTGGCAAATCCCATCTCATGGGTAACTATCGCCATAGTCATTCCGTCATCAGCGAGCTCTTCTATGAGATCGAGTACTTCGCCTACCATTTCAGGGTCGAGAGCGCTGGTCGGCTCATCAAAGAGCATCACATCAGGGCCCATAGCAAGAGCGCGGACTATAGCGACTCTCTGCTTCTGCCCGCCTGACAGAGTCGAAGGATACACGTCCGCCTTGTCTGCAAGGCCGATCCTGGTAAGCAGCTTCATGGCTGTTTCCTTGGCTTCTGCATCTGACATCATCTTGTGATATTTCGGAGCGAGTGTCATATTCTCAAGGATCGTCTTGTGCGGGAACAGATTGAACTGCTGAAATACCATTCCCATCTTGCAGCGCACCTTGTCAAGGTCGGTCTTGCTGTCAGTCAGGTCAGTGCCCTCGAATATGATCTTTCCCGAAGTCGGCACTTCGAGCATATTCATGCATCTGAGAAGAGTACTTTTGCCCGAGCCGGAAGGTCCGATTATTACGACTCTTTCCCCTTTATCTATGTGGAGGTCTATGTTTTTCAGCACTTTTAGATCTCCGAAATCTTTATGCAGATTCTTAATGTCTATCACTTTGTGCCAGCCTCCTTTCCAGTCTTCCTACTGCTTTGGACAGTCCGTATACCAGTATGAAGTATACTACCGCAACAGATATGAGAGTGAAATACGGTGACATCGTCCTGCTTCTGACGAGATCACCCGCTCTGGTCAGGTCGACAACGCTGACGAGTCCGCAGATGGATGTCTCTTTGAGAACAGCGATCGCCTCGTTACAGAGCGCCGGAAGGATGTTTTTGACCGCCTGAGGCAAAACGATGAGCCTCAGAGTTCCTATCTGGCTGAGTCCGAGTGACCGGCCGGCTTCTGTCTGACCGTAATCGACTGAAGCGATACCGCCTCTGATGACCTCAGATACATATGCTCCCGAGTTGACACCGAATGCTATGCAGCACACGATGACCTTGTTCGGGAAACCGCCCATGATGATGAACGTCATGATCATCAGCTGGATGGCGAGCGGTGTTCCTCTCATTATGGCGACATAGGCCGTACATACCTTGTCGAAAAACATCAGGCACTTTGCGCCAAAAGAAGTCTGATGTTTGTCTCTGGCGTTTTCCGCAAGCGAGTGCACCAGAGAGACAAAAACACCGATCATTACACCGATGATCGCCGCAGTAATTGTGATGATCATCGTATTCTTGAAACCTTCAAGGAAAACCTTATATCTGTTATCCCTTATAAAGGTCTTTATAAATCCCTCTTTTAATAGTTCAAACACTGTTTACCTCTTTATCTGCCGGCATATGCACGGCTCCATTACACTCGTATAGGCTGCAGCCGGTGACTGCAGCCTATTTTTACACTTCTATTTTCCTGTTGGAAAAACTTACCGGTACTGTCTTACAGCTTGGAAGCTTCCTCACTGTGCTTGATGATCCACTGATCGATGGTTCCGTCTTCTACGAGCGGCTTGATGATCTCGTTGATCTTGTCTACGAATTCCTGATCACCCTTGTTCATAGCTGCGCCGATGTTCTCTGTCTCAGGATTCTTGGATGCATCCTTGTATGCAACAGGGAAGCACTTGAATGCGTCACCATTAGCGGATACGATGTTCTCAGCAAGTACGGAGTCGCAGACGATAGCTGAAAGCTCACCGCTCTTCATAGCAAGTGCTGCATCAGGAAGTGCCTTGTACTGCTTGTTCTCAGCGCCTGTGTTTGCGAGTACTCCTGCTGAGATCTCATCGCTCAGAAGGAAGTCGCCTGTTGTTCCGAGGTGTGTTCCTGCAGCCTTTCCTGCAAGATCGTCCATTGTTGTGATGTCGCTGTCAGCCATTACTACCATGTACTGGAGTACTGTTGTGTACGGATCTGAGAAATCCATCTGTTCTTTACGCTCATCCGTGATAGTGATGCATGCGAGAGCGAGGTCTGCCTCGTTGTTTGCAAGATATGTTGAGATAGAGTCAAATGCGATGTTGGATACCTCGAGCTCTACTCCGAGCTGCTCTGCGATGTAGTTAGCAAGCTCGATATCTACTCCTGTAACTTCGCCGTTGGCTCCGATGTATTCAAATGGTGCCCACGCTGCGTCTGTGCAGACTACGATCTTACCCTTCTCCTGGATCTCAGCAAGCTTGCCGCCGCCCCCTTCAGCCTCTGCAGTCTCTTCGCTGCTGCCGCCGCCGCATGCTGCGAGTGCAAATACCATCATCGCTGACAGCATGATTACTAACATTTTCTTAAGTGTTCCCTTATTCATCTCTTTCCTCCAATTCTTTCTTCTAAATGTATATACCTTGTTTTATCAATCTTATGTTTTCTGACTTTTGCCTTATGTCGTCTTCATATCTCTGAGAGATGCCCTTTCAGAGGATCATTCCTTATCCAGCAGATTTCTTATATATGCTATCTGCTTTCTTACGGAAGCCGGGCTTGTTCCTCCGGCTGAGTTCCTCCTTTCGACACATGTCTTGAGAGCCAGTCTCTGATGTACATCCGCATCTATCAGGTCTGAGAACTGTTTGAACTCTTCGAGCGGCAGATCCTCGAGTGCACACCCTCTGCCTATGCAGTACGAAACGACTTTGCCGGAAACGTTGTATGCATCCCTGAAAGGCATTCCTTTTACAACCAGATAGTCAGCAAGGTCTGTCGCATTGATGTAGCCCTTCTTAGCGGACTCGTACATGTTCATCTCGTTGACCTGCATGACCTCGACTATCTCTATGAAAGCCTCGATGCAGAGCTTGACAGTCTCGACTGAATCGAAGAGCGGCTCTTTGTCTTCCTGGATGTCCTTGTTGTATGCGAGCGGCATTCCCTTGAGAGTGGTCAGGATCGACATCAGATTTCCGTATACCCTGCCGGTCTTACCCCTGCACAGCTCAGCCACGTCAGGATTTTTCTTCTGCGGCATGATCGATGAGCCAGTTGTGTACTCGTCAGGGAGCTGGACAAATCCGAATTCCGATGTAGCCCACATTATGATCTCTTCTGAGAGCCTTGATGTGTGCATCATGATTATCGCCAGCGCCGACATCAGTTCAACGAAGTGGTCTCTGTCCGAAACAGCGTCCATGCTGTTCATTGCTATGCCTGTAAAACCGAGGAGACTTGCTTCATACTCTCTGTCAATGTCGAAAGTGGTTCCGGCAAGAGCACAGGCTCCTATCGGCGACCTCTCAAGCATCCTCTTTTTACAGTCGGCCAGTCTGCTCTTGTCTCTCTCGAACATCATGGCATATGCCATAAGATGCTGTCCGAACGACACCGGCTGCGCGTGCTGCATGTGAGTGTATCCCGGCATTATGACTTCAAGGTTCTGTTCCGCCTTGTCTGCAAACACTCTGAGTAGCTCATCGATCAGGTAATCTATGACGTCGATCTCTTCGATGCAATACATCTTGGTATCGAGTGCGACCTGGTCGTTACGGCTTCTCGCCGTGTGAAGCATCTTTCCTGTAGAGCCGATCCTGTCTGTCAGCACCTGTTCCACGAACATGTGGATGTCTTCGGCTGTAGGGTCTATCTGAAGTGCTCCGGAAGTTATATCTTCCTCTATTCCGGTCAGACCCTGTATGATGGCTTCAGCCTCATCCTGAGAGATGATATTCTGTTTTGCCATCATCTTCGCATGTGCGATGCTTCCGGCGATGTCCCTTTTATACAGTCTCCTGTCGACAGCTATTGAAGAATTGATCTCGTCTACCAGATTTGCAGTTGTACCGGCAGTCCTGCCTGCCCAGAGTTTATCCATTTCGTTTTCTCTTCCCGTGACCGCCTGTCTGCAGCACGGGTCCTTTCATTATGTATGTTTTATTATTCTTTGCTCTTGGCGAGTACCGCCTGTACCAGAGTCGGCAGTCCCCAGATGTTGATGAAGCCCTCAGCCTGAGCGTGATCGTAATCAGACTCCCCGAATGATACGAGATCTTCATCGTAGAGTGAATATGGTGATGTTGTACCGGCCGGTATGATGTTGCCCTTGTACAGTTTGAGCTTTACCTCTCCGGTAACGTTCTTGTTTGATTCATTTGCAAAAGCAGTAAGCGCTTCCTGCAGCGGTGAGAACCATTTGCCGTTGTAGATCATGTCCGCATAGTCTACAGCCAGTTTCTGTTTGAGGTGCTGTGTTTCTTTGTCTACTGTCAGCATCTCGAGCTGCTCATGTGCAAAATACAGAATGGTTCCGCCCGGTGTCTCGTATACTCCACGGTCTTTCATGCCGATCAGTCTGTTCTCGACGATGTCGATGATTCCTATGCCGTTGGCTCCGCCGACCTCATTGAGCTTTTCGATGATCTTGCTGGCCTTCATCTTCTCTCCGTTGAAGGAGACAGGTGCGCCGGCTTCGAATCCGAGAGTGATGTATGTCGGTTCATCAGGTGCCTTGAATGGTGAAACGCCCATTTCGAGGAACCCGTCTTTATCATACTGTGGTTCGTTTGAAGGATCTTCGAGATCGAGTCCTTCGTGGCTCAGATGCCAGAGGTTCTTATCCTTGGAATAGTTGGTCTCTCTTGATATCTTGAGAGGCACGTTGTGAGCTTCAGCATAATCGATCTCGTCATCTCTTGATCTGAGCTCCCACTCTCTCCATGGAGCTATGATCTTCATTCCCGGAGCCCATCTCTTGATCGCCAGTTCAAATCTTACCTGGTCATTTCCCTTGCCTGTTGCTCCGTGGCAGATAGCGTCAGCACCTTCGGCAAGAGCGATCTCAGCGAGCTTCTTTCCGATGATAGGGCGGGCAAAAGCAGTACCGAGCAGATACTTTTCATATTTTGCTCCCATCTTGAGTGACGGAATGATTACATCTTCGACCATCTCGTCGACGAGATCTGCTACGATGAGCTTGCTGGCTCCTGTCTTGATCGCTTTTTCTTCCAGCCCTTCAAGTTCATCAGCCTGTCCTACGTTCCCTGCTACTGCTATGATCTCAGGATCATTGTAGTTTTCCTTGAGCCAAGGAATGATAACCGATGTATCAAGTCCCCCTGAGTATGCGAGTACGATTTTCTTAATGTCTTTCTTTTCCATTTCTAACCCTCATCTATGTCAACTTATTTTAATATTTGTGTTATGTTTTGCATATTTATAATGTCGTAATTATAAATATGCAGACGCTGACTGTCAACACCTTTTTTCCGTAAAAACCGCTATTTTTCTTATGTTTTGGTCAAAATACAGTATTGTTCCCGAAGAAGTACATGCACATACAATGAATATTTATGCAGAAATTAAAAACCGCCTGCAGCGGCGGTCTTTTAACCTTTCAGCTATAGTAAAAAGCAGGACTTTTCAGTCCTGCCATGCGTCTGTTATTCTTTGATCTTGGTCTTGCGCCAGAGTCTGCGCATTGCATCGATCTGCTTCTTGTCTGTGTTTCTCTTCTTGAGTTCGCCGATATACATCTCTTCTGTCATACCGATCTTCTTGTAATAAGTGATCATCTCTTTCTGCTTGTAATTAAGGTAGTAGTACATCCCGCCGACAAGGATAAATCCGATGACAAGACCGATCAGAAGGCCTTTCCACTTGAGCAGTATTGTAAGAACTACAATAAGGATGATCAGGCATACGCCGACGCCTATGATCCAGTATCTGAGCTTCTTGGCATCGAGAGTCTTAGGCGCTTTGATGCCTTCAGCATTCATCTTCTGTCTGTACAGGTTTTTCTGATAGCCGGCAGACGGTCTGTTATAGTTCATGTTGCCCGGCATTCTTGAATTTCTGTTTTTACTCATTTTCTGTATCCTTTCACCGGCCGCCCGGTCCAATGCAGCCGTTATTATTTTATTATCCGCTCAATATTATCACATTTGCAGCATATATACACGCATAAAATGAAGAATTTGGTCATTGCTTTCAGAATTGCTCTTAATCGGTGTACTAATGTATTTGTAATTCAGCATATCACAGGACCGGAATACAGGGAGTAACGGAGTCCCCACGTCGCGCTATGTCCCGTCCCCGGTCCTTGAAATAGCAATGTAATACTGATAAAATATCAACGTTCTATTAATTGACCAATTAACGGAACTTTTATCTTGTTCCCGGGAGGGTAAAAATTATGGATTATGATGTAATAATAATCGGTGCCGGTCCTGGCGGTATATATGCCGCTTACGAGCTGACCAGAGAAAACAGAGATCTTAAGATAGCAGTATTTGAAGCGGGAAATGAGCTCAGCAAGAGAAAATGCCCTATAGACGGAGATAAGGTCAAGACCTGTATCAACTGCAAGAGCTGCTCCATCATGAGCGGTTTCGGAGGCGCCGGCGCCTTTTCCGATGGCAAGTACAACATTACCAATGACTTCGGCGGCACTCTGTACGAATATATCGGCAAGGAAAAAGCCATCAGGCTGATGGAATATGTTGACAGCATCAATCTGTCCCACGGCGGCGAGGGAACCAAGCTGTACACAACAGCCAACACTTCGCTCAAGAAGATCTGCATGCAGAACAAGCTCCAGCTCCTCGATGCTTCAGTCAGGCACCTCGGTACAGATATCAACTATGTAGTTCTTGAGAACCTTTACAATGAGCTCAAGGATCTTGTAGAATTCAGATTCCTCACACCTGTAAGGAATCTGGAAGTGATGTATGAGGATGACTCGTCCGATCCTCAGGGTTACCGTGTTATCACAGCTGACGGCTCCCATACATGCCGCAAGTGCATAGTTTCTGTGGGCAGAAGCGGCAGCAAATGGATGGAAGAGGTATGCGAAGATCTCAATATCCCTACAGAGTCTAACCGTGTCGACATCGGTGTCCGTGTTGAACTTCCGGCAGCGCTCTTCTCTCACCTTACCGATGAGCTGTATGAGAGCAAGATAGTATACAGGACTGAGAAGTTCGAGGACAAAGTCCGCACATTCTGTATGAACCCTCGCGGCAGCGTAGTTAATGAAAATACCAACGGCATCGTTACCGTAAACGGCCACAGCTATGAAGATCCTGCCAAGCAGACAGAAAACACAAATTTTGCTCTGCTGGTATCCAAGCATTTCTCAGTGCCGTTCAAAGACAGCAACGGCTACGGTGAAAGCATCGCCCGCCTTTCCAACATGCTCGGCGGCGGAGTCATTGTGCAGAGATTCGGTGATCTCATCAGAGGCCGCCGGACCAACCACAAGAGACTGCAGGACAGCTTCGTCACACCTACCCTGAAAGCTGAGCCGGGTGATCTGTCTCTCGTACTGCCTAAGCGTATCCTGGACGGCATTATCGAAATGATATATGCACTCGACAAGATCGCTCCGGGTACAGCCAACGATGATACCCTGCTTTACGGCGTCGAAGTCAAGTTCTATAACATGGATGTCAAGCTGAATGATCACCTCGAGACGCCTTACAAGGGCCTCTACATAATCGGTGACGGCAGCGGTGTTACTCATTCTCTCTCTCACGCCTCAGCGAGCGGAGTATTCGTTGCAAGGGACATCCTCGAGACCGCTTAACAGCATAGCGCGCTATTCACCCGGAGCCTGAACTCTGATACCATCAATAAAATAAGCCGGCAAACGCCGGCTTTTTCTGTGATTATCCTGCCATTAGTTCAGTAATGATCTTGATCAGGAACAGTACTATCACGATTATTATGAGAGGTTTTACGATCTTTGCTCCATCCCTGTCGAACATCTTCGTCCCTATCCAGGCTCCGATCATGCTTGTCATGCCCGCTGCCAGACCAACAAGCAGCAGCACCTTCCCGTTGATCAGGTATACAGTCAATGACGAGAGGCAGGTTGCAAGATTCATCACCTTAGCTGTAGCATTGGCTTCCGCGAGCGGCAGATGAGCGACTCCGGCAAGAAGCAGCAGCATAAACGTCCCCGAACCCGGTCCGTAGAATCCGTCATATGCCCCGATCGTCAATGCGACTATGCTTGCGAGGATTGCCGTTCCGGCAAAGCTCAGCTCTTCTTTATCATCGGAAAGAGCGTGTCCTTTCATAACAAAGAATGCAGTAGCGGGAAGGATGAACAGCATGATGATCTTGAAATAATAATCACTGATCATCAGCGATAGCCTGGCCCCCAGAGAGCCTCCGACCAGGCCGGCGGCTACACATATAGCTGTCATTTTCCATTTTATGTATCCGCTGCGGGCATATCTGTATACTGCCATGATCATGCCCATTCCTGCACTCACTTTGTTAGTTGCTATCGCATGATGAGCAGGAAGGCCTGCAAGCATATACGCAGGCAGAGAAATAAGTCCCCCTCCGCCGGCAACAGCATCAACAAAGCCGGCAAGCCCGGTAAGCGGCAGCAATATTAAAAATGTTCTCCAGGTGATCTCCATAGCCCTTTTGTTTTCTCTATAGCCCGGTTTTACCGGTCACTTCGATGCTACCTGACGAGCAGTATGAGCTGGCTGTCAGCAAAAGCCAGCGGATTGGACTGGATGAACAGCACTGTCCCGTTTTCAGGAGCTTTTATCTCTGAAATAACTTCGCCGGAGCCGGTGTCGATGATCCTCGCTATGCGCTTGCCCTTGCGTACATAGTCGCCAATGCTCACATCACAGTCGAAGAAACCCGCATAGGAGGATTTGACCACGCATATGTCGTCTTCAGTGATCAGCGATGAAATGAACCCCCTGTGATGATCAAATTTTATGATGCCGTTTGCATTCATAAAATTGAGTATCGCGCTGACCACCCTCTCAGACACTTCTCTGTCCACAGATTTATCATCACCGCCGTATATCGAATATGCCTTAGTGTCCCATATCTGCCAGTTATAATTGAGAGTAGTCGTATCGTAATGCGAAGGTCTGCGGATGCGTATATACGCCAGTCCGAAGGCTTTTGCGCTCTCCGCGTAGTCACGGCCTGTATCCTGGATGGATACATGAGGGACAAATTTTCCGGATATATAATGGCTGGTCAGATGTATCCCGTATTCAAAGCCGTCGAGCACATCGAAGAGCGATGCTGCAACGCGCTGGGTCGTCTCTCCGAGGTCATAACCCGGAAACATCCTGTTGATATCCGTATTGTCCGAAGGCCAGAATCTCTTTTCTGAATTGATCGAGTACGGATTGACCGCAGGTATAACCAGTATGCCCTTGTCGCTTCTGATCCTGCCCTGTTCTTCGAGTATCCTGAGGCGTTTTACCAGCTGCGAAGCTTCGTATATCTGAGTATATTCATTTCCGCGCATGCCGCTGACGACAGCTATCGTTTTCTTTCCGTCCTCAAGAGTGTCAGTACCGAACAGATACCCGTACACTTTCATATTCTCGCGGTACAGAGAGTCCTTGGAGAAAAGCAGTATCTTTTTCACTCTTCTTCACCTCCTCTGTATCTTGCGAGGTCAAGGCTGGATACCCTGCGTGCTCCTCTGCGCCTGTATGCCTCAAGAACATCTTCGTCTATCGCCTCTGCCCTCAGCATCCTGCCTATCAGAGAGCCTTCGTCCACCATAGGAAAGTCGCGCAAAGTAAATATCACCCCTGTGCAGGGAGCTTTCACCTTGTGCAGGCATTCTCCTCGGAGCGGATCGGCGATTATACCGATCACATCTCCTTTATTGACGTAAGAATTGTGTTCCATGTGCTGAATGAAGACACCCGATACAGGTGCATTCAGAAATTCAACATCATCGGCATCTGCAGATATAAGCGGTTTACGCGGTTTTACAGCGTCTCCGTCCCAGATACCCATGTGTTCCATCAGCGAGAAAATGCCCTGAGTGAGCTGCCGGCCGTAGGCCTGTGTCAGCCTGAGGCCGATCCCCATCTCGACGACTATAGTCGGAGTACCGATGATATTAAGGGAATGAGCAAGAGTTGCCTCAAGCACCGTAGAGGCGCCGTGGACCCATATGAAATCTATGTTGAGATATTTTGCGTACGGGATGAGCTCTTCCTGAAAAACTTCACTTATTCTCGCCTGCGGTATCTCAGTGAGGTAGATGTTGGATGAATGGATATCGATCACCATGTCAGATCCCGACAGGTCCTCAACGATACTGGCGGCAGCGTGCTCTGCCATGGAGCCGTGACTGCTTCCTGGAAATATCCTGTTCATATCGAGATCAAATCCCGGTATGCCTCTCTCAAGAGAGTCGATGCCCAGTGGATTGAGGGCAGGATATATGTCCACGATCCCTTTCAGTTTATCTGTATTTTCCTGCAGGATACGGGAGACCTCATAGCATACATACTGGCCTTCGAGCTCATCGCCGTGGGTCCCGGTCACTATGCTGAATCTCCTGAGTCCGGACAGGTCGCTCTCCTTGTTATAGCCCGCAGGAAAGATGCGCTGCTTTCTGATGCAGAGCTTCTCTTCCACAGGAAAGTTGAGTGAAACAACGTTTTTGATCATAAAAGAAATTCCTTATCTATTGCTGCGGGCTTACGCTTACTGCGATACCCATCGTCTGGATCGCCCGGGGATTCCTGAATATGCCCCTCGACACCATGCAGTCCTCATAGTCTCTGCCGTGGGTGAACTTTATATAGTTTCCGTCGACGAGAAGATCGTTGGTCGGATCTATGCCGTAC
>Ga0310695_10007904_pt1 | contig 16727 bp, 18 predicted proteins | sample RumenRJG_04DNA_FD_203882 | JGI IMG/M metagenome (GOLD analysis project Ga0310695, IMG submission 203882) | Bovine rumen microbial communities from Lethbridge, Alberta, Canada - RJG_04 (v2) (version 2) | ecosystem: Host-associated > Mammals > Digestive system > Stomach > Rumen | place: Canada...
CTTCCGGGCATCGTGATTACCGATACAGTTAAGGATGTTAGTGACACCCGATGCGGAAAGAAAATCGAACCCCCCGTCACTTCCCCACTTTGATTTGAGGTTGTCCCCCGTGTGGACTGCAACGATGGAATTGTCCTCCGCAAATTTGCTTATTCTCTGCCATCTGTCCGTATCTGCATGGATGTCAGAACAATGAAGGATTGCGACGGATGTCTTTCCTCCCCTATAACCGAATCCAAGCTCCTTCAACTTGTCCACAGATGCGGCACCACCTCCAGTTCCAGCCTCCTCCAAATACGGTGTCTTGAGGGAACCGGCGGAAGAATCCATTACCTTCACATAGATGTCAAAATCTTCACCGACATAATTATATTCGGACAAGTCGGCATACAAACGGCAGGTTGCCTGTGTGCTTGTGGCCGTGACATTCCAGGTATATCCCGCATATAATTGGGCCGGCGTGAGTTCTTTCGTTCCGTTGCTGCCGCCGACACCGAACTTAATCGTCGTTCCACCCAGCATCGTAACAAGTTTGTCGGACTTCAAGTAAATGGAATATGTCCGCCCGCTTGTAACGGGGAACGATGCAACGGTCACAGCCGTGGATGGAATGTAAGGAAAGCGAGATTTTCCCTCAATGTAGTTCCTGTATGCTGTCTCACCAGCAACGGGAATATAATACCCGCACGGAATACGAACGCCGTCCATGTACATCGTAACATCAAGATCGTCGACGATTCCGCATCCGTACATAGAAACAACAACCCGTATGAACTTCGCTTCGGATGCGTAAGTAGTTCCGAGAAATGCCTTCGACGAATCATAGAACATCAAAGATGCTGGGCCGTAGCCGAAGGTATATCTATCCTTATACAAGAGTGTCACATCCTGCGGTTCGGCATCGATTGGAAGGAAAGTCGAGCGTACTTTACTTGCGGAAGCGGTTTCCAAACCAGTTGTGGTGTCAAGGTCTCCATACTCCCAAGACAAGATGGCTTCTTCAACTTTGGACGAAAGGAAGTTCAGTTTTCCCGGATTGATATATTCGTCCGAAGACGGAATCGGAAGGGAATCCGTGTCCGTTATATCTTCGATTCGTGCCTTCACCGTACCGCCCGTTGTGAGAATCGCACTTGTAATCGTCACATAGACACGGGAGGATGCGACGGTCGTGGATGCGGTAATCGTCACAATGACACCACGCCGTAACTGGCTCGTCCCGATGTTTGAAACGATGTCCCCGTTACTTCCGAGGCCAATTTTCATAGATGCCTGAGACAACACGATGTCTGCCGATTGTACCATAATTCTGTAAAGGTGGCCGGATGTAACGCCGAATCCTCCAACTACCGTCTGGCCATTGTTGTTCCCCTCCGTCACCAGGAGTGAGCCGTCCAGGTGTTTCGGCGTGACATCTTCGCTGATTGCTTCTCCTATAACCACGCCCTGCTGGGCGGTGAGAGCCTTGTCAGCCCCTCCGGTCTTGAGGTCGTTAATGAGGCCGACGCTTGCCGGGAGGGTTCCTTCCGTTCCAAAAGGATATACAGTTTTGTTTGCCATAGTCATTATAAATTAAGTGACGGCCCGGCGAGGAAAGGAGTGCCGGATTCCGACGGTTTGAAAACATCGTTATATGTGTCATACATTCCGGCTACGCCACTAACCTTTGCCGGAACGAAGTTCTTCTGCGTTCCAAATCCAACATAATACAACCGACCGACGAATGATTCCGACATATTCGCCGTCCCGGAGTTGTTAATCGTTCCGACGAATACATTCAACCCAACCGAGAATGAAGTGTTCGCATCTCCCGTATATGTGCCGAGTTGTGTGTTATTCTTGTATGCGGTGAATACATTGTTATTTTTCGTAACAACGAGGTCGTTTCCCGTCACGACGGTACTATACAGGTTAGACACGGCGTTCGAGTAACACGCCGTCGTGTACTTATTTGCCGTGGTCGTATTACCGTGTTGGATTCCACACCGATAATTGGGATAGATATGGCAACCGAGAGGGTAATAGAATCTCTTTGCCGTTCCTGTCGGCCTGTGTTTCAAGGTGATTGACAGGCCGTAGTTGCCATCAAGTCCAGAATCGAAATACTGACCTCCATCGCACTCGATGTATTCCAACGGGGTGTAAGCGGAGGAATTGAATGTCCCGTAAGTGAAACTCCCCGTGCCGGAATTGGTGAACACGGTCTCGCTCACCGCATCATACAGGCCAACGGACGGGGATTCTACGGGCGTGAAGTCCCGGACGAGTGTCCCACCCTTGTAGATTTGACAGGCACAAATATCGGCGGGGACATTCAATGACTGCAAAGTTCCGGCATTGTTGTTACCGAAAAGATAGAGGTTGTATGTCCCGCTGAATGTCGGTTGTGTCCCCGTTGATGCGATTGTCACATCGTCAATCTTCAACACGCCCTGGTAATACTCGTATTTATGGTAATGCGAAAGGGTTGCGAATTGGTCATCCGCATAGGCATCGTTGGCATTCCCGTAGTCAATGCGGATTCTCCCGGAATTTGCCCCGCCGGGTGTAAGAAGGCAGAATCTATTGGAGGTCGAGGATGTCCGTGAGCCGAAAAGGTTACCCGCCCCCGGATTGAAGTTTCTCGCCCAAACAATCACCCTTGTAGTATTGTCCGGCGTGATGCCCGTGTCAATGTATGAGCCAACGCCGCCACGGATATATGCGATATTTGTCGGAATGGGCGGTGTCGGGCCTCCCCCGTTTTGGTAAACGAGAGTGTTCCCCAGGTATGCCTTCGCTATCCCGGTGTTACCGAGATACATCTTCCCTATTTTGGTTGTGCCGAGGTAGGACATTACGATTCCGGAATTAGATAGAGAGTTGCAGAATCCTTCGTGGTGATGGCGGTGTATTCGGCCTCGTCAGCGCAAAGGTGATACTTCGGGTAGGCAAGGTGGTCGTGGTTCAGGTCCAGGGTGACGGTGTCCCCGTTGGACAGGGTGATAATGACAGTCCCATCAACGACCACTGGTGTCCCGATAGTGCTGAATCCGACGCCATCCGTACCCGGCTCGCCCTGGACGGAAGAAATCGTTACGCCCGTGTTTGTCCATTCCCATTGTTCGGTTTCATTGTTGTAGGCCACCTCATAGATAGAGAGAGGGGCGGTCGCACCGACATAGGCATACCCTTTTTCGCTTGCGTCTGCTGGAAGTAATGCAGCGGAGGCGAAAATGCCGTAGTACCTTGTCAAAGCGAGGGTGTTCATTTTGGCCTCTAACTGGGTGACCTCCGCCTTCGTGGCGTAGTCGGAAAGCTGGACCGAGGTGGTGCACAGCTTCACCCAGCTGTACGTCTGCCCGTCCCGGGTGGTGTAGTACACGTCGTACACGTCCGTAGTGTTCGTCGGGACCAGGTACAGAGCGTCCAGCGTATGGCTCGAAGCGCTCGGAAGGGTGTCCACCTGGACGTATCTCACGGCCGCCACGCCGGGCTCGCCCTGGGGAATCGTCAGGTGCAGGATCGGGTTCGCAGGGGTGCCGGTGATCTGGGCCCCCGCCTGCGATCCGGGAGCGCCCGTCGTCACGATGCCCATGACGAGGTTCGGGGTGGCGCCGGTGTTTCCGTTCTTCACGGTGAAGCTCTCGCTCTCCCCGTTCGTGAACACCACCGTGACCACGTTGCTCCCGCCGTCCTCCTGGCTCTCCACCACGCTCCAGCTGGCGATGCCGTTGCCTGCCGGGCCCTGAGCCGGGTTGCCGCTGTCCACGTACTGCTCCGTCTGATCGTCCCACACGAACCAGTTGCCGGTCGTCGCGTCTACGTACGGGGCCTTTCCCGCAGGGCCGGGAGGGCCCTGATGGATGTCCACCATGTGCTCGGCGGCAGCTGCCGCTTCATCCGCACGGACAGCAGCAGAGAAGGCGGCGTCCACGGCCTCCTGGAGGATGGAGCTGGAGATGTCTTCGACGTCAATCTCCACCGTCACTTCCGGGTCTTCAATGGTGATCTGCTCGCCGGCCTGGTCCTCAGTCCAGCGGACGAAGTTCAGCACGGGCTTGTCGTAAGTCTTCGCCGCGCCCATGTACCTGGCGGAGACGACGATGCGGTTCACACCGAGATACTGCATTCTGGTCGCAGCATACCGGCACACGAGGAGGGTTGCGTCCTCCCCGTCAACAGTCACGTCACAGCGCCCCGCAAAGGAGCTCTGCGCGTCGGAATAGATCCAGGCGCGAAGGTTGGACAGGGTGGACCAGTCGATGGCCACGCCGCCGTCCTTCAGGCGGACCTTCACCGTGAGATCCGAGAAGACCCGGATGTTGGGTAGGGTAATTGTGCTCATATTCCTAATTGTTAGGTATTGATGTTATCGTTTCGGAATCGACCGTCAGGGTGGCGGTCGGCAGGGTTACGGCCTTGAAGCTGATCTCCGCCTCCTTAAGGTTCCAGTCGTAGCTCTCCATGAGGGCCCAGACGCCGTGAGACTTGAGGAAAAGCGGTTGCCAGGTCCGACTACTCGGGAGGTCCAACGTCCCCGAGATCTCGATGCGTGGCGCCGCGTATTCCTTGGCACAGGACAGCGCAGTCAGTGACAGGTAGTCCTTGTTCGTGTTGTTCGCGTCACTGAGATAGTAGATCGGGATAAAATTGTATGTGCTTCCCTCCACCCACTCGTTATATAAGACGCCCCTCAGGTAGCTCAATATCTCATAGTTCGCCGTGGTCGGGTTTCCGAAAGCCGACTCAAGAGGGCTCGCGGCACCCCGGGCATCATTGTCTATGACAATCCGGTCTTCATATCCGGAGTTAGTGTCAGGAGTGACTTCGATGCTATAGACATTCACATAAAGACCGCTTAAGGTTACCGTGAGGGTCCCGGAGTTAGTGTCCAAAATGGGAGGAATCCGGAACTCTACCGTCTCCGCATCGTTCGGATCATAAGATTCGCTTCCTCTCCGGACTTCCGCAGTCCCCGCCGTCGCGCCTGCGTTTGTCACCCATCCGTCCGTGCTGGAGTATTTATAAGAGCCCCATTGTACGGCTAGTGTCAAACGGTGCGATCCCATGGTCGGAGCATTGATCAGGGCCTTTATCCTGATCCGCTTCCCGGACACAAACTGACGCATGAAAAGTGACCACGACGCTGCACCCATTGGCACGCCGGAGCTTGGCTGCGTGTATATCAGGCCCTGATAGGTCGAACTGTACGAGACGGCTCCAGTCAAGGTCCACGTATTAAGCGAAGCCGAAAATCCGTTCTTGTAGTTCCACGGAGACCGCACGGTCACGGCATTCTTCGCCGGGACGATACGCCGCCTCAGATAGCCGACCGGCCACAGATTGGGGGTGCTGAACTGAGCGTCCGTGGTATCCTTCTGCCCGGTCGGAGCCGCCAGGTAACTGACGTCCACGTCAAATGGAGGCGAAGACGGGTTGGCGGGCATCACATGGCCCGGCACAAAGATCCCGCTCACGGAAGCATCCGTAGTACGGATGACCAGCCAATCGGAGTTCCACTGCGTTATCGTACAGCGGAGAGCCCTCAACAGTCCCTCGAGGGCATCGTAGATGCTCTTCCCTTCGTAGAAGTCCAGGTCGATGCGCGCCTTGTTGAGGAACGTGTTCGTAGTCGTAAGCTCATAGGACTGGCCGGAGTTGTATTCTTTCAGGGACGCCACGACCAGAGTATTGCAGGACATGCCGGTGGCCCCCAGCATATCTTCAAAATGCTGGCGTATCGTACGAGCCCCTCTCGGGACGAAGTCGTACTCCTTGAGGGTTCCGAGGCCGTCCGTAGCCGTGACCTTCACATCATAAGGAGGCGCGATGTCCGGCTCGCTGTATATCTCAGTAGCCACGAAGCCCTGCCAGATGAGAGACGTGTCCTGATAGATGAGGACCTTGTACTTCTGCGGATCGCTCGTATACAAGAAGGAAAACTCCCCGTCCACCCAGCACTCCAGGGTTAAGTCGACGCTCGTGGAGCGGAAGGCGCCGTTCTCCTGCATGTGGAGGACGGGCGCACCTCCGAGAGGGCGGTCAGTGACCGTCCCGGAGTAGTTCCTCTCCTGGAGCCGGATCTCGTAGACGACCCCATTCGAGTTCTGGAACCTAAACCGATATTTGGTGCCGTAGGCCATCTATCTCGTGTAGTAGTTCTTCTCGTTCGTATTGTTGATGACGGCGATGAGCTTGTCGCCGTCCGCTTCCAGCGAGCCGGTGACGTAGACCTTGACGTCCCTGGTCTCGTAGCCGTTTCCGGATCCTCCACCCGAATAGTCGCCGGAGTAACCACCACCGCCTCCGCTGTAGTCGCCTGCAGCCACGGAAGACAGGGAGGACTTGACTGCCGCACCGAGGGCCACGAGGGCAGCACCGGCAGCGATGGCGACGTAAGGGTTGCCCATCTTCAGGGCCGTCTCGATGCCGAGCATCGCCACGCCGGACTTGATGGCGATCTTACCGACCGCGATGGCCATGTCGCCCAGGGCGGAGACCGCCGCGTTCTTGAAGTCGCCCCAGGCATTTCCGCCAGAGGCCAGCGTCCCGATCAGGTTGCCCATGATCTCGGACGTCCGGGTGGCCATGGAAACGAGGCCCTGCTCCACCTCAGTCGTAAAGTCCATGATGGCGCCCTCCTGGGGCTTGATACCAACCGCAATCGTCCAATCACCGAGAGATGCCTGGAAGGTCTCCTTGAAATACTCGACGTCCTGCCGTTGCGGGAGGATGTTCAGGGACGGCCCCATGACGGAGCCCTGGAGCGACGAGAGGCCAGCAGTACCAACCGTGCCAAGCCCCGCCCACTTGGAGTAGACTGCGGCCATGGCCTCGGCCTCCTCGCGGGCCTTCTGGGCGGCGGCCGCCTGCTTCCCCGTAGCCGTGGCGATGGAGTTGCTGATCCGGTCGATGCTGCGGAGCTCGTTCTGGCGGGACGTCTCGATGTCGATGAGGGCGCCTTCCATCTCCGCCGTCTTCTTGGTCTCCTCGAAGGTGTTGGCGGTCTCGGCGTCCATGGCCTTCTGCAGGCCGAGCATCCGCTGCTGGAGGTCCGCCTGCTTGTCGTATTTATCGTTGACCGCCTGCCGGTAGTTCGCCTCTGCCGCAGAACGCTCAGCAGCGGAAGCGCTCTTGTCGCTGGCCTGCCGGCGATACTCCGCGATGTCGCGGTCGATGAGCTTGATCTCGTTGTTGAGGGTCAGCTGCTCCTTCATCAGGTCGGCCATCTGGGAGGCGCGCTCCGCATTCCTGCCGGCGGCGGCCTCCGCCTCCTGCGACGCCCCCTTGACCGTGTTCCAGGCACGGACGAGACCGGAGGGCGTGAAGGCGTCGTACCACTTCTGGTCCTGGCCCATCGCGGTGGTGAACGTCGCGCCAATCTGCGCCTTGAACCGGCCGAAGCCCCGCTCCCACTTGTCCATCGCCTCCGCGACCTGCTTGCCGGTGTCGGAGTTGAGGTCGTGCAGCATCTGCTTGTAGGTGGCGATGTATGCGGAGGTGGCCATCGAGAGGTTCATCCCGTCGATGGTGGACTTGAAGTTGTCGGCCTCGGACTTCAGCTGCTTGAAGCCGGCGATGGCGGCCGCCAGGCCGAGACCGGCGATGCCGGCCTGCAGCGGCCCGATCTTGGCGAGGACGGAGCCCAGGGCCTTGGCGCCCTCGTTGCCGGTCTCCACGAGCTTGTAACCCAGACCCCGGACGGCGGACGTCATCTGCTCCACCTTACCGGAGGAGACGCCGAAGGCGTTGCTCAGGCTGGAGAGCATCGACTCGGAGCTCTTGTCGAGGTCCTTGAGTCCCTGCTTCACCTGCTTGGCGCCCTTGTCGAAATCCTTGGTGTCGGCACCAAAGATGACTTTCATGTTGGGGTCTTTCGTGGACATATCGTGTTACCAGTTGGTAAGTTCTCTCAGTTTTTCAAGTGATGCCTTCTTCTCCTCGGGCGTCATCTGTGACAGCCCTCCGTCGTCAGGCGTCTCCTCTTCGTCCCAGGGGTAGGGAAGGAACTCGTGCGGGGTGACCGACTTGCCCTTCGCCAGCTGGAGGTTGAACAGCCTGAGCCCCACTGCCCGGACGACCTCTGCGACGTGCTTGCGGTCCGCTGTCCGGTCTTCGTTCCAGGCGACCATCGCCTCCCAGAACTCCCCCTGACGGAGTAGGCCGAAGGCCTCAAGGGTAAGTCCGAGGCGGGCGATGGCCCAGCCCCGGACGTCTCCTATCGTCAGCTTGCGGGCTCCGTCTCCCGCTCCTCTTTTTTTGGCTCTTCCTGACTGACCTGGGGGTTGGACTGCCGGACGTAGATGTCCAGGAACGTGCGGACGTCATCGGGAGTGATGACGGCGCCCAGATCCATGGCGGACGGGGCGTCCTTGCTGCCGTCCAGCCTCTGCCCTTCGGCGATGCAGGCCGCCATCATGGCGGTCAGCTCGGTGGGCTTGATGCTGTCAATCTTGGAGAGCTCCTCGAGGGTATTCCTACCCACGGCTTCGAGGAAAGCTGTGAGCGCGTTCCAGTTGGATTCAACCCGGTAGCGCTTGCCTGCGATTTCAATGTAGTCCTTCTTCATCTTTCAGGTGGTTTACGTGGTGGTCGTCATCTCACCGGTGACGCGGAAGTCGATGGTGTAGGTGGCGTCGTCGGAGCTGTTGGAAGACTCCGAGTAGTTCGTGATGATGCAGTTCCCGCCGTAGGCCTGGCCGCCGGTGGGCATGTACTTGAACGCGAGGACAGCCTGCGAGCCGGTCTTCAGCGCCGTGGAGATCATGGTGTTGCGGAACATCTTGGAGCCGGTGTCGGAGCCGATCTCCACGATACCCGTCGCGCGGAAGGTGATGTCATGACCGGAGACCGACACCTGAGTGGCACCGGCGTCATCCTTGGTCAGGCTCTCCTTCGTCCGCGCTGCGATGGTCAGGTCATCCTGCGTACGACCGGCGAAGGTCTTCCCGCCGATCTTGAATGCGATGTTGTATCCTTCTAAGTAGGCCATTGTTTCGTGGATTTAAGGGTTGCTTACTGTTATTCCCCGACCTGTTCCTCGGCAATCTCGGCGGTGCCCACGACCCTGAAGTCGACGGTCAGCGTGGCATCGTCGGAAGCGTTGGAGCTCTCGGCCAGGTTGGTGATGACGCAGTCACCGGTCAGGTACTCGAGGGCACTGTCCACTGCGTACTTGAACTCGAAGACGGCGCTGCCGCCGGTCTGCAGAGCATAACCGAGGAGCGCGTCCCGTGTGATGGCCGTCTCAGAGGTCAAATCCACCAGGCCCGTTGCGCGGAAGGTGATGTCGTGACCGGAGACGCCGACGCTGGGGCTGCCAGCGTCATCCTTGGTCAGGCTCTCCTTCGTCCGTGAGGCGATGGTGAGATCGTCCTGGGTACGGCCGGCGAGGGTGAGGTAATCGTTCCCCACCTTGAGCCTGAATGCGATGTTGTATCCCTGGATTGTAGCCATTATTCGTTTTGATTAAGGATGTAGTCCAATTCGATAACCCAGACACCGTCCATGCAGTCCTGACGGACATCGGTCAGCCGGGCCGTGTAGTAGACCGTCTCCAGGACGGTCGGCTGCTCCTCAGGATCCGTCGGCTCGCTCATGATGTTCACGGGTGTACCGTCGAACCCGCCGGAGACGGCGGCCATGATGCCGGACTGTAGCGCCTCGGCCTCGTCGACGTCGTCGGAGACCGACCGGATCGTAAGGTTCCCCACAATCTTGTAAGGGCCGTCCTTCGTGTACCGGTACTCGACAGGCAGCTCGAAGGTGACGTAAGGATAGCTGTCAATCTCGTCCTCCGAGAGGGCGGGGTTGATGCCTGCCGCACGAAGCGTCGATACAAGCTGCGTATGCAAGTGTTCGGTCATCTTTCCTTGAGTTTGTCTTCCTGGCTTTTCACGCTGTCCCGGAACTTGCGGAGAAAGGCGTCCTGCGCAGGCCCGATGGCTCCGTCATAGAAGTTTTCGTGCGGCTGGCCTTCGTTGTTGCGGCGCCTCTTCGCGGCCGCCCAATGATCTGGCTTGATGGGATAGTCGAACTTATGGCTCTTGTCGCGGTGCTTCAAGGTGCCATAATTCTTCCAATAAGCCTTATACCAGTCGCTGGGTTCATCAGTGCCGGATTGAATCTTGTTGAAGGCGCCCACAAGGGCGGTGTAGTCACCCGAGAGGATGCCCTTCACGACCTTGCTGGACACCAGCCGCTTGAAGCGTCTGGGCATCGCCTTCCGGATCTCCTTCGCGGCCTCCTTGCCCCCTTCTTTCAGTGCCGTCCTGATAACCTTCAGGAGGTTGTCCGGTGCCTTGTCGAAGCACTTCAGGCAGTCATCGAGACCGCTGATGTATGTGCGGTACGCAGGCATATCACTCAACGACGCTGAGGGTGAGGTGGCAGAGAGGCGAGACCCGGGAGATGGGGTCGATGCCGGTGACCTCGTAGGCCTTCCCCTCCACCACGACCCGCCAGCGGGTGGTCAGCGCCGCCACCTTGTAGATGGTCAGCGTGATGTCCACGCCCTGCTCCAGGTTGGTGTTGGTGACGTTCTCCGAGACCGTCCTGTCCACCTTGGCGAAGACCTCGGCGTAGTCCTGGAACGTGTACTTCTTCGCGCCCCGCTCCCCGTAGGTGATCTCGCAGGAGCGAAGAAGCACCTTCGTGTCCAGCTCGCCGATATTGATCAAGTTCTCCATCAGTGTTCTCCCCAGGTGCGGTAGGGCCGCAGGAGGTTGCGCGCCGTGGTCCGGTCACGCTCCTCCGGGCGGTCCGTCGGGTTGTTGAACAGGCTTCCGGCAAGAAGCAGGATTGCCGCCTGGACGTCCTCGGGGACCTGCTCCAGACCCGCCTCGTACACTACTTCCATCCTGGATCCGGCGACACCCTCCGAAATGGTCAGGCACTTCTCCGTGAACGTGTAGTCGCTCTCCGGCAGAAGATCGCCGTCAACCTTGACCGAGGTGACGCTGCGGACAGGCCACCTCAGGCCAAGGTTGTGGACGAACTCGCAGGAGAGGCCGTACTCGGACGGAGCGATCACCGTGGAGATCTCATGCTCGGCCAGAAGGATGGCGGCGCGGAGCTTCGCGTGAAGCTCTGCGTCAAGATCGTTCGACGTGATCCGCAGATGCCTGCGGAAGTCTGCGAGGGACGGGCTGGTGATCTCCAGGATGTCGCGGGTTTCCATGACGGCGTAGGATTAGGCGGTGGTGGTGAGGTCGACGATGGCGGCGAAGGACGCGGGCTCCACGACCTTGCAGTCATCCCAGGAGTTGAGGATGATGCGGACGTCACCGTTCGCGGCGAGGGTGAAGGGATCGACCACAATGTCCACGCCTCCCCAGTGACCTATATAGAGGTCCTCGAAGTTGCCGAAGATCATCGCGGAGCAGACCTGGCTGGACGTGCCCTTGGTGAGGTTCGACGGGACGAGGTTGGTCCACTCGATCGGGTAGCCGTTGAGGCGGTCGCCTTCCAGCAGGAAGCGGGCGGTGTTGCTCGCGCGCTCGATGGTCTTCAGGTCGCCGACGACCTTGGCGTTGGTCAGGTAGGCCAGCTTGCCGCGGTTGGCGTTGCCGGCGTTGATCTTGGTCTCGAGGGCCACGACCTTCGCCCAGGTGATGGGACCACCGTTGGTGCCGATGGCGATGATGTTCGGGGTGTTGGTGACGGCGGCGAGCGCGGTCAGGATACCCGTGGGCTGGCTGTTGGAGCCGGTGCCTGCGATGGCGGCCGTCTCGAGCAGGCGGGCGTGGGCCTCCTGGATCCTGTTCCAGACGATCTGCTCGACGTCGATGGAGGTCTGACGGAGCAGGTCCTTGGAGAACGCGCCGACGATGGCGTTGCGGTGCGGGGTCATGGTGACCTTGCTGAACGCAGCCTTGGAGACGGTGGCGGTGTCGCCTTCAGCCAGCCAGGCGGCGGTCATGTTGCCGGCGCCCACCAGCGGCAGGGTGCCGACGAGGTCACTCAGGACGGTGGCACCGAGCTTGACGATGGCCATCCGGTCCTTCAGGCCGTCGATGTAACGAGGGGGCATCTCGGACTTGGCGTTGCCGCCGTCAGCAGCGGTGGTGTAGTTCTGACCCGCGGAGGCGCGGAGAACGGCGGACGGGAGGACGAAGCCCTTCTTGGCCAGGCCAAGACGCTCGTACTCCTTGGCGCCCATCTCGGCGACATCGGCCTCGAGGCCGGTGAGGTTGCCTTCGGCGGCCTCACGGAGGAACTTGACGAGGGAGAAGGAACGGTTCGCGCCCTTCTCGAGGTCGGACAGCTGCCTCTCGGCGAGGCGCTGCTCGGCTTCCTCGACCTTGGTGGCGGAGTCCAACTCGTGGGCGAGATCTACGGCCTTCTGCACGGCGGCATCATAGGCAGCCTTGTCGGCCGTAGCATCCATGGCCCGGACGGATTCGATCTGGGCCTTCAGATCCTTGCGGATGTCTGCGATTTTGCGCATGGTTTTGTGGGATTATGGTTAAACAATAGCAGCCGACGCTGCCAGAATTAAGTCTGCTTCCCGCAGCACGGACTCGGCGTCCACGCCTTTCTTTTCCGGCTCGGGTTCAGGTTCGGGTTCCGGCTGGGGCTCCGGCTCGGCGGCCTTCGCCTCGGCGCGGAGCGCCTCCAGCTCCTCCTTCGCGCAGTCCTCGCCCTTGCGGTGGCGTTGCTGTTGGAGGGGATGTTCACGACGGAGATCTCCAGGAGTTCCTGGCCGGCGTAGTAGTAGGTCTCGCGCTCCTCGCCCGGGCCCTCGTCGCCCTTGCCCCAGGCGCCCTTCCCGATGGGGAGGAAGCCGACGGACACGGCGTTCAGGGAACCGAAGAGGATCTTCTGGTAGACCTTCTCGGCCAGCTCGTTGATCTCCTTCGGCTCGAAGGTGATGTCCACCAGGAGGGTGTTGTCCTCGACGTAGGCGCGGCCCTTGCCGATGACGAAGTCCACGTCCTTGGTGTCCCAGGCTCCGTAGACCTCATGGTTGTAGCCGATGACCGGATTCGCGTTGAAGCGCTTGAGATCCCAGCCGGCCTGGTTGAGGACAGTGTGGGCGCTGTCACGCGATCCGTCGGATGCGACGAAGGTCACCGTCCTTGTGTCTGTGTCCTTCTTGCGGATCTCGGGCACGAAGGCCCTCATTAAAATCTTGTCCATAGTCTTATGCGTTCGGGTCTTCCGGCTCCTTGCCGACGACCCCGGTGTTCAAGGGATAGAGCATATCGTCCAGTCCGTCCTTGTGCTGCAGGCCTTCCATCTCGCGCACCTCGTTCCTGCTCATGTAGCCGTCGAGAATGGCGTTGTGGTAGTAGGCGCTGCGGGCCTGGGTGTCGCCACGGAGCAGGCCGTCGAGGGAGAACTTGACGCTGTAGACCTCCTGCTCGCCCTCCGTGAAGAGTTTCCGCTCCAGCTCGTCCTCCAGCCGCTTGACGGTCGGACGGAGCGAGTACTGGACGAACTGGATGGTCTGGTGCTCGATGTTGCTGAAGGTCGCGTGGGACAGCTCGGCGACCATGTGCGGCGGGATGTTGATGATGCGGCAGACGTCCTGGATGGACAGCGTCTCCGACTGGATCAGCGCAGCGGCGACCGGGTTGACGGAGAGCTGCTTGTACTTCACGCCGTACTCCAGCAGGGGCGTCTCGAAGTTGCGGCCGCTCTTCTTGAAGTGCGCCATGAACTTCTGAAACGTCTCATCGTCAAAATGGCCCTCCGTCTCCAGCACGGCCTTCAGGTTGCCGCCCCGCTCGTAGAACTCGGAGGCGAACTTCTCGGTGGCGAGGGACTTACCGAGCGCCAGGGCGTTGTAGATGACGGGATTCACGCCCTTGATGCCGTCCAGCGTGACGAGCATGAAGTGGAGCATATCATCGTCGGAGTACGTACCGCTCAGCCACTGGAAGTCCTTCTCCAGTACCGAGATCCTGTACCACTTCTTGCCGTTCACGATGGTGATGCCGACCACCCAGGTGGGATGGATCTGATGGAGGGCGACCGGGTCGCCGTTCCTGTCCCGCTGGATCCAGGCGTAGGCGTTGCCCCAGCCGTCCAGCCATGTGTTGATGACGTTCCAGAAGTCGAACTTGTTGGTGTAGGAGTTCGGCCGGACGTTGATGACCTTGTAAGCCGGGTGGCGCTTGTCGTCCACCAGGCCGTCCTTGGTCATGCGCTTGACGTATTTGGGGAAGGAGGCGATGTTTTCACTGCGGATCCGGATGCCCGCATAGAAGGCCGTGACCTTCAGCGCCGCCTGGTTGGTGACGGATACGCCAAAAGGGGCCCCGCTGACGACGACGTCCGGGGCCACCGTGACGGTGGCATCACTTCTGCGTGAGGCCATCCATTTGCTGAATCGAGTAAATAGAGGCATAGAAGCGATCTTTGTGCAAATGTATGGCACAAGGTCGCCTCAGGACGGGACATTTGTCCCTTTGTGAAAAATTATTGCGGGCCCCGCTCCAAGGCCTTGCGGAAGGCGTCGTAGGAGGGGAAGCGGGACTCGCCGTCATAGTAAGCCTCGTGCTCCTGCTCCATCTGGTTGTAGATGTCGCGGCGGGTCCTGCGGCCGCCCTCCTTCCTGTCCGCCCTCAGGCGCTCCCAGAAGACCTCGATGAAGCCCTTCCGGGTGGCCATCCTCTTGAGATCGTTCTCCATAGGTCAGTCCTCCATTGAAATGATGCGGAGCGTGTGCTCCTTGTAGATCTCCTTCGTCTCCCCGCCGGTCTCGTCCAGCCAGGCGAAGACGGAGTCGGCCAGCGCTACGACGCCGTCAATCTTCGAGCGGCTCCTGGACTTGTCCAATTTGATGTTCGCGTTCGGATCCGTGTAGATGACAACGTTCCGGAACATCCACCGGATGACGGGATTCCCGAGGAAGTTCAGCCGGTGCTGCAGGACCTCCGTCTGGATCCACTTCGACGGGACGCTCATGTATCGGATACTCTGCTGCACCTTGAGCAGCTGCTCCTCGTACCGGCCGAGCTTGGGGATGATGTTCCACATCGCCCAAGGGTCATAGCCCACCTTCTTCACGTCGTAGGGTTCCAGCGCCTTCAGGAGGAAGTCCACGAACCAGTCCTCGTCCAGGACCTTGCCCGGGGTGACGGTCAGCCAGCCCTGCTCCTTCCAGAGCCGGTAGTCCACGCGGTCCTGCTGCTCCTCCACCTTCGCCTCGGGGACGACGAAGAGGAAACGGGCGACCTTGAACTTGGGAAAGTAGAGGCTGACCGCCGAGATGTCGCTCTTGGACGCGAGGTCCAGGCCGACGTAACACTCCTCGCCCCGGAGGTCCTCCTGGTCGAAGGGCGCGTTGTTCTCCTTGACGTCCTCGTCGCTGATCCAGACGTCGGGCGCGTTCACCCACATGTTGAGGTTTTTCGTCTGGAAGGCCACCTGGTAGGTGCCGCCGCGCAGTTTCGCCTCGCCACACTCCGCCCTCATGTAGTCCTCGCTCAGGGACACGCCGAGATTGGGGTTGACCTTCGCCCAGGTGGCCGGATCATCCCAGGCGTCGCCCTCGTCCGGGGTGAAGAGCATCAGGAAGTGGTTGTCCTTCTCCTTCAGCCCGAGCATGATGTCCTTGTACACCTCGATGTCCGAGAAGTAGGGATTGCTGGTGTCGGTGCCGGCCGTGGAGATGGACAGCAGCATCGGCTGGCTCCTGGCGCCCATGCCGGTCTTGATGACGTCGTATATCTCGGTGGTCGGCCAGGCGTGACGCTCGTCGCAGATGGCGGCGTAGATGTTGAGGCCGTCCTTGTTCTTGGTGTCCTTGCTCAGGGGTTTGAACACCCCGGCGTTCTTCGGGGACTTCATGCCCCACTGATACGGCTTGGTGTCCTCGGCGAAGATGGAGGTCCGGATGAGCTCCGCGCTGGCATCATAGCAGAGCCGGGCCTGGGCCTGGTCCACCGCCGCCGTGTACACCTCCGGACCGGCCTCCCCGTCCTTGAGCAGGAAGTAGGCGGCGAAGATGGCGGCAAGGAAGGTCTTGCCGTTCTTCCTGGGCACGTAGATGTCCGCGTAGGTGTACTTGCGCAGGCCGGTGTCCGCCCTCTTCAGGCCGATGACGTTCGCCATCAGGAAGAGCTGCCAGTCCTCGGGCTGGAAGCGCTGCCCGGCCATCGGTCCCTTGAAGTGCTTGAACTCCCTGGCGAAGCGGACGAACCGGTTGAAGGCCTTCTCGTCGAAGTATAGGTCGTAACGCTTCAGATCCGCCTGCCACCTCTCGATGGCCTTCCGGATCATGAGGCAGCAGGGGATCTCGCCGGCGAGCGACTTCCGGCACCACTCCTGGACCCGCTCGAAGTTAGTCGGTTTGTTCATCCCAGGCCTCCGATGCTGTCTTCGTCTTCTCCTCGCCCTTCAGACGTTTCCGGCCGGTGGGCGTGAGTCCCAGCCGGATGGCCGTAGCCTCGTAGGCGTTCTGCGCCTTGGTCATGATGTCAACGGCCGGGTTGGTCTTCCACTTCTTGCAGCCCCGGTCCATGAACTCGATGACGGTGCCCAGACGCTGCACGTCCTTCGCCGCGATCCGGGCGAGGACGACGTTCCTGGCATAGCCGGCGATGACGGGAATATCCGCCAGCCGGAAGAGGCCCTGGTCCGACAAAGTGCCTACCACGTTACGGAAAACGGTGCGCTCCGCCTCCGTCAGGGCCTTGTAGTCCGTGGTGCCGTAAATCTTCAATCGTTCTTGCTTATTCATGTCAATTCTGCTTTGGGGGTTAGACCCCGGATTTCACTTTTTGCGGGAGCAAAAC
>Ga0310695_10007909_pt1 | contig 16721 bp, 13 predicted proteins | sample RumenRJG_04DNA_FD_203882 | JGI IMG/M metagenome (GOLD analysis project Ga0310695, IMG submission 203882) | Bovine rumen microbial communities from Lethbridge, Alberta, Canada - RJG_04 (v2) (version 2) | ecosystem: Host-associated > Mammals > Digestive system > Stomach > Rumen | place: Canada...
AACGTGAGCTATATGATGGCGTTGTTGAACCATTCCGTGATGAACTGGAGCAGATTAAGAAGGAACATCTCAAAACGGACAATGCGATTGCTCTGATGGACACGCTCATTTCTGATTTCTGGGATTACGACCACGAATATAACGGTGTCGAACTTCCAAAGGAAGCACATCGTACCACCGCTGACGACCTTAAGAAGGCATCAGAAGACGCTCTGGAGTCAGATAACGACGACGGTCTTGGCAATGTCGAGCCTATGAAAGAAACGCCGACTGCCATGCAGGCGCAACCCATCAATGCGACGCCAATGCAATCGATGTTTTATCAGCCCGGATATATGCAACCCGCAATGATGGCAGGTGCGATGCCGATGATGGCACCAAACGGAATGGTCTATTCGATGCAGCAGGGCGCGCCTGGTATGCCGACGCGCTCCCAGCAGATCGGATATGACGTCGATACGGTTGCAAATAACGTTCGATTTGCAATCATTTGTTACGACAAAAATCATGAGCAAACGGATCGTGCGGTATTCGGCGGAATAAACTATGCGCGTTGTGTAAAGAGTTTCCTGAATCGTAAGTCGTATATTAAGAAACTTTGTGTTGTTACAGATTCGGATATTACGCCGATGTTTTCGGGCAAAGATGGCGGTCTGATTACAACCGTGCCTCTACCTGACGATAAGATTCAATACGCGTCATGGCAGCAGTTGTTACAGGACGAAATGACAAAGGCGACTGAGGAATAATCCTCAGTCCGCTTTTCTGTCAACGTCGCTTGCTATGATAATAATGTATCTCTCTAATACGTATTGTTAAAAAAGGAGGAAAATTATGACAATCGATGTATTTAATGACAACGGAACCGTGCTGGTACAGATTAAAAATGCCCCTAGCGGTACAGATAAGCGAATTGCTGACGCCCTTTGCGATGGAGTCGTAAAAGGTCTCCAGGAATTCTTAATTCCGCAGCCTGATGATAGCGCGGAACGATTAGATTCCATTAAGGAAAGCATTAAAAATTGCGAGACTGCGAAAATTAAGAAGCAGGCCGCACCGGTAAAGGAAGACGAAACCGTAGAAGACGAAATTCCTGTAGGCGACGAAATTGATGATGGCGAGTTTGACGATGGCGCGTTTGCTGAAGAGCCCACTGAAGATGCTACTGCAGCAGAAGACGAACCTACAGAGGGCGAGATTCCTGCGGGGGACGAGTCAGCAGAGGACGACGAAGAAGACGACGAAGACTTCTTCGACGATTGCTTCGCCTAATCTCGACAAGAAAGGATCATCGGTACTTATGTATCGGTGGTCTTTTTTTTATGTCGCTGACTATGTTTAACGTATCAATTAATTATTTTTCGTAAAAAGGAGGAGCGAAAATGTTGGTGATAGAGAATAAAGATTTTGACGAAGTGGCAGTTCGGGGCGCAGGTTGCGGTTGTGTTTTCGCGAATATACCTCGGGACATTGTGGACCGTGTATTCCTTCGTGACGAAATCGATCGCGAAGAAGATGAAATAAAGGCTAAAGAGGATTTTCATCGCTATTATTACAACTACCGCGTGAATTGCTAGTAGAAATCGGGTTGCGTACAGAAACGTGACTCGATTTTTTTTGTGCTCACGGGCTATGTTGAATTCGTACTTAATTAATCGTTTTCCCGACAAACGGGATAGAAAGGGAGGGAGACATGAATATCGAAGTAAAGTTAACAAAGGGAAAGTACGGTAGCGTAAAGGCTATCGGTTCTATCGTAATTGACGGCGAATTTGCCGTACGCGGAATCCGTGTCCTTGAGGATAAAAACGGAAGGGTATTTGTCGGATTTCCATCACGATTACGGTCTGACGGAAATTACGAAGACATAGCATTCCCAACAACAAAGGAGGCGTACAGTAATATTACTGATTCCGTCCTTAAGAAATACGAAGAGCTCGTTTCAGAGAATCCTGAAACAGAGCCGGACTTCGACGGCTTTGACGAGGAGTAAGAACAAAGGGCGACTATTCAACGATAGCCGCTCTTTTTTTTGTCGAAAATCCGTATTCGCGACAAACGTCAAGTTCGGTCGCTATGTTAAATATGATTACTTTGAAACGTTTCTTAAAAAAGGAGGGAAAATAAATTATGAAACATAAGAACGTTGAATTACACGCGCACAGTGATGCGTACTACAATGGTTCTGGCGACGGAGCCCAGACGGTTGTCGAAATGTTAGACACCGCCTCTCGAAATGGCGCTACGGCCATGGCGATTACTGACCACGGAAACGCGGTCAACTGGATCGACTTTTACAATTACGCTCGTGGCGGAGAGGTGGATCACACGTCTCTTAAGAAGAAGGGGCTGAATCTTGTAAAGCCGATTCTTGGAGTCGAGGCTTACGTTGCTTTAGACGAAAACATCTATTGTGACGGCGACGAGTCTCGAAACAAGACAATCCGTCAGCACTTTATCGTGCTGGTAAAGGATTATATCGGAATGCAGCAAGTATCCCGATTCATTTCTGAGACGAATCGTCACATCGATTCGAGCGGAAGACCGGTCGCAACTTTTTCTATGCTGAAGAAATTCTTTGGCGGAGAACCAGGTGCGAAGAACGAAGCTGGTCACGTAATTGCAATGAGTGCTTGTATTGCAGGCGTAATTGCAACTCCGTTTCTTTTCAACAGAAGAATTGAAAAGGAAATCGTGCGCCAGGAGAAGTTAATCGATAAGCTCATGGATAGCGTCGATGATGAGTTCGTTTCGGCAGTTAAGTTCGTAGAGAGCGTTAACCGTGAGATTGAAGCACTCGAAACAGAGAAGAACGACTTGAAGCCAATCGCTGATAAGAAGTTCGGCGCTGCAAAAAAGGCCGCGAAGAAGATTGAAGACGATGCCGAGAGGTCTTTCATGGAAGAGCAGATTGTGCTCGAAGAAAAGGAAACCGAAAACGCCAAGGAGCGTCGTAAGGAGATTACGGCGATTGTAAAGGCGAAGAAGGCGGATCCTGAGTACAAAGAGGCAAAGAAGTTCGCCAAGAAGGTTAGCGACAAGCAGGAAAAAATCGACGCTCACAAAAATGCGATTGATGTCTTAAGCGGAAATCGTAAAAGCGAAGATGAATTGTGGTCCGCTGCAGAACAGGCCGCTTTGTCCTATCGCGATATTTTTGGTGACGATTTCTATCTCGAACTTCAGTATCACGGTATTGAAATCGAAGCGGAAGTTATGCCAAAAATCGCGCAGCTTGCAAAGACACTTGGAATTAAGACGACCATTACAAACGACGTGCATATCGCGACCAAAGACGATGTGCTTACTCGTGAGGTTATCGTTAATTCAGCCCGTCTGGGCGGTGAGTGGAGCAGCGCAATCGAAGGCGACGACGAACTTTATTTCAAGACGGAAGATGAGAAACGCGAAATGCTTTCCGAAATCTTACCCGCCGAGATTATTGATGAGTCTATTGCGAATGTTAATGCGATTGCGGAACAGTGTAATCTTGAGACATTGTCTGAAGAGAAGCATTATCCTGAGTATAAGGACGCGGACGAGAAGTTACGCGAACTTGCGATTACCGGTCACACCGTAGTCGAAACGCTTGATGGTCGACAGATGGAACTCGATTTTAAGAATGGCGGAATCGAAAAGCGATACGGCAAAGAAAAATGGGAGAAGCTAGGTCTCCAAAAGAGACTCGATTATGAACTGTCTGTAATTAAGCAGATGGGATTCGGATCATATTTCCTTTTTATCGACGACGTACTGCTGAAGTGTAAGAACGCGACAGGCGATATCGGACCTGGAAGAGGCTCCGGCGCTGGTTCAATCGTATGCTACCTTTCCGGTATTACAGAAATCGACCCAATCGAACACGGATTGTTGTTTGAGCGATTCTTAAACCCAGACCGAGTTTCCATGCCTGATATCGACTCCGATTTCGGATTTCGAGGCAGAAATCTCGCCGTTGAGTACGCAAATGCGACTTTCGGCAGCAGAGCCGTTGCTGGAATCATGACGAAAGGCAAGTTTGGAGCTCGTTCATCTTTAACTTATGCGCCTAAACTTTGGGCGAAAAAGAATGGGCTGAATCTAAAAACATACGAGGTTCTTGGCAAGAAGCTGCGAAGCTTCATCAAAGACGACCATGATCCATTGTCCGCTATTGCAGACGATGTGAAAGCGTTAAATGACGCAGACGCGAATGCGATTTATGACTTTGCGTTACGTCTTGAGGGTAAGATTTCGTCTTACGGTCAGCACGCCGCAGGCACAATCGTAATCATGTCAGGAGACGTCGAGGACTTTATCCCGCTCATGTCCTGCAAGGATAGAACGGGCGCAGACAAGATGGTTATCCAGGCAGATATGGTCGCAGCGGAAGCGCAGTTGGGCTTCATTAAGTTCGATTTCCTTGGGCTAAAAAACATGAACGTTATCGTTCGTGCAAGAGAACTCGTAAACGAGCGCTATGGCGTAGACGTTGATTTTTACAATCTTCGTCTTGACGATTCAGAAGTCTACGAAAAAATCTTTCAGACCGCGGATACGGATTTCGTATTCCAGTTCGAGTCTGACGGAATGAAGCGTATGCTACTTCGTCTTCACCCAGAGCGCTTCGGCGATTTGGTTCTTGCGGTATCTGTATATCGCCCTGGTCCAATGCAGTTCATTGACGACATCATCGCATGTAAAGACGGTAAAAAGACATCGCCAATCGTGGAGCGCGTTCCTGTATTAAAGGACGTTCTTGCAGAAACGTACGGATTTCCCGTATACCAGGAGCAGGTTATGCGAATCATGACCATTTGCGCTGGTTTTACACCAGGCGAGGCTGATAATGTTCGCCGTATGATGTCGAAGAAGAAGGTCGATAAGCTTGCAGAGACTCGTCCTAAGTTTATTGAAGGCTGCCAGGGTAACGGAATTAATTCCGACGACGCAAATTGGTTATTCGACCAGTTGATGCCATTCGCTGAGTACGGATTCAATAAATCCCACGCAGCTGCATACTCCGATGTGTCTTATATTACCGCATGGTTCAAGACGCATTATCCAAAAGAGTATTTATGTGCAGCGATGCTTGAGCAAGGCGATAAGACAATGCAGTTCCAATCGAACTGCAAGAACTACGGAATTGAAATACGTCCCGTTTCGGTAAACGGATCTGACGAAGATTATTCCGTCGTCTCTGATACTGCGGTTCGAATTGGTCTTTCTGCGATTAAAGGTCTGAAGAACGGCTCTTCGGTCATTGAAAAAGAGCGCAAGAAAAACGGAAAATTCGAAAACATTAAGGATTTTCTTTCCCGTTGCGGTCTGAAGAGTAACGAATTTGAAGCATGTATCCTTTCTGGAGCGTGCGATTCGTTAATTGACAATCGTGAAAAAGCTGTCGTAACTGCGAAAGCCTTTCTTTCCACACACGCTTCTTATAAGAAGGCGGTTGAAAAGGCTGGCGAGGCTGCACTAAAGATCGATGGAACGAAAAAGGCGAAAGACGCGTTAGAAAAGTGTAAGAAAAACGTATCTGATTTACAGAACGATATGGATAATATTACGTTTGAAAGCGCATTTTCGACCCCAGACAATGTAAAATTAGCCTACGAGATGGAATATCTTGGAATGTTCTTGTCTGGTTCACCTTTGGACGCGTTCGATTTGACGAACGAAAAATATTGTCAGATTAGCGCCGCAGTTGAGGGCGATCGTGTTGGTACGATTGGAATCGTATCGAAGAGTCGTACATTCTTAACAAAGAATGGCGATAAGATGGCATCGTTCACACTACTTACAAAGGATAGCGACTTCATTGAAGTCGTAGTATTCCCACGCGATTTCAGTCAGATTAATTTCGAGCTGGAAGATAACATGGTAGTCGAAGTGTTCGGTGAGTTACAGAGTCGCGATGAAGACTTGCAGATTGTAGCTAGTTGCGTAAACAAGATGGAAGTGTCATATAAGACAATTCGTATCCTGGCAAATGGTTTCGATGAAGCAATCCGAATCGCACAGATTTTAGTTCCGTACAAGAACAAGAACGGATTAACCGTATCGTTCTTGTGCCTCGGACAAGTAAGAGATGCGAATTTTAAGGTATCCAGCGCGGCGCTTGAAGCACTTAGCGATGTTGAATATCAAATCGCATAAACAGAAATACCGCTCCTTTCGGGGGCGGTATTTTTTTTACGCATCTATATTTAATTCGACTTTAATTCGATTTTAATTCGACTTTAATTCGATTTTTTTTCTAATCGAATAGAAGCAGATTCGCGAATAATTTTGTCGTGGGTTTCGATTACACTTCGTTTTTTACTATCGGGTTGGTCAATTCCGTAAGAACGAAAATCGATTAGCTTATTTACGCTAAGATTTGCGTTTCGTAAATCGCTATATAGGTAGCGGAGAGCCTGGTCTAACGTTAACCGTTCTGTTCGATACGCGCGGTTTTCGGTCAATGCACTTGCCGCGTCGGAAATGGCGATAATTTTATTTTCTAACGGTTCGTTTCCCTGCATGATTCGATCAGCGCGATGGGTTCGATGGTACATGTCGATTATTCGTTTGACGGCGTTTCGCTGCGACGAAAGTGCCTTATCGTCTGGCCAGATTGCGTGATGGTGCAGTGCTACGTATTTTTGCAAGTCCGAAAACTGTAGCTTATCGTAACCTTCTGTGTGTCGATTTGGCAACGTTTCGTCTATGTAACTAAAATCTGCGCGACCGTTTGAATCTAATGCGATTTGCACATTTTCGTCCCTGTCCGATAAATCGCGGTCAGTTTTTGCGATTTGTAGGGCGAGATTCGGATAGATATAATTCGCTGCAAATAAATCATGCGAATCGACTATTCGTTTTGCATTTGCGGATAATTTATATGGCGCGTCTAGGATTTTATTCGGTATGGATAACTTTCCGACATCATGTGTCAGCGCTGCTAAAAATATTTCGTTTATGTCTAATTGCGCCCCATTGTTTTCTTTTAACGAAGCGTTTTCAACGTTCGCAAACGCGACGGAAAGCACCGCCGTTTGTAACGAATGCGAATATGTACTGGGACGAAACTTTCTCAAGTCGTTTAATACGCGAATTGCCGCGCGAGCTGATTCTGTAGGCATGGATATTACTAAGTCCTTTCTTTCGTTACTCCGTTTTTTAACATAGGCGCTATCGAAAGTCTGCCATGCATCGCAATTAAATCCTGCGTGCTATGTTAAATAAGAAAAATCGTTAATTGTTCCGGGATCGGCTTCCCGGCAGGAATAGAAAGGATTGTTTACCTATGGAAGAAAACACAAATGAGACCTTTGACCGCGCTTCATTATTTGAGCAGCCCGAGACAGAGGCGGTCCCAAAGCCTGTATTTTCGCAGGAATCAGGCGTAACGTTATCAGACGACTTAAAGTCTCAGGTCAAGCTCGATAACCAGATTATTAATGTTGACGAAATCAATGCGGATACGATTGTGACATTAATGAATTCCGTTGATGAGGAAGGACATGCGCCATGTGCCGTTGTCGTTACCCTGGAACGAATTCACGGTATTCAGGACGGTCTCGCAATCATGGAATATCCCGATGAAAATCGTGAATACGTAGACGGCTGCAATGTCGAGCAGTGTTCCATTGACCTTCATTCGTTCGATGGCAACTTATTCAATCTGTATTTAACTTTCGATTCTCCAAAGAGCGCGTACCTTCGCGAACTAAACGAGATTCTGAACAGATACCGTACGATGGTTGACGAGTACGTTACAAAGGGGCTGACCGATGGCGCGCCTGCGCTTACCATCACAATCGCACCTGACGATCTTGCTGGTCGAGGCGCGTGTGTAATGTCGCTCCCAGTGATGTTCGTTCGTTGCCTGTCCGATAGCGGTGAAAATGCGTCAATGCTGATGCAGTTCCATGCAGAGAATACGGACTTTGTAGCGATTGACATTTCAGAGGAAGACGAAACAACGATTCTGGCAGATATTCTTCGTGCTCAGGAGGAAGGAACGGGCGGTAACCTGTTCGCAGAATAATTTGTTATGCGGGTCGGTGAAATTAGCCGATCCGCATTGTTGTATATGTCGAAAGTAATACAAAATTAAAGCTTAAAAATTGCGACAAAATCAAAGGGCGCAACTTATTCATTCATGTAAATGAAATTATTAAGCGAGCGATTACCTTTATAACGTAACGGCGCGTTAAGAAAAATTATATTAGAAAGTTGGAGTTTTAATGTCAAAGAAAATTATTGTAACCGAGAAACCTTCGGTGGCAAGGACTTTCGCCGAGGTACTTGGCGTAAAGCATAAAGAGAACGGCTATTTTGAAGACGAGAATTGGATTATAACATGGTGCCTCGGTCACCTTATCACCATGAAAAATCCTGATGAAATCGATCCTGAGATGAAGCGCTGGAAAATGGAAACGCTTCCGTTCCTGCCGAAAAATTACCAGTACAAGGTTATTGACGCTGGTGATGGCGGCGCGAAGAAGCAGTTTTTCGTCATTAAAAAGCTATACAATCGTCCTGACATCGATACGATCTACTACGCAGGCGACCCTGCCAGAGAAGGACTTTATATTCAGATGCTTGTTCGCCAGGCAGCAGGACACAATCCTGGCGCAAACGAACTTGTAGTATGGATCGATTCTCAGACGCCCGCCGAAATTAGACGTGGTATTAAAGAGGCGAAGCCTTTGTCTGCATACGATGATTTGAAGGCCGCTGGTTATATTCGCGCTATTGAAGACTACGCGGTTGGCATGAATTTGTCCAGGGCGATTACGTTGAAATATCAGAACGTCTTAAACGTTCAGCGTCCTTTCGCCGTAGGTCGTGTAATGACTTGCGTCCTCGGAATGATTGTTCGAAGAGAGCGCGAGATTCGAAACTTCGTGCCTAAGGATTTTTATAGAATTTCGTCAGTTTTGGACGTGAACGGCACTCCATGCGTCGGTGTTTGGAAAGCGGATAAGAATACGGCGCTTTATCCAAAGATTGAAAAGTATCTCGCAAATGACGGAGCATTCCAGAGCGAAAGCGTCGCAAACCAGGTTATCAGTCATTTAGGCGACAAGTGTACAGTCGAGCAGTTAGACATTCACGAAGAGAAAAAGAACGCCCCACTACTTTTCAACTTGGCTGAATTACAGGCGTTATGTTCGAAATTATTTAAGATTTCGCCTGACGAAACCTTAAAGATCGCGCAGAATTTATACCAGCTTCAGCTAACTACGTATCCGAGAACAGATTCGAGATATCTTTCGTCTGCGATTGCAGATGTAATCGATCAAAACCTGCTCGGTTTATTAAATTACGACGCTGATATTGCGAATATAATCAATCGAATTACATCAAGGGGTAATCCATGCGCAATTAAGAATACACGTTATACCAACGATGCGAAGGTTGACGACCATTACGCATTGATTCCAACCGGTCAGAACTTGTCTGCGTTATCTACATTAAACGACACGGAGAAGAAGGTTTACGACCTAATCGTAAGACGTTTTGTGGCAATTTTTATGGAGCCCGCCGTATTTAAGAAAGTGAACGTATCCTGGCGCGATAATAAGCTGGGCGAACAGTTTGTAAGTAGTGGCTCTTCTCTGAAGACCGCTGGATATATGGACGTATATACACTGGACCGTAAGGGCGATACTGTTAACCCCGCATTTAATCTAATCGAGTCCGATGGCGTATATGATAGCGAATATAGAACTGTCGCCGGAAAAACGACGCCTCCGAAGAGATACACGTCCGGTTCCATCATTCTCGCGATGGAAAATGCCGGTCAGTTAATCGAAGACGAAGACCTTCGTGCGCAGATTAAAGGATCCGGAATCGGAACTTCTGCGACTCGTGCAGAGACGATTTCTAAGCTTATCCGAAATAAGTACATTTCGTTAAACAACAAGACGCAGGTTCTCACACCGACTGCGCTTGGAGAAACGGTATTCGAAGCGGTAAAGGAATGCGTTCCTGAAATGCTCGTACCGGAAATGACTGCGAAGTGGGAGCAACATCTCTCTGATATTGCGAATGGAACATTAAATGCGAAATCTTATAGAGGCGATATCGAGAATTACGTGATGGACGCCGTCGAAAAAATCAAGGCGGCTAATGTTGGAGACGGTATTAAGAAGTATGCGCAGAATGCAAGCAGCGCAGTAGGAAAGAAAGGTAAGACCATGGGAAACTATAAAGCGAGCGCGGTTAAATCCGCCGACATTACTACATATTTGAATGTGCCATTTGCGGACAAGGACCAGGCGAAAGCACTTGGTGCGCGATTTGATGGTGCGAAGAAACTTTGGTACGTACCAAAGGGCGCGGATTTGTCCAAATTCGAACGATGGCTAAATGGCGGCAAGGCAGTAAAGTCCGTGAAGAAAATTATGCTAAACGTTCCGTACGAAGATAAAGACCAGGCGAAGGCTCTTGGTGCGCGATTCGATGGCGGTGCGAAGAAATGGTATGTAACCACGTTGCAGAATCTTGAAGACTTTGCGCAGTGGATTGACGACTAAGGAGGTGGTCTGGTGAATACGTTTCTTCTTTTTGTGGCGATATCATTAATCTTTTTTCCGCTTCATTTGGCGAAACGGTTTGAAATGGCGAAACCGCTACCAAAAATCCAGGTTGTATGGGCGATATTAACCGGAATCGGATTAAATATCATAACGACAAGCATCATGTCGTATTTTGCGAAGCGCATGCATCTTGTATCGAGTGTATCGAAATCCGTTGACATGAAAATGCTTTCGTCAAATTTCGCATACGTGCTCTATATCGTTATTATCGTGGTCGTTGTAGCTCCGATTATCGAAGAATCGATATTTCGGTTCGGCGGAACTTCTCTTGTAAATTTTATCTTTAAGAAAATATTCAAAGATTCGCATGCGTTAGCACGATATTGGGCGCAAGTGATAATTCCGGCTATTGCGTTTGGATTATTTCACGTTAATGGCGGAGTGGCTCAGATGATATACGCGAGTCTTAATGGCGTAATATTGGGAATCGTATTCATGGGGCGACCTGGACAAGAAGACAAGAACTTATTTCGAAGCGTATTGGTTCACGGCGGCTTTAATTTTACATCGACCATATTGCTTATTGCGGCAGCAGAACGTATGTATTAGAAAAAGCGGGGGACAAATTTCCCCGTTTTTTTAATGCCGCGAGCTATGTTATATACGTACATTTAATACTTTGTTTTTGTCCTTAAGGACTATGAAAGGAGTTACCATGAATATTATTAAGGCTATTGAAACTCAGAAGGCAGCTGGCAGAAAGGTTGAAGGCATCGTTGTTAAAGTGTCAATGCCTAACAATCCTCGTGCGAGATTAACCAGCTTCGAGAATGGTCAGGCAGTCTTCGAAGAGATTCTGCCAGACAACAGTGGAGTCGAGCCTAGACAGTGGCTCGTTACAAACGACAATTTCGAACTCGTTCATTACGAGCTCAATCCAAATTCTAAGGTTGTACCAGAGGCAGAATTTGGCGAGAACGGGCTGGTCGTAAACGGGCAGCACGTCGATACTGGTGACATCGACGTTCGTGCGGTTGTCGCCGTTGCGCCGAATACTGCGTTCCTTCAGGTTGGCGACTTGGTCGATAAATACACTGCGAACGTTGTAGAGTACGACGTGCAGCGCGATAAATTTAGAAAACGCGAATTCGCGATGCCAATCGAAACCAAGACAATCGTTCTTCCCGACACTCAGGATGGAGCCACTCGTGCCGTACTAATCGCAAACAGATATGCGGACGTTGTAAAAGACCCAGACGAGAATGGAGATGGAAACATCGTTAAGGTTTACGAGGGTACGGAGTACACCCCGTTTCTTAATGGCGAAAGTACAGGGCTCGCAGTAGTAGCTGATGCGACTGCGCCGATCCTTGACGCGTTTTCCGTAGAAGGCGACGATTCAAAGATCGTATTCGTTCTTCAAAGCGGAATCGAAAGTGTCGATGAGGCAAAGATCGTCCCAGAAGGTGAGCCGAAGCGTGCCGAGTGCTATATGACAAGCTTCGAGTTTCCAACAGGGAACGAATATGAATCCTTGACAGTTCCAATCGTCGCAACAAAGGCGGTTTCTTGTGGCCGCCATCAGGTGTACACTTTCTTCGGCGGTGATGAAGCGTACGTAGTTGATACCGATAGTGATATTCCGCCAGTTACTCTCAGTGGAGATGTCGCAAAAGCCGTATTCAATCACCCGTATTATTGCGGGACTCGTACAAAGTACGATGAAGACGGAAATATCGGTTATGTATACGCATACACCGACGGAAAAAATGAAGTGGTTCGTTTTGTCGTGAGACATACGGACAGAGCGGAAGTTATCGAATTAGTATAATCTAATTCGTATAATTTCCCGCCACGATTCAAAAGAGCGGCCCCTATATGGGGTCGTTTTTTTTGTGTGTGTGAAAAAATCTGACGCCTGATACAAAATCGATGAACGCGACTTAGTAATATACGAAACCAATAAAGTCGTACAGTAAAATACGATAACGTTTATAATACATAGAGATAAGGAGAGAAATTTTATGAGAGAAGAGTTTTTTAATAATGGCGACCTATCCGATTATATCGAACTTAACGAAGGCGGTTTTATCATTCACATGAATACGTACGCTCCGACGTTTTTTAGAACGGAGCAGAGTGCACTCGAATATGCGGCAGAAAGCAGAATCGAGGTGGAGCGAGAGCATGCTGAATATCGTAAAAATCCTCGCCGTGAAGATTATGATTCGCCAGTAGTGTATGACGTTTTAGCGGCAGGCGTAAATGGTGACGATAATCACCCTGTCGTATATGCAGTTGTGAGTAGCGAAACTGGTGAGACCGCGCTTGATTATCATTTCGAAGTTGGTTCGGACGGTATTGTATATTTCGGTTTACGTAATGGAGACGGCGCCGGTTATCGTGATGAAAAAGGGGACGGAAAAAGTTTAATCTATCAATTTGACGAATATTATCGTTATTTAGTCGATAAGAAGAAAGATGGTACGCTTTCTCGCGAATTATCAGAGGAAATGCGAGAAGCGGTTCGTGTTTATAAGGCAAATCGCAAGAAGATTCTTTCTTCGGTATCCTTTCAGCCAAACGATATTTGGTTTATTCAGCATAACCGTGATATGCGTGCGGTACTTACAATCGCGGCACACGAAATTATAGAAGAACGCCACCATCTTCCTACATACGAACCTGAAAAAGGTAAGGGATTTTGCGATATTTATATGCCAGGAATGGGCTATGACGAGAACGGTCACTTATCAAAAGACGCAAAATTCTATATCGATATTATTGGTTGCAATGATAACATTGGTTGGCATTGTGTTGAAAAGGCTAGACCATTATTCCGTTCCGTCATAAATACAAGCAAAAAAATAAATTTCGATTCCCTTCATTTAGGAGAAACAGTTCGATTCGAGAACCTGTCTCGCGGAAATTTAGAGGCGCTTATTCAAATTTTCGTAAAGGCAACTGGACATCCATTATCTGACGAGCAGTTTTGGGATGATAGGGATCGATTCGAATTCGGCGAAATGAAATTTATACGTGGAAACAATTATCGCTCGAATTATTTTAAGACGAATAAAGGCGATAAGCACGGAAAATATCGTTGTGCGTATTGCGGGCGTAAATACAAAAAACGTCATGTTCAAATCGATCATATTATTCCGGTTCACGAAGTATCCGGTCACGGTAAGGGTAAGATGTACCGCGACTTACTGAACAAGTATCATTTGGATGGCGTAAATGATATGCGTAATTTAACTACCGCTTGTGCATATTGTAACAGAAAAAAGGGCGCGAAGACTGGCAAGTGGTCCGCATTTGGTTTCCTTGGCGGTACGAAGTGGTTCTGGCCGCTGATTCACACCTTGTACGCAATGATTACAGTTGCACTTATTACTGGCGGCGCGTTTATGACTTATACCGGCATTCGTAACAAGCGGATTTTTCTTGCAGATAATGCGACATTAAAGGACGTAATCAAGGTCGTTTTTACCAATCCGCTAATTTTAACTGGTTGCGCCTTTATCATTTTCGCAATTCTTTATAACGCGTATTTTGACTATCGGGACACACATTATAAGCCACTGAAAGGCCGCTATAGTGTGCATTGGGGCGAGAGCCGTTCCACGGCAGCGAGCGGTGAGCACTATGAACGAATTTCTGCTGAAAGTGGCACAAAAGAAGTAGAAGACTCAATAAGAGCTAAAAAAAAGAGACGTGAAAAACGTGCGAAGGATGCGAAAATACGCGCAAACAATATGTTATACGCCCTTTGTGATTTTGCGGTAACCGTGTTCATTTTTGCGATAATAATCTTTATAGTCGTTATGTTCTTCAAATTCGTTATTTTTTAATACGAAACTTTACTGTTAGAGAGACGTTCTTTTGAACGTCTCTCTTTTTTTTGCGACCAGTAACAGTAACGCCATCTTGGTGACGTGCATCTAACGCGAATTGTGCGTGCTATGTTAAATAAGTAAGAAGAAAATTACATGAAAGCGAGGTTTTTAATTTGAATACATCGAGCTATGCAACGCGTTCGGAATGGAAGGCCGGCAAGCATAATCCAACCGTCGTAGGAAAGCACATCATCGGATTAGATATGGGATACTCCGCGCCAAAGGGATTTTACGAATCTGGCAATTTCGTATTTCCAAACTTTTGCGAAAAGATTAATGGCGACCTTTTTGGAAAACTTCCAGCGAACGCTATGATTTACGAAAATGCAGAGGGCGAGCGTTATTTTGTCGGAGCTGCTGCCACACGCGGATTGTCTGAAGATTCCGTCGTGTCTGAAGACGCTCTGTATGGAAGAAACCACTACCTGCATCCCGAATTTAGAGTAATGTTCGAGACCGCACTTGGTATGGCGCTCTGGGCCGTTTCGACAAATGGTGAGGACGTATTTCTGCAGACCGGTCTGCCACCAGCATATAAGGTGAAAGACGATCCATACCTTCGGTCCGTAATGGCAGGAACGCACGACTTCACACTGACGATTCGTGGCATATCAAAGCATTTTGACATTACGCTTAAGGACAATCAGATCGACATCATGAGTCAGCCGATGGGAACACTAAATTCGATTCTGTTTAATGATGACGGAAGCTATTCGAATATCGCAGGCGACATTATGCGCAATAACATTCTCGTTTTCGACGCTGGATTTCGTACGTTAGATACGTTCTTTATTCAGAATAACGAGCTTAAGGATCAGACGACATCTGCGTCACTTGGTATGCATCGTATTCTTGATGAAACGCGTAAGATGATTTCCGAAGAGCTTGGCGTGCAGGTTTCTATCCCTGCGATGCAGAAGATTCTTACGACCGGTTATGTTAACGTAAACGACCTTGTGACATTATCGCAGAAGTCTTACTCCATCGAAGAATATCTGAATCGTGCCACAAATATCGTCTGCAGTGAGGCACTCGAAACCTTAAAGGACTACATTTTTCAGATTCGTTATCTTGTAATGACCGGCGGCACATCTGAAGTCCTGATCGACACCTTTAGCGAACGCTTAAGAGGTGTATCTAATCTTACGATTTTAAGAGGACGCGAAAATTCATCTTTACCGACCTTTTATGCGAATGCGCGCGGATATTATATGAGTCGCTATAAGAAAATGCAGCGTGAAAATGGGGGTTGCTAACTATGAACGTTCCAATCCGTATTTATAGACAACATGATATGGATTTAATGACGCTCTTTTATGACAATTCGTATCATTTGGTAAAAGAAATGAAGCGCGCAGTGATTGCGTTCGCGAATGAAACTCCATACACTCCGGCCGTTCCGACCGGGGCGCTGGATACCTCTGGATATATTCCGAAGTCTGTTCGGATAACGACGTATTTTAACGATTCGCCTGAGGAACAGAAAGCCGTGGAACTGTTGCGTCAATGCAAGCCGGGATACCGATGCGCATTTATTAAAGCGTTGTTTCGCAATATGAACGGTATATTGCCTTTGACGGGATATACCAAGGAATCCGGATTTTTGATGCGTAAAACATATTCCGTCGTAAAGAATGACGAGAATCGACAGACCGATGTTATAAAATCACCGCAGCCTGTAAATACGCCAATGCGAAATCCCGTACCGGTGCAGTCCGCACCAGCGCCAGTTATCGCACCAGCTCGGCCGATGATCACGCCTAACGTAGCACCAGCGCCAGTTAATATGTCGGCAGCAGAGCCAGGTACGACCACGGCGACGGCTTCGAATGAAAACACAGACGACCTTGACGCAATGTTCGCATCGTTGAATGCGCTCGGGTAAAAGTAGAAAGGAAGCAAAATGCCAAATAAAACAAATACCGCGCCATCTGAGAACGTGGCGCTCGCTGATAAGGAAAGCGACTTTAGGGAACTAAGTAAGATGATTGTCGATATGATGGACTTTTGTCGAAAAAGAAAGGTTCCGATTTTTATTGCGGTTGAGCCCGATTCGCTGATTGAAGACGGCGGAAACATTGTCGAGTCGTTAACGCCGATCGAGCTAAATACGACCGTAAAGAACGATATTGTAACAAAGCTCGCACTTTCTGGAAACTCTCATTTACGGCTCGTTCTGGCGAAGAATGCGCCTTGTGACCAGTTCGATACAGATATTGTGGCGGGTATTGAAAAACTCGAAAGCGAACTTTAACGCGAGATCCGGTTGGGCAAGTGAACACGCTTGTTGTCATTTGCCCGTTTTTTT
>Ga0310695_10007910_pt1 | contig 16720 bp, 16 predicted proteins | sample RumenRJG_04DNA_FD_203882 | JGI IMG/M metagenome (GOLD analysis project Ga0310695, IMG submission 203882) | Bovine rumen microbial communities from Lethbridge, Alberta, Canada - RJG_04 (v2) (version 2) | ecosystem: Host-associated > Mammals > Digestive system > Stomach > Rumen | place: Canada...
CACGTTTGAAAGGGGCACTGGACGCCCTGGGACTGAACGGACAGGAACGACTGGAGATCGTTCTGATGCAGCTGGTAAAGCTGACCCGCGGCGGGGAAGTGGTCCGGATGTCAAAACGCACCGGCAAAGCCATCTCCCTGACAGATCTGCTGGATGAGGTCCCTGTGGATGCTGCCCGGTACTTCTTCAATTCAAGACCGGAATCTCCAGTGGAATTCGATCTGGAGCTGGCCGTTCGGAACGACAGCGAGAACCCGGTCTATTATGTGCAGTACGCACATGCCAGGATCTGCACCATGATCGAGAACCTGAAGGCGGACGGACATACTGTTCCGGAGGCGGACAAGGTCCACGGTGAACTGCTGACTGCGGAGGAGGAGAAAGCACTCATCCGTCAGCTGGCAGAGCTTCCTAACGAGATCACAGCGGCTGCGAGGGAATATGATCCCAGCCGGATCAACCGGTATGTGACGGCTCTGGCTACGAAATTCCACAAATTCTATACGGAATGCCGGATCAAGGGAGAAGAGGAGGACCTTCTTCAGGCCCGGCTGTATCTGGCGGATATCACCAGAAAGGTGCTTGCACTGTCCCTAGGGATCGTGGGAGTCAGCGCACCGGAAAAAATGTAACAGCGAAAAAAGAAATACGAGACCGCTCTGCAACACAACACAGCAGAGCGGTCTCGTTTTGTAAAGCGTATCGAATCAGCGAACCCGGATGGCTTTTCGGTTGTTGACATGAAAACAGAAAGGATACTCTGCTTTCAGTTCTTCATGCGCGGAATTGGCCCGGTCCGGATCGTCAAAGATCCCGAATACAGCGGATCCGGATCCGGTCATCATGGAGCCCAGGGCTCCATGGTCCATGAGGGTCTGGCGGATCTGCCGTATGGTCACGAACTGTTCCAGAGGCGTTTCTTCAAAAACGTTGTACATATTCTTGCAGATCTGAGACAGATCCCCGTTGTCCAAACCTTCCAGCAGCGCCTGGGTGTTCGGATGATTCAGGATCTCTGTGTCGTCGATCCGGCGGTACAGTTCCGGAGTGGAGATGGAAAAGGCCGGTTTGCATATGACGATGGAACAGTCCGGAAGGGGCGGAAGGTCGGAAAGCACCTCTCCGCGTCCCGTTGCCAGCTGCGTCCCGCCTGCGATACAGAAGGGAACGTCAGAACCCACTGTTGCGCCAAGAGCCTCCAGAGACTTGCGGTCCAGCGGGTAACCGAACATCTGATTGAGTCCACGAAGAACGGCGGCTGCGTCAGCGGATCCGCCTCCCATCCCCGAACCTACGGGGATGTTTTTCTTTATATTGATGGAGACTCCGGCCCGGATCCCCGTATGGTCAAAAAAGGCCGTTGCTGCCTTTACTCCCAGGTTGCGGCTGTCATTGGGAATGTAGCGCAGGTTGCTTCGGGAACGGATCCCGTCTGCTTCTGTGAGACGCTCCAGCGCGACATTGTCATAGAGTGTTGTTGTCTGCATCACCATGATCAGCTCATGATACCCGTCCGGGCGCACACCGGTGATGTCCAGAGACAGATTCAGTTTTGCGTATGCCTTTGTATACAGTCGTCTCATCATTCAGAGCTCGCTTTCAAAAAATGATTGCGGAACAGCGATCAGTATTCGTAAATGCCGCCTCCGATAAACTCCCGGATCAGGGCATCTTCCGCCACATATTTTTCATCGATCACACCAAACAGCTGCAACGCAGGAAGGACCTGCTTCAGTTCATCGTAACGCTCGATCCCTTCCGGAACCTGCTGAAACAGTTTGGTTGCGGTCTCATTCATCACGGCGATCTCATAGGGAAGGGAGGAATCAAACTGATAATTTGCTTTGCCCTTGAACGGAGAAATGTTGGCCTTTTCGCCCCGGCGGACGTTAGCCCACATGGACATGGTCTCTTCCGGTGCGGAATTTCGGAACTTGTAATCCCGTACCATTCGGCGCACCAGACGAAACCACGTGTTTTTAAATGCAATCTGCCCGTGATACATTACATGGCTTCTTGCGGAAATGTACAGTTTAAAAGCATCCGGATTTGGATCTGTGATCATATCGTTGAGGGCATGGATGCCTTCAAAGATCACGATCTCATCCTTGTTGAGCTTAATGGATTTGGACGGCTCGGTGATGCGCATCCTCCGGGAAAACTCATATTTTGGAACGAAGATGCGTTTGCCGCGGGCAAGGGCATCAAAATGCTCGTTGAGAAGATCCATGTCCAGGCAGAGCGGAGACTCCAGATCGATCTCTCCCTCTTTGGTACGGGGTGCCGTTTCGGGATCTACGGTCTTGAAATAGTCATCCATTCCCACGTAGTGAGTTCCGACCCCTCTGCGTTTGAGCGCTTCCGAGATCTTGATGGATGTGGTGGTCTTGCCGCTTCCGGAAGGCCCTGACAGCAGGACAATAGGGCTGGCCTCCATATTGGCGATGATCAGATCGGCAGCCCGGTCAACTTTCCGCATATATGCCGCATCGGATTCCTCCACAAAACCCTTGGGATCCGAAACAGTTTTCAAGTTAATCTCTTCCAGCTGATAAGACATTGTAAAACTCCTTTATTTTTTCCTTGTCGCCGCATACCTTGTCGATATGGTCGATATATTCGTAGGGATATTTTGGCGCCATCAGGCGGATGTTTTTTCCGTTGCCGGGACAGATCAGTTTGGTGGATCCGCCGCCACCCATGGCGACGATGCTGCACAGCTCTTCCATAATGCAGATGTTATACAGGTTTTCGTGCCCCTCCAGCGTCCAACCCACATTCTCAAAACCGCCGGACATGTTTTTCTGACGGTACAGATAGTAGGGGCGGTAATCATGCTCTCTCAGTTCCGCCATGGCATAGTCCAGCATGGAAGATACTTCGTCCGGCCCGGGGATCCGCTTCTGTTCCTTCGTGACTCGGGAGCCTTTTTTTCGGGAGAGGGTATGGACAGTGATGTTTTCCGGCCGAAGATCCAGAACCGTGTCCAGCGTGGTCTGGAATCCGGCGGCTGAGTCTCCGGTGAGACCGGCAATAAGATCCATGTTGACGGAAAAGCCTCCTGTCCTGCGCACAAGAGCCAGCGCGGACAGTATATCCTCTGCAGTATGCTTTCGCCCGATTTCCTCCAGTACCGCATCGGACATGGTCTGAGGATTGACGCTGATGCGGGAGACACCATGTGCTTTCAGGACTGCCAGTTTCTCTTCGGTGATGGTATCCGGACGGCCGGCTTCTACGGTAAATTCCATGAGCTGAGACAGATCAAACTGCTGTTCCATCGTGCGGATCAGCGTATCCAGCTGCTGAGCGGAGAGCGTTGTGGGAGTGCCGCCCCCGAAATAGACGGAAATGACTCGAAGCCCCAGCGCTTGCACTACCTCCGCGGTGGCGGCGATCTCCTTTAGCAGCGCATCCAGAAACGGCGGGATCAGCTGCATGCTCTTTTCCACCGACTGACTTACAAAACTGCAGTAATCACAGCGGGTAGGGCAGAACGGGATCCCCACATAGAGACAGATATCCCGGCCTGTCAGCAGAGAGGAGGCCTGTTCGGTATATCGGGAGGTATCCAGACAGAGCTGTGCCCGTTCCGGGGAAACATCATAGATATCCTGAAACTCCACCAGCGCCTTCCCAGGATCGCCGGAAGTGTGCAGAAGCTCTGTCATCAGTTTTCCGGGGCGCACCCCGGTGAGGGCTCCCCACACCGGCCGGTCATGTCCGGCGCGTAGCGCCGCTCGGTAAAACGCCATCTTTACCATGCGCTGGAGATACCGGTCTTCCATGACAGCATCTATCATTTTTTCATTTGAAATAGCGGCCCGCCCGTATCCTTCCGCTCCGTCCTTCCGAACGCAGCAGGTCACGGTAGTGAAGCGGGAGCCTTTTGACTGGGAAAAACGGATGCTGTCTTCCGACGTCGGAGCATCGATGTATTCCGGACGCTCTCCGGGATAGAGGGTGAACAGCATCTGCTCCACCGCATATTTATGTTGAACTCCATTGAGAAACAGTTTCACATTGTCTCCTTTGTGCTTCCCGGAAAGGAAGATCCAGTTTGAGATAGTAGAATTATACCACAACATGGAGCGGAATGTGTTATTTCCGAAAGAATCCCGAAAAATAAGGGAGATTTGCCCTGATTCTTTCGAAAAACAGGGCAAAATTGATTTGAAAATTTATGATTTATGAGTTAAAATAATAACGTAGGATAATATGCGGAAAAATGGAGAAAAACATGTATGAGATAGGACAATACATCATATATGGAGAGAACGGTGTCTGTACGGTTGATGCAATCGGCCCGCTGTCAATGCGTGGTTCGGATAAGGATCGAATCTATTATACACTGTCTCCGTATGTGGGCACGGGAACTTTTTATGCTCCGGTAGACACCAAGGTCTATATGAGGCCGGTGATCTCAAAGGACACCGCGAAAAAGTTCATGGATTCCGTGGGAGATATCAAGCCGGCAGTATGTCAGGATATCCGGTTTACGCACGTGGATGCGTTTTATAAAGAGCTGTTTCAGGAACACACCTGTGAAGCTCTGGCGGCGCTTCTGAAAGGGATATTCTCTCAGGAAAGGACGAATCGTTCCAATCGAATTGATATGGTGATGAGAAGAGCGAAGGAAATCCTCAGCAGTGAACTTGCGGTGGCAATGAACGTTCCCTATGAAGAGATGGAAGAAACCATCATTCAAAAACTGAAGGAATCGTAATAAGCTGGAAAGGAAAACACATGTCTTTTGCGGGCCGGGAGGATCCGCGCAAAGACGTGTGATTTTTTTGCCCCTAACTCGCAGGGGCCGGGAACTGGCAGTGCGTTGCATCCCCGGCACCCTCTGTATATAATAGAAAATCATAAATACCAAAACAGACAGGAAACGATTTCTATGAGGACAGTAGCAGTTATAGGCGGCGGAGCCGCCGGTATGATGGCGGCCATCACAGCAGCCGGAGAACCGGATCAGCATGTGATCCTTCTGGAGCGGAAGCAGCGGGTGGGCAGGAAGCTGCTCAGCACCGGAAACGGGCGATGCAACCTTACCAATCTCAAGGCTTCCGAAGAACACTACCATGGAGACGATCCTGCGTTTGTCCGGCAGGCTATGGGACAGTTCTCCGTGGAGGACACTCTGCAGATGTTCTCCGGGATCGGCCTGATCACGAGAGCGGAAGAAGGCGGGAGAGTCTATCCGCTGTCCAATTCTGCCAATTCCGTGGTGGATGTTCTCCGCTTCGCAATGGAAGGGGCGGGCGTGGAGGTCCGCACCGCCAGTCCCGTGGCGGAAGTGCGCCGGGACGGAAAGGGATTTCAGATCCGGCTGGAAGAGGAAACTCTCCGGGCGGAAAAGGTGATCGTCGCCTGCGGAGGAAGCGCGGGGGCCAAACTGGGCGGTGTGCAGGACGGGTACCGGATCCTGCAGTCCCTTGGACATACGAGAACGAAACTGTTTCCCTCTCTGGTACAGCTTACCGCGCGGGACAACCGCTATCCGCGGGCGATGAAAGGGGTCAAAGCACAGGCAAAGCTGACCTTGTCCGGAGAGGCAAAGGGAACCGGAAGGGGAGAGATCCTGTTTACCGAGAAGGGCATTTCCGGTCCTGCCATCTTCGATCTGTCCCGCTGTGTATCCGTGGTACCGGAAGGAAGAATCGATCTTACGATGGACTTCATGGAGGACTATTCCGAGACGGAGATCGCAGAACTCCTGAAGAAGCGCTGCGCGGCCCTGCCGGAAAAATCAGCAGGCGAGCTGCTGGTGGGGACCGTCCATAACCGTCTGGGAAAGATGCTGGTGAAATATGCGCAGGTGGACGGGAACCGGACGCTTCGGGAATTATCGGAAGATGAGCTGAAGCACGTCGCTCGTGCGATGAAGGGATTCACTCTTTCCATCAAAGGAACCGAAGGATTTGAACAGGCGCAGGTCACGGCAGGCGGGATCCGAACAAGTGAATTTGATCCTGCGACCATGCAGAGCCGGATCGTACCCGGACTCTATGCCTGCGGGGAAGTACTGGACATCGACGGCGACTGCGGAGGATTCAATCTGCAGTGGGCGTGGTCCAGCGGCCGTCTGGCCGGGAGACTGCTGCCATGATTCTTGTAAGAAATATCCGAATGGAACTGAATGATCCGCCTGATCGCCTGGCACAGAAAGCCGCCAGGCGGCTGGGGGTCCGGGAGGGCGAGATCCTCTCGGCGGAACTGATCCGGCGATCTCTGGACGCCCGGCGAAAAAAGGATCTTCATTATATCTGTTCTGCGGTTTTGTCCCTGCGCCGCGGCGAGGAAGACCTGATACGCAAGAACAAGGCGCAGGCCTATGAAAAAAAGCAGTACCGGATCCCTACGGTTTCCAGTGACAGCCGACCGGTCATCGTAGGATTCGGTCCGGCAGGCATCTTTTCCGCCCTGGTCCTCTCCCGGGCGGGGCTGAGGCCCATCGTCATCGAACAGGGTGCAGACGCAGAGACCCGTGCGCATAAGAGAGAGGCATTCCTCAACGGCGGGCCGCTGGACCCTGACTGCAATGTTCAGTTCGGGGAGGGCGGTGCCGGAACGTTTTCCGACGGAAAGCTCAACACCGGAATCCATGATCCCCGGCTGGAGTTCGTGCTGGAAGAGATGGTAAAACACGGTGCACAGGAGAACATCCGCTATGATGCCAAGCCTCACATCGGAACGGATGTGCTGATCCGTGTGGTGACGGAGCTGAGGAAGGAAATCATCGCCAACGGCGGAGAAGTCTTTTTCCAGACAAAGATGACGGAACTGATCTCGGAAAACGGGGAAGTGTCTGGAGTACGCATCCGGCAGGGAGACCGGGAAGAAGTCCTCCCGTGCCGGCATGTGATCCTTGCCATCGGACATTCGTCTCGGGATACGTTTGAATCTCTCCACGGGAAGGGGATCCCAATGGAACCCAAGGCCTTTTCCATGGGAGTTCGCATCGAGCATCTTCAGAAGATCGTCAATGAGGCACAATACGGGCCACAGGACAGAAAACTGCCCGCGGCAGACTATTCCCTGAATGTCCATCTGCCGGACGGCACCAGCGCCTATACCTTCTGCATGTGTCCCGGCGGCTATGTGGTGGCGGCTGCCTCAGAGGAGAGAGGCGTCGTTACGAACGGAATGAGCTATTCCGGACGAAGCGGAGAGAATGCCAACGCAGCACTGCTGGTAACCCTCCATCCGGAGGACTTCCCGGACCGCTCCGTGCTCGGCGGGATGTACTGGCAGCGACAGATCGAACAGACTGCCTATCATATGGGCGGAGAAAACTATTACGCTCCGGCGCAGACCGTGGGAGATTTTCTGGCGGGAACGCCCAGCCGTGGTCCCGGACGCGTTCAGCCGACGTACCGGCCCGGTGTGTGCTGGACAGACCTTCATGAAGTCCTTCCGGAACGGATCACTTCCGTACTGGAAAAGGCCATTCCGGAACTGGGACGTAAAATGAGCGGATTCGATGATCCGGAAGCGGTGCTGACGGCACCGGAAACAAGATCCTCTTCTCCGGTACGGATCCTGCGGGGAGCGGACCGGATGAGTCCTGGCCTGCAGGGCCTGTATCCCTGTGGAGAAGGAGCCGGATATGCCGGAGGTATCAGTTCTGCTGCGGTGGACGGGATGCGATGTGCCGAATCCCTCCTCGACAGGCTTCAGAATCTTTAGAACACAATATCTTGTGGTGCAACGCCTTCCTTTTTTGAGCAAAAAGCCGAAAAGGAAGGCATTTTTGCGGGCAGAAAAGGGTCTGCGTCACTATATCTTGTGTTCTGTTACGAAATTTTAATCAATATATAGTGCTTTGTTGCTTGACTTCATGAGGGAGGAAGTCTATATTGTAGAAGGCGGAAGATTCCGCCGAAATTTGTCTGTAGGAAAAACGAATGAGAATATCCGGACTGCAAAAGTTAACACTATTGGATTATCCGGGGAAGGTCGCATGTACGATCTTTACCGGCGGGTGCAACTTCCGATGCCCGTTCTGCCATAACGCAGGACTGGTGCTCCCGGAAGAGATGCCGGATGACATGGCGGAAGAAGAGATTCTTCGCTTCCTGAAGACCCGGCAGGGTGTCCTGGATGGTGTTGCCATCACCGGAGGAGAGCCGCTTCTCTATGACGGGACGCTGGATCTTCTTCGAAAGATCCGGGAACTTGGATTCTCCATCAAGCTGGACAGCAACGGATCTTTTCCAGAGCGGCTGCGGAGAGTGGTGGATGAGAAACTGGCCGACCGAATCGCCATGGATATCAAAAACGATCCGGCACTGTACGGAGAAACGGCCGGTGTGCCCGGACTGGATCTGGGACCCATCACCGAGTCTAAGGAATTCCTGATGGAATGCGGTATCGAGTATGAATTCCGTACCACGGTAGTAAAAGGGATCCATACGGAAGAGAGCATCCGAAATGCGGCTCAGTGGATCCAGGGAGCCAGGGAATATTATCTGCAGCAGTATGTGGATTCCGGAAATGTTCTGGCCCCGCAGGGACTGGGCGCGTTTTCTGCAGAAGAAATGAAAGAATTATGTAGCTGCGCCCGGGAATTTGTCCCCGTGACCCAGGTACGTGGAGTTTAAATAGATTGTGAGGAGCGAAAGAAAATGTATCAGGTAGTTAAAAGAGACGGAAAAGTTGTAGACTTTGATCTGAGCAAGATCTCTGCTGCGATTCAGAAAGCATTTGAGGCTACGGAGAGCCAGTATACTCCGGACATCATCGACTTTATTGCACTGAAAGTCACTGCGGACTTCCAGGATAAGATCAAAGACGATAAAGTTGCAGTGGAAGATGTGCAGGACAGCGTGGAAGCCGTTCTGTCCCGCGCCGGTTACGAAGCTGTAGCCAAGTCCTATATCCTCTATCGTAAAAACCGTGAAAAGCTGCGCAATGCAAAATCCTCCTATCTGGATTATGCTGACACGGTCAACAGCTATCTGAGCGAGCTGGACTGGCGTGTGAAGGAGAACTCCACCGTGACCTATTCCGTCGGCGGACTGATCCTGTCCAACTCCGGCGCCATTACCGCGAACTACTGGCTGAGCGAAGTGTATGATGAAGAGATCGCAAAAGCACACCGCAACTGCGATATTCACATCCATGACCTGTCCATGCTCACCGGCTACTGCGCCGGATGGAGCCTGAAGCAGCTCATCAAAGAAGGCCTTGGCGGCGTTCCCGGAAAGATCACCTCCAGCCCTGCAGGACATCTGTCCACTCTGTGCAACCAGATGGTCAACTTCCTCGGCATCATGCAGAACGAATGGGCCGGTGCACAGGCATTCTCCTCCTTTGATACTTATCTGGCTCCGTTTGTCCGCGTGGACAACCTCTCCCAGAAAGAAGTAGAGCAGTGCATCCAGTCCTTCATTTACGGCGTCAACACTCCGTCCCGCTGGGGCACCCAGGCTCCCTTCTCCAACATTACGCTGGACTGGACCTGCCCGGCCGACCTGAAGGATCTTCCCGCCATTGTCGGCGGCAAGGAGCTGGACTTCACCTATGGTGACTGCCAGAAGGAAATGGATATGGTCAACAAAGCCTTCATCGAACTGATGATCCGCGGCGATGCCAACGGACGCGGCTTCCAGTATCCGATTCCCACCTACTCCATCACCAAGGATTTTGACTGGTCCGAGACTGAGAACAACAAGCTTCTCTTTGAGATGACTGCAAAATACGGCACTCCGTATTTCTCCAACTACATCAATTCCGATATGGAACCGTCCGATGTACGTTCCATGTGCTGCCGGCTCCGTCTGGATCTGAGAGAGCTCCGCAAGAAATCCGGCGGCTACTTCGGATCCGGTGAATCCACCGGCTCTGTCGGTGTCGTCACCATCAATATGCCGAGAATGGCCTACCTGTCCAAGGACAAAGAGGACTTCTACCGCAGACTGGACAAGATGATGGATCTGGCTGCCCGGTCTCTGAAAGTAAAGAGAACCGTTATTACGAAGCTTCTGGACGAGGGCCTGTATCCCTACACCAAACGGTATCTGGGAACCTTCAACAACCACTTCTCCACCATCGGTCTGGTGGGCATGAACGAAGCCGGCCTCAACGCCAACTGGGTACGCGGCGATATGACCACCGCAGCATGCCAGGACTTCACACAGGAAGTTCTCGCCCATATGCTGGAGCGTCTGAAAGATTATCAGGAAGAATACGGCGATCTCTACAACTTGGAGGCAACTCCGGCAGAGTCCACCACCTATCGTTTTGCAAAACACGATACGGAAGACTTCCCCGATATCATCACTGCAGCAGAGCCCGGCGGCACCCCGTATTACACCAACTCCAGCCACCTGCCGGTGGGTTACACGGAGGATATCTTCTCCGCACTGGACGTTCAGGACAAACTGCAGACCATGTACACTTCCGGTACCGTATTCCATGCCTTCCTCGGCGAGAAGCTGCCTGACTGGAAAGCAGCGGCAAATCTGGTCCGTAAGATCGCAGAGAACTATCGTCTGCCGTACTACACCATGAGCCCGACCTATTCCGTCTGCAAGAACCACGGATATCTCACCGGCGAAGTGTTCTCCTGCCCCGACTGCGGAGAGGAGACTGAAGTCTGGAGCCGTATCACCGGTTATTACCGTCCGGTCAAGAACTGGAATGCCGGAAAGACCCAGGAATACAAGGACCGCAGAGAGTACAACATTGGCACTTCCAAGCTGACTCATCAGGGTCCGGTGGAATCCTATGTGGAAGTTTCCCGCGAAGAAGCTCCGGTCGTTCCTTCTGACGGACCGCGCTCCATTCTCTTTGCCACTCCGACATGCCCCAACTGCCGGATCGCCACATCCTATCTGGATAAGGCAGGCTACGCCTATGAGAAGCTGTTTGCCGATGAGAATGCGGAACTGGCCATGTCTTACGGAGTCAAGCAGGCACCAACTCTTGTCGTCGTCGGCGAGAACGGATATGAGAAGTTCGCCGGTGCCGGCGCAATCAAAAAATTCCTGACTCAGCAGTCGGCGTGATTGCGGAAGTCTGAATAAAGAAATAGCATGGAAAGGTATCCTTTCGGCAGACAAGCGAAGGGATACCTTTTTAAGATATTTATATATGACGGATCAAAGAAAACAAAAAATCCATACTATTATGGATCGGCAATGCCTGGAAAAAGGATATACTGCCCCGGTGGATATGCTGTTGGAGCTCGGAATGCTGGAGATCAAGGATTACCAGAACTGGCAGCGCGGAGAAGTGGACTGCCTGGAACGGGTATGCCATGGTAATCTGCATAAGCTGAAGGATGTTTTGGATGAGATGCGGGCATATGCACGCACTTCCGGCTATGAGCCTTCCGTGTTTGTGTATCACCAGCGAGGAGGGCATCGGCGGAAAGGAAACAGAAATCTTCGGTTTTCCATAAGCGGAAATAAAACGGTGGAAAAACTGTATTCCACAGGATATGTCGATTCCGAACGTAAAGAAGAACTAAGAAAGCAGAAAAAACAGGCGGAGGGATAACATGATATATGATGTAATCGTGATCGGCGGCGGTCCGGCAGGACTGACAGCAGCAGTGTATGTGAAGAGAGCGGGCAAGAGCGTTCTCGTGATCGAGAAGGACGCCTTCGGCGGACAGATCACCTGGTCGCCGCTGGTAGAAAACTTCCCGGCCATGGGTCCCATCAGCGGAACGGATCTGGGAGATCTTATGACTAACCGCGCACTGGAACTGGGTGCCGAGACGGAAGTGGGTGAAGTTGTCGCACTGAGAAAAGAGGGAGATCTTTTCACGGTCACTACGGACTTTGATGAGGAATATCAGGGCCGATCCGTTGTTATTGCTACCGGAGCCAGACCCAAGACACTGGGACTTCCAGAGGAAGAGCAGTATCAGGGAAACGGAGAGTGCTTCTGCGCAGTGTGTGACGGCGCGTTTTATAAAGACAAAGTCGTTGCAGTGTGCGGAGGCGGAAACGCCGCGTTGCAGGATGCCGCCTATCTGGCAGATCTGTGTAAAAAAGTATATCTCGTCCATCGTCGCGATACGTTCCGCGGCGAACCGGTCATGGTGGAGAAGCTTCGCGCAATGGACAACGTGGAGATGGTGCTGGGATACCAGGTGAAAGAGCTTCTGGGTGGAGAGAACCTGAGCGGGATCCGTCTGGTGGACTCTGCCGGACAGGACAAGGATCTTGTCGTGGATGGCGTGTTTGTCGCCATCGGCCACTCTCCTGCAAACGAGGCATTCCGGGAATGGATCGAACTGGACGAGAAAGGTTACGCAGATTCCGGAGAAGACTGTGTCACCAAAACACCGGGAGTATTTGTGGCAGGAGACAACCGGAAAAAGACCATCCGGCAGCTGACAACGGCAGCTGCAGACGGTGCTGTAGCAGCACTGGCGGCGTGTCAGTATCTGGATCAAAACTGAGAATACAAGCTACACAGAGGCGGTCTTTTGTGAAGACCGCCTCTGTTGACTTTATTTCATGCACCATATAAAATAATTATTTACATAAGACCGAATTGTTCGCAGAGAGGGGGAATTTGCGAATGGATCTATCGGCATTTTTTGGCGGACAAATCACCGGCATCATGATGCTGGATTTTCTTGCCCGTATGCTTATCTCCTGCGCCTGTGGATTCGCCATCGGAGCGGAGAGAGCCAGCCGGTTTAAGGAAGCCGGAATTCGGACCCACGTTTTAGTTGCTGTAACGTCCTGTGCCCTGATGATCCTATCCAAGTACGGATTTGCGGATATCATTGCATCCACCAAAGATGAGTGGGGCATCAACAATGCGGATCCTGCCCGAATCGCCGCTCAGATCGTATCTGGAGTCGGTTTTCTGGGCGCCGGCGTGATCTTCAAGACCGGAAATTCCATCAAGGGACTGACTACCGCTGCGGGAATCTGGGCAACAGCAGCCATCGGAATGTGCATTGGTTCCGGAATGTATTATCTGGGATTGTTTGGCACGGTCATCATTATGCTGCTGCAGTACATCATGCACCGCTACCCGTATGGAGTGGATGGTTACTCCACTAATGTTGTATCCATCACAGTGGGACCGGCGGAAAAGCAGGATCGCATCATCCAACGGCTGATGGAGGATCTGGACATGAAAGTAACGGAGACTGGGATCCATAAACATCCGAACGGAAACATCACATATAATCTGACCGTATTATCTTCTCAGTTCATTACCTATGAGGACTGCAAGAACTATATGGAAGAGTACCCGGAAATTTTGGCATTTGATTCATTCCCGGTAACCTGAGAGCAAGAACCATTGTAGGGAGGAAAATGGCGGCCTCGCAGAAAAGAGGAACGACATAAAACAATGAAAGACAGTTTTGGACGAGAAATAAATTATCTTCGAATTTCCGTGACGGAGGACTGCAATCACCGGTGTGTTTACTGCATGCCGGCGAACGCGGTGCCCCGCAGCTGGACGGCAATGAAAGATGACGATATTGTGGAAGTCGTGGAAGCAGCGGCCTCCCTGGGTATTACGAAATTCCGTATTACCGGAGGAGAACCACTGGTCCGCCCAGGTATCGTTGATCTTTGTGCGCGGATCCATGACGTTAAGGGCGTGAAGGAAGTCACGATGACTACCAACGGAACCCGGCTGAAAGAAATGGCAAAGGATCTGAAGGCAGCAGGAATCAACCGGGTTAATATCAGTTTAGATACTTTGGATGAAAAAAAGTTTCGGCAGATCACCCGGGGCGGAGACATTAACAAGGTGTTGGAAGGCATGGATGCAGCGTTTGCTGCTGGTATGGACCCCATAAAACTCAATACCGTGCTTATTGGCGGGTTCAATGATGATGAGATCTTCAAGCTGGCAGAACTGACGCGATCCTGCCCGCTGGATGTGAGATTCATTGAGCTGATGCCAATTGGAGACGTTCATCAGTTTCCGGAGCAGGCATATATTCCATGTTCTGTTGTTCTGGAGAAAGTGCCGGAGCTGGTGCGGATCAACGACAAAGCAGAGAGCGGCGTAACACGGTTGTATAAGCTGAATAACGGACGCGGCCGAGTAGGACTCATCAGCCCCCTCAGCTGTGATTTCTGCGGAAGCTGCAACCGGCTTCGCCTGACAGCGGATGGATGTCTGAAACCCTGCCTGCATTCCTTTGAGGAGATCCATATAAAGGGACTTCATGGAAGTGAGCTGCAGTGGGCATTGAAACTTGCCATAGCGCACAAACCAAAAGCGCACGCAGCGCTTTCCGCAACGGAGAGGTCTCAGTCGCGACGGGATATGAACCGTATTGGAGGATAAGAAATGGCGGAGTTTTCCCATTTTAACGAACAGGGCAGAGCTCGGATGGTGGATGTTTCCGAAAAGAAAGAAACGGCAAGAACCGCAATTGCAGCGGGAGAAGTGCTGGTCAATCAGGAAACCTTTGATCTGATCAAATCCGGAGGGATTGCCAAAGGCGATGTGCTGGGAACGGCACAGATCGGCGGAATCATGGGAGCAAAGCATACTCCGGATCTGATTCCCATGTGTCATCCGATCATGGTCTCCGGGATTGATATTGAATTTAACCTCAATGAGGAAAAACTGGCAGTGGAGATCTTGGCCACGGCCAAATGTACCGGCGTGACCGGTGTGGAAATGGAAGCGATGACCGCAGTTTCTGTTGCGGCCCTGACAGTATATGATATGTGCAAAGCCGTACAGAAGGATATGAAGATCACCAATATCCGACTGTTAAAGAAAACCGGCGGAAAAAGCGGCACGTTTGAACGGAAAGAGGTCTGATCTTTAGTGGCAAAAGTTGCAGCGATCAACATCAGTGAGATCCGTGGGATTCAGAAACACGAGATTCCGGAAGCATTTCTGAAAGAGGACTGGGGAATTGAAGGAGATGCCCATGCAGGAAACTGGCATCGCCAGGTGAGTCTCCTCAGCACAGACAGTGTAAAGGTCATGCAGGATAAGCTGGATTTCAATCTGGAGCATGGGGCCTTTGCGGAAAATATCCTGGTGGAAGGAATGGAAGTTCATACTCTTCCCGTGGGAACCAGATTGAAAATAGGGGAAGCACTTACAGAAGTGACACAGATCGGCAAAGAGTGTCATAAGGGGTGTGCGATCCGGGAGATCACCGGAGACTGTGTGATGCCAAGAGAAGGGATCTTCGTGAAGGTACTCCGATCCGGAAATGTGAAAACCGGAGATGAGATCTCAGTTTGCGAGGGCGAATAAAAAACGAAAAAAATAAGCCGGCATTTTCCTCCGCGGCGACGTGGAAGAGATGTCGGCATTTTGCATATAATTAAAAAACAAAAAAGAGGAACAATTGCACAAAACGGAAATAATACCATTTAGACAGGAATTACTGTAACAGAAAATGAAAGTGAAAAACACTGAAATGATAGAGGTAAATAGTTATGCTGTCTTTTTATCTGCAGGTTTTGGAAAATAATAATGACCGGGATTACTATACTGAAATATACCAGCGTTATTGGAAGTTTCTTCTCTATATCGCCAGAGAAAAACTGCAAAGAAATGATCTCGCAGAGGACTGCGTTCAAATGACTTTTCTGGATGTTGCGACGCACTTTGAGAATGTGAAAGCAGTATCGGAGGAAATAATAAAAAGCTACCTGATAACGATCGTCAAACGCAAAGCGATTCTATTAAACAAGGAAATGAATAAATCGAAGGAGGCTTCTCTGGAAGAGTGGCTCGAAAATAATGGGGAAGGGATATATTCAGACGAAGAATTCTGGCAGGATATATCCTATCTGGAAGTTGCAGACGTGATCCATAAACTACCGGAAAACCTGAGGGACACCTGTCTGCTGAAATACGTTCATAATTTCGATAACTACAGTATTGCCAAAGCACTTGATATTACAGAGACAAATGTTCGTGTGCGTCTCAATCGAGCAAAGGGAATGCTAAAAACCATATTAGAGCAGGGAGGTGAATAATAGTGGCAGTAAGTGACCTTATTCTCAGACAGGCGTTTATTGAATACGACCGCCGGGATACCAATCAGCTATTACAGCATTATTATACCGACCAAGATGGGAACTATAAGCTGTCTTCAAAAACCCATAAAACAATAATGAAGTATGCAGATAAAATCGGAGAACATCAAGCTAGCGAAAAACAAGGACAGCACTCAAGATTCGGTGGCAGAAGAGCGTTAAGGACCGCATTTCTAGTTGCTGTCATTGCAGCACTGCTTGCAATAACCATATTTGCTATCGGAAGATATACATCTATATTTGATAGCTTAAATATCCACACGTTTTCAAAAGGTTCTGAAGTAACGTACAACGATACAGCGGAGCAAGGATATCTAAAAGTAAGATATTCATATGTTCCTAAAGGATATAAGATTGTAGCTGTTGAGGAATCAGAACTGATGAGCATAATTGAATACCAAAATGATAAAAAGGAAAGCATCTATTCGGAAACGATTCTTAATGAAGGAACAATTTCGGGCATTAATACTGAAGGCACAACCATGAGAGAGTGCTTTATTGGAAATCAACCTGCCACATACGTCGAAGCATCAACTGGAAATATGCTTATTTGGGTGTCGGGAAGGTATAACACAAAAATAATCAGCGATACGGTACCGGTCAACGAACTTATTTTGATGGCAGAGTCAAAACACAGGAAGCATTTTTGGGAGAAGTAGAAAAGAGATATTATCTTAATAAAAACTGTAACAAAACGAGCCTCTTTTTCA
>Ga0310695_10007912_pt1 | contig 16716 bp, 17 predicted proteins | sample RumenRJG_04DNA_FD_203882 | JGI IMG/M metagenome (GOLD analysis project Ga0310695, IMG submission 203882) | Bovine rumen microbial communities from Lethbridge, Alberta, Canada - RJG_04 (v2) (version 2) | ecosystem: Host-associated > Mammals > Digestive system > Stomach > Rumen | place: Canada...
TCATTGTTGTTTTTTCTTTTCTTCTCCCGTAAATCGTCAAGCCGTATACCCCTGTATAATATTCAACAGGTTCATTCATCGTTGCACCTTTATTTTTCAAGTACCTGTACACATCTGCGTCTGCCCTGACATAAACAGGATTTCTCAATATCCTGCCGACAGTGACGGAAGAAAAAGTATTACCCCTGTTTGACCGCTGACCTTGTTCATTGACTTTTTTTGTAACCATACCAAGACTTTTCGTTAAAAGATATTCCTGATACATAAATTTGATGGTTTCCATTTGTTCGGGGTGTTCTTCGTCAATTTCAAGCATACTTGTATTGATACCGTCAATTTTAACAGGCTTTTTTCTAAATCCATAAGGTGCTACCCCTGACAGAAACAAGCCCTTTTTGGCTCTTTCATAGAAGTTGTCTTTTACCCTTTTTTGTATCATATTTCTTTCCAGTTCCGCAAATACCATGATGATTTGCAGTGTAGCTTTTCCCATTGCTGTACTCGTGTCAAACTGTTCATTACAGGAAACAAACTCTACACCGTTCTTTTCAAACTCGCTGTATATCCCTACAAAGTCCTGCAATGAACGGCTGATACGGTCAACCTTGTAGCATATCACTTTTGATATTTTGTGATTTCTGACATCATTCATCATCTTTTCAAATTGTGGTCTGTTGGTATTTGCCCCCGTATACCCCTTATCTGAATATACACGATAATCTTCACCGAAAGTCAGCCTTTTACAGTCCTGCTCCTGCTGTTCAATGGAAATACTGTCCTTTTTGTCAATGGATTGTCTGCAATATATCGCTATCAAAACTAAATCTCTCCTGTCTAAAATTATAAATTCTTTTTGCAAAAAATGCAACAGTCTTTCAACTGCTGCATTTCTTTTATTTGCAGATTTTCAGATAATTAAATTTGATGGTATCTCTTTAAAATTTCGATACATCTTCTTGTTATGTATTCGTTATGTTCTGTTTGTGCCTTGTTATCCCTTACAGGCTTGTATTCTCTGACTTTCATGCCCTTATGTGTCCTTTCAGACATTTTGTAGCTTTCGGAATTGGCATAGTACCTGTTATTTGTATTGTTGTTCATCATAATACCCCCGTTTGTTTATTGAGTTGTTGCTGTATTCTTTTCATACTTTTCTTTGTAGGCAGTAATAATTCTGTATAAAGTGGCTCTGCTGATTTGTACCTTTTGGCATATTTCCGCTATGGAATACTCATTGCTCCTATAAAGTGTAATGGCTTCCTTGACTTTATCCTTTGGCACTTTCGGTCTGCCGCCAACTCTCCCGTGCTTTTTGGCAGCTTCAAGCCCTGCCTTTGTACGCATAATCAATACATCTCTTTCCATTGCCGCCATCGCACAAAGAATTGTTACAAGGAATTTGCCTGTTGGTGATACCGTGTCGATATTCTCCGTCAAACTGACAAAATGGATACCCCTTTTATCAAAAGCGTCTACCAGATTGACAAGCTCTTTTGCCGTTCTACCCAATCTGTCTAATTTCCATACTACCAGAGTGTCACCCTTTTGAAGTTTGCTCAACAGCTTTTCAAGCTGTGGTCGATTTTTTACTCCGCTTACCTGTTCTTCGTAAATCTCGCTGACACCATACTTTTCAAGTGCATCCCTCTGCAATGCCAATTCCTGTGTAGTCTTTGATGTACGCATATAACCGTATTTCATACTGATAACCCCTTTTCTGTTTTGATATGTTTTTGATATTTTTGTTTTGAAACTGATTTCTGAAACAGGAAGTATGTTTCAAAAACGCTTGCTTTGCCTGATTATTGAGAAAATCATTTTTGTACCAAAAACGATTGTTTTTGATACTCTAACTGCCCTGTGCAGCTTGCAGGGCAGCTTTTTTACCCCAACCGTTACCATACATTCAGCAACGGATATTCCGCACTTGGCATATACCCAACACCCCAAATGTTCCTTAACGGAATTTTACAGTACTCAATTCCGTCACTGGTAATTGACGGAATATTGGCAGTACCGTCAAAATCCCATATCATACTGCTTTTTGATGACAAATTCGTGAAAGTTCTTTCGGGAAACATACTTTTGATAATTGCACCGTTCATTGTGGATATTATCATTTCATCTTTTCCGTTATTGCCTTTAAATCTGACAAGTACATTACAGCAGGACAATGTATGTTCAAGACGGTGAATATATCCTACTGCCGCTTCATAGGGATATATCATATATTCCTCGTTGAGAATGAGTATGTATGGTACAGCCTTTTGAAAACCGCAAAGACGATAGCAGGGAATAGCCAACTGACGAAAACAGCCTTTTTTGTATGCCGAAATTTCGCTTAACTCCAAATGTACATTGAACTTCTTTAAAAGTTCCTCATTTCTCGTAACAATGAATACATCATTTGAAGTTTCCACAACTGCAAAACAGTTATCCAATGTATACAATGCCATGAAATAGTGGTCTGTTTCTTCGCTTGACGATATACCGTCATACAAAGGCTGTTCAAATGCTTTCTCGAATAAAACTTCATGGACAGATTTGCAGTCATTCATAAAAGCCTTGCTAATCTCTGAATTGACATCTTTTTCCATAACGCTGTGTTCTGGCAGCTTTACCCCGTCTGACCAACAGAATAAAGGTATCTTGTCCTGTCTTACTGCTACCTCTGACAATCTCGCAATAAAAGTGTTTGAATATGCCGACATGATAAATCATCTCCTAAATCATATTTTGAAAACCAATCATTCAGAACCAGTTAAAAATACTATTTCTGAAATTGATTTTCTTCATTTATATATACCGCAAGGTGTAAGTAAAATTTCTATCGCTGGCTCAAAGAGCGTTTGCTCTTACTCCTGTCTTGTTTGCACCAAATTGAATTTTATCTCCATCAATTTCAAAACTTATCTCTCACTCCATGTTTCAAAATTCACTGTTGCCGTTTTTGTTGCAGCTCTCCCATATTTCCATTTCTTCATACCCATCATTCCGACAAGAAAAATTCATTCCCAAAATGAAAGTCAATTCAAAAATCTTTTCTATCATCACAGAAAAATTCACAGATAAATCTCTTTTCCCGTCCACTGTATCAGATACACTATGAACTTTTTAAAATAATCCGATTTTGGTATTGAAAAAATACCGTTTTTTGTATATAATAAGATACAACAAGGAAGTGTATTGTCAATGTATTCTAAACAACAGTTTGAAAATCTGCCGTTCAAAAGTGATATTATGTTTGGTGCAGTACTGCAAGACTTAACTCTCGCTAAAAGAGTTCTCGGTGTCATTCTCGCAGAGGAAATACCCGACATTGACCACTGTGAAATTCAAAAGGTTATGCAAAGTAATGTTGTAAGTCATGGTGTCCGCTATGATGTTTATATCAAAACGTCTGACGGAACAAAAATATATGACATTGAAATGCAGACAACCAACAATGACAATCTGCCGAAAAGAAGTCGTTACTACCTGTCAGCGTCAGACATGGAGTGTTTGGATAGGGGAAAAACATACGATGATTTACCCCGCACCTATATTATCTTTATATGCCCGTTTGACATTTTTGAGGGCAACAATGCTATTTACAAGTTTGAAAATTATTGTGTTGAGGAAAATTTACCCCTGAACGACCAGTCCTATCATGTATTCGTCAACACAATGGGTACAACACAGCGAAAGGAGTTGTATAATCTTATGGAGTATATCAATACCAATATCCCAACTGATGAACTGACTTCTGACCTTAACAAAAGATTGCAAGAGGTAAGACATGATGATATGCTGTATTCTACCTATGTTCATCAACAACAGGATAGGTTGATGGCAGAAAAAAAGGCAAGGGCAGAGGGCAGAGCAGAGGGCAGAGGGCAGAGCAGAGGGCAGAGCAGAGGGTGTCTTGAAAACTCTCGTACAGCTTGTCAAAGATGGTATCTTGACATTGTCAGACGCAGCTAAAAGAGCCGATATGACACCAGAGGACTTCAAGCTCAAAGGTGGCTTGGCTTAACCCTGAATGGTGATAATCCCATTTAAAAATAAGGAGTGTATAATTTTATGGCTGATGAAACAAATTCTTCTATTGACCAACTTATAGCTGACATTCAAAAAAGAGTAGACGAACTAAACCACGATGAAAACTTTATTGCTCAATATCTTCGTCAACAAGAAGATATTCGCCGTATGGAAGAAAGAGGAAGAGTAATAGGTAAGTCTGAACTGATACGAGTAGCACTTGAATGTGTTGGTCATTCGCTTTCGGAAATAGCCAGTTTTTACAAAACAGATGAAAGTACAATCAAAGATTTACTCAATATTGATGATGAAGAGTATGAGCGTGACTTTGTTGGCAGCTTTGAGGAAGCTATGAAAAGTGATATGTTGATTTCTACCTATATCCATAAACAACAGAATAGGTTGCAATTTGAAGATAGAGGCAGAGCAAGGGGACATACCGAAGTTATGAAAGAACTCGTTGATATAGGTCATTCTGTCGAAGAAATAGCCGACTTTTTTGAATTAGACGCAACTAAAATTAGCAAGTGCCTTGCAAATGCCTGATTACACACAAAAAATGCACACAGTAACTACTATCAACAAGTAGTTGCTGTGTGCTTTTGTCATTTTTGATGTACATTCTCTGTCATGAGGAAAAAAGGGAAAAAAAGGAAAAAAATTTTGAAACTTTTTCAAATTTACCCCTCGTCAAATACAGTCACAACACACACATTCCCTGTCATGAGGGAAAAGGGAAAAAGGGAAAAAATTTTGGAAACTTTTTTAAAACTACCCCATGTCATATACAATCACAAAATCAATATTTCACATGAGGAAGAAAATTGTGAACCTGATGTTAATAAATCCCCAAAGGGCAATCCCTCAATACCCCTGTCCACAATCCAAATATAAGCCATTCTGGACAATTTTACCCCTTGAATGTATAACTATACTCCTAACCCCATAAACCCAGTTTTTAGACGTTTTTGGACACTCCTACGAGCATTTTAAATCCCCACTACCCCAAATACCCAAATGTCATTTTACCAAAGAATACCAAAAATAAAAGAGCAATGTCCCTATCGACATTACTCTATAATTACAGTACCCGCATACCATTTATATTATTTTTTTGAATATTCTCCCCCTGACTTATAGTGTGAGGTGTCATGAAATTTTGTATAGCCGTATATCCGTTGATTTTTGCCCCGTTTGTATCAAAAACCTGTACTTTTATTATTTTGGCAAAGGGTAGCTGCACCGTTGCACCTGTATACTTTTGTGCAGTATGCAAATATGTCAAATAATTGTTGGTTGTATGTTGCAGTATGTACTTTATTCAAGTTAGCAGTGTACATTTTGAAAAGGTATGCAAACATGATAAAATAACCCTGTTTGCAGTAAAAGGGTATAGCAAGCATAAAAAATAGCCACAACATTAAATTGTGGCATTGCTTACCCCTTGTTTTAATATTCCCACTGCTAACTGTTGGACTGATATATCCCTTTCCTCTTTGCCATCTGTACAATGATAGCTGATAATGTTTCCTTTGCTGTCTTTGTTAATCCCTAATACTGTTATCATAAAAATTACCTCTCTTTTATAAAATATTTTTGTTTGCTCTATTTATATTTTGTGCTGTTCTTTCACTTGAACTTGTTTTATTGAGGGGTGCTGATGGCACCCCAAAACACTAAATTTGCTTGATTGCACCCCTTGTTTTTTGTTTTGATGCAATTCTTTGGAATTGCACATATTGATACCCCTACTTACATATTACAAATGCCTACGCAGGCCCAACCGCCGTCGGCTGTGCAGACACCATACAGAAGTCCACCGTTGGGGCAGTCGGTTGTTAATCTTTTCCAGTGACCGGGGGAGTTTTTAGTTAGTTCTACCCAATCTGATGGAGTCCAATCTATATTTGGGGAAATCATCAGATTGGGTAGAACTAACTAAAAACTCCCCCGGTCACGAAAGGTTTTTATGCCCTTGAAAGGAAACAGCAAATCCGTTAGAAAATCCAGGTTTTTTACCAAAGTTTCGGTTTCATCACACTTGCAATGTCTTTTTATTCCGTCAAACATTGCATTATAACTTGTGAAATCATGAGTTGTTATTTTATGTGTAAATTTATGTACCTTTGGAGTGCAGCTGTTCAAATCAAGGTTATTTCTGCAATGGTCACTATGATGTATATGATAACTCTCTGGCACTGTTACACCAAGTACTCTGGCTATATATCGGGTGACTTGTTCTGATTTTCCGATTGTATCGTCAGCATATACACGCTCTCTGAAATAGCCATTTTCATCAATTTTAAATTTAAGTGAGTATGTATGCAGCAAGGGCATAAACACACTACTTTCTGTAAACATAAGGATATTACTATTCTCACTGGCATACTTGACGGCTACATACGGTTTTTTGGCTGTCTGAAAAACCAATCCTGATGTGTTGATATACAATACAGGGCTGGTACCGGGACAGTGATGTAAAATATCGTTGTTTTCGCTGTATGCTTCACTGTCAAATGTCTGATAGATATGAATACCTGTATCAAAAGGCTTTTCGCCGTAAGGTCTGAAATAAGGACTTGTGCCTATAAAGGCTCTCAATTCTGGTATGAGGTTATGGGGGTTAGCCATAGAAATTACCCCCTTTGCAGAACCCTGTTTCATTGTGGTCATACTGGTTGTCGAAAAACTGATTGATATAGTCCCTTACTTCCTCGACTTCACTGGGCGAAAGTTCACTCAACGGAAAATTGCACAACTGGTCTATTCTTGTATTTGCTCTGATAAATTCGATTAAAGAAAAATATTTTATGTTCATAATAATTACCTCTTTTTTAATATTTGTTGGTTTGTTTCCATGTAAGTGGGCGTTCCTCATCTTCATCATATCCTGATGAGAGTGTTGCCCCTACCATATACTGCTTTTTGCTTTTGAACACATTTATCTTGTGTCTTTCAAGCTCTGCCTTGAACTCTTGGAATGACAAGGCTTGCACTGCATTTTCTCGGCACCAGCGGATATACTCTTTCTTGATTTTGATAAGAGGAGTGGCAAAACATGAAGTTGCAGTTGCAGTCGGGGTGAGACGCTCGTTTATGAACTGACCAACGCTGTCGCATTCCTCACGGTATGTAGCAAGGGCTTTCTTCATCTGTTCGGTATCTTTTAAACCGTATTGAACAAATTTTCTGTATCCCTCAATCAACCAGTTGAAGATTGCCGATTTAGCCGTTTCTTCTGCGAACTTGGTTTTCAGATTGGTATCTCGCTCTTCTTCGCTGAAATGTCGGTTGAACTCTATTATTTTCAATCTATCGCTATCCAGCATACTGAAATCGGTCAGAGGAGGCAAGCTGTTTGCAGTTATTATCAATTTAAACACCGGCACAAACTCGATTATGTTTGAATATAACCCCCTGCAAGCTATCCTGTCATTCCCAGTCACCTCTTTCACAAGTGCTTCGTTAAAGAACGTCCCCTTATCTGGCTCGCTGCATATAACAAGACGTACCCCCGCTAATCTCGCCAAGTCTGGTGAAGGTGAACGGCTGTCTTTTGCACCTGTACGGGCAATCGTTCCAAAATCGATTTCTGCACCGTAACTACCAAAAATTGTCAATAAAGTTGAGAACAAAGTGCCTTTGCCGTTCCTTGTTGTCGTACCAAGAGCGTAAAACAAACATTCCTCTGTCGCAGTCCCGAATAGCGAATAATCCAACACTTTTTGAAGATGGTAGCCCTTTTCCCAATCGCCCATCATGATTTCCTCAAAGAATTGCTCGAAACGGGGACAGGTTGCCTTAGTGTCATAAGTGACATTAGCTATGCGTGTGAGGTAGTCCTCTGCTCTATGAGCCTGTAACTCTATTGTTTTCAGGTTAAATGTGCCGTTCTGTACATTGAACAAATATGGATTTTTATCAAAGATGTCGTAGTGCCTACGCAATTCAAGTGCAGTATCTTTACAGAGTTTAAGGCGGTGTCCAAAGTCAAGGTAGTATGAATAATAACGGCGTAAGTCCTTAATTTTTTGGTTTACTTGTTCTATCTTCGCTATCTTGTCGGGGGATAATTGTTCAATGTTTATCTCCTGCTCTTTTGGTATAATCTTGTTAATTCTTTCGACAAATTGCTTTGCCAGCTTGCCTATAAGACTTCCATCAATATCAGACTGCCAGATTTTACCGTTGTAGACATACCACACCTTTTGTTCAGGTATATACAAGGCAAATTTCTCGATACATTTCGCAAAGAATTTTGAGGTTGCTATTTGGTTCAGCTCCCATTTCAACACAGTATCAAATCCGAAATCCAGCAGTTCAAATTTATTCTGTTGGGCATTGGTATTTCTTTTCTTGTTTTGGGGAATGTACTGCCCTTTGACATTGGCTATTGCCTGATAAATAAGTTTTCTTCCATAGGTGCTGTCGCCCCTTGCGGAATCCCACTTATCTCTCATTAGCTTACTCTGACGATACAGCCTGTCCAGTTGTTCGGGGTCTTTCGTATAATAAGCCATCTTATAAAGCAATGCGGCATCTGCTCTGCTATCATCATTAGCATAGGTTGCAATTTCGCGTTGATAGTACATACTTTTAAATGTATTGCCGTTCTTACTACTGAACATCAGATTGAGGACTTCTTCATCTGTCAGTCGAGGCACATCAGCAGGATTGACAGGTTGATAAGTATACTGTTTTTCCTGTGGTTTAGGGGCGAATTTTTCGTACAATTCAGTTACTTGTTTTTCAGCGTCAATAATCTCTAACATATTCTCATTAAGGTAGTTACCTGTGAACACGATATGTCGTTTACATTGATAGAGTTCAAGGTCTACACCCTCTCCAAAGGCATTTGACAATTTCTTTCGCCATTCGGGGTGAACTTTGCCAAAGTAGAAGATGTGAACGCCTGTCCCACTTGTTGAGATTTCTGCATAACTGTCGATAAATTTGATTACTTCTGCAACCAACTCATTTACATTGCCGTTTTCGTCTACACAGTGGTCTATGTCTATACAGCAGACTGAATTTTCTTCCGTGAGCATAAGGCTAATGCCGTCATACCCAAATTTTTTTGCTGCTGCTTCCGCTTCAAAGAATGTAACACACTTGCTTGTATCAGTGGGGTCTATCATACGGTTGGCAGCTTTGGGTGACATGGGTTTCTTGCTTTTATGGCAAATCCACACATTAGAATAGTACAACTTATAAATGCTTGCACACATTAAATATAATTCTTTGGGAGAAGGTTTCTCCACATCGTCATCAACTTCTGTTTCCTCGTTTTTCATTTCCTCAATTTCTTCGTTTTCGATTTCCTCAGATGAAGTTACAGAAATTTTTTCTAAACCATCGAGAACAGTTGACAAATCAAAATCATCAATCCCCGCAATAATATCTCTCATATCTGCCATACTTCACCACTCCTTTTTCATTCATAATATTGTAATTGCTTTGCATGATATTATACATGATAGATACCCCCTTTCTATATTAAAATAGCATTGTAAAAGATACTGCACTATTTGGCACTCTGTACATAAATCCGTCTTGCAACTCGTTTCATACCTGATGTTCATATTTTGGCTTGCTCTTTGGCTTTTGAATACATCGCACCTGTTATTTTTTTCTTCGCCGTACCCTATAATAAAAAAGCAACAATTAAAGTAACTTTGTAATCAATCGCCGCATAACAAAGCCATAGTACAGTAAGTGCTTTTATCTCTCCTACATTCAACAGATTGCCGCTTAATTTATTAGCTAATCTCTCTATGCTTTGATTTGAAATAATCGCACCATGTTATTTTTACTTCGCCGTACCCTATAATAAATAGGTGTGTTGTCAGGTATAATTGATTTCATCGCTCCACCCAAAAAAAGTCCATAGTACAGTCGGTGCTTTTATCTCTCACTCTCGACAAGTTTACATCTTCATTTCATTAGCTAAATTGTATCCCAACTCATTATAAAAATATATGTCTGATTTTTTCCGTGGGTTATCTCTAACTTAAAAATTGCTATAAAAAATTTCTTGTAGCTCAATTATTGATTTTTTGGGCTACCCCTCATAATATATCAACGCTATTCCAACTATGTGTATGTATGTACTTTTTGCCAATGCAACAAAGTTCTCTATATCTCCATCATTAAAAAACTTACAGTACCGTACCCCCAAAAATTACATTACCATCATCAATAAGTTGCAGTACTATATACAAATAATCTGTCATCACCAACAATAAAAAAATTGCTCAATCGAAATGGATTGAGCAGTTATAATGTGTATTCAATTATCATTCTGTACCAATTCACTATCGCTTGCTGATAGATTGTCAGCTCCATACAATTATCCCAAAGTTTGCAAAAAAATATACTCATTTATATTTCTTTTAGAGAATATAAATAAGTAAACTTGATTGATAAATTTATTTATTTTATCAAAAATATCTATTATTCACTTATAATGCTGCATGACAGGAAAGACAGGACAAGTATGTATAACGGACTTGAAGTGAGAGTACCGTTCTGTGATTACAGGATAGCGGAATATGCATATAATCTGCCGTGGGAGATAAAGGCATTGAATGGGCGTGAAAAGGGAATTGTGAGGGAAGCTTTCAGGGGATACCTGCCCGACAGCATTATTGACAGAAAGAAAAGCCCTTACCCGAAAACGCATAACCCGATATATTTCAAGCTTTGTGCAGACAGGGTGCAGGAGATACTTTCCGATAAGACATCTCCGTTAAGTGAAATTCTTGATAAAGACGGAGTGCAGGCGATAATTGACTATCCCGAGAAAATATCATCACCATGGTACGGGCAGTTGATGAAAGCACCGCAGATTTTGGCATATATCATACAGCTTGATTATTTTTTGAGAAAAAATAATGTTTCAATTTTGATGTGAGTACAATTTTTTGTACAGGATTTTTGATATAATAGAAAAAACAGGAACAGGAGAATTTGTATGAAAAAGTTTTGGAGTTATATCAAAAATGATGAATATGCAGTCGGCTGTACGGGACAGACTGTATGGCTTTTTGACAGCGAGGGAAATGTTCTTTCAAAATTCAAAGACCTTCCTTATGCATACTTGCCCGTTATTTCACCTAATGGAAATATTCTCGCCGTGAAAACAATGGAGGGAAGAATGGCTGTATATTCTTTGAGTGAAAGGAAATTGATAAAAAAGTTCAGATATTCGAAAGTAGATGGTGCACAAGATGATAATTTTTGTTTTTCGCCCGACAGCAGGCTGATTTATAATATTGAAAGATATCCCGACAGTCTGACATCAAGGCTTTCTGTTTATCAGACTTCCGATTTTTCATTAGCAGAGCATTTGCTTGATGACGACAAAAAAACAGTATTGGAAACAATAGAGTATGACAATGTATCGCAAAAATATTTTTTGCTTGGCTTTGAGAGGGATAAAGACGGGATTGCATACAAATTTTTTGTATCATATCTTGACGGGAAATCGCTCGGCAAAAGAAAATATATTCCCCCAAAAGTATGTGATTTTTATCGGGAATATATCCACTTGAAAAATTTCGGATTTACAAAGGAAGCATACAGATGGTCATATTTTGGAGATAAAGAGTTTCCGACAGGCGGAAAACAGAAAACTTTGGAAGAATTGAAAGAGGAAAGTTACAGCCTTTCGGAATTATATCAATCTTATTTATGATTGAATTTATCTTATATTTGACTTTATACGGCAAGGTGTGATATAATAGGCGGAGTTTGATTGATAAGGGGATATTGAGATGATATATAATAATATTCTGGAAGCGATGGGACACACACCTATGATAAGGCTGAATAAAATGGCAAAGCCCGGCAGTGCGGATATACTTGTCAAATTTGAGGGGTTGAATGTAGGCGGTTCTGTCAAGACAAGAACGGCTTATAACATGATACTGAATGCGGAAAAAGAGGGCAAAATAAAGCCTGATACTATCATAGTTGAGCCAACGAGCGGTAATCAAGGAATAGGGCTTGCGTTGGTAGGGGCTGTAAAGGGCTATGAAACGATAATAATAATGCCCGACTCCGTTAGTGAAGAAAGAAGAAAGTTAGTTGAGCATTACGGTGCAAAGGTGATTTTGATACATGATGACGGAGATATAGGAAAGTGCATACAGAAATGTCTTGACACGGCACTTGAAATGCAGAAGAATGATGAAAGAGTATTTGTGCCTCAGCAGTTTGAAAACGAGAATAACACCTATGCACATAAATATTACACGGCATTGGAGATACTCGAACAGACCGCCTGCAAAATAGACGGATTTTGTTCGGGCATAGGCACGGGCGGAACAATTACAGGCATAGGCGAAACGCTTAAAAAACAATATCCCGATATAGAGATATGGGCGGTAGAGCCTGAACACGCAGCTATACTTGCAGGCGGTACAGTTGGTACACATTTGCAAATGGGTATCGGTGACGGCATTATCCCGACTATTTTAAACAGGAATATATATAATCATATTCATATAGTGACAGATGAAGATGCGATAAAAACGGCTAAACAGTTGGCTGAATTAGAGGGCATTATGTGCGGCATATCAAGCGGCACGAATGTGGCAGCGGCTATCAAATTGGCTGAAAAGCTTGGAAAAGGCAAAACCGTTGTAACAATTTTGCCCGACACCGCAGAGAGATATTTCTCAACACCGCTTTTCAATTAGCAATGTGCAATGAGCAATGTGCAGTTGTCATTTAACTGCACATTGTTCATTTTTTATAGTAAACGTCACTCAAAATTTCCTTTTGTCATTCTGAGGAACGAAGTGACGAAGAATCTTTCAAAGATTCCTCGCTTGGCTCGGAATGACATAGAGCAATTTATTTTGTCGTTTACTATAAAATTGAAAAAAACACTTGACAAATTTGTTTGTTTGTAATATAATACATTGACGTAGGGTTGAGAAAGTTGAATATGGTATTTCGGGATGTGGCTCAGTTTGGTAGAGCGTTGCGTTCGGGACGCAAAGGTCGCAGGTTCAAATCCTGTCATCCCGACTTTCTTTTTCGGGGTGTAGCGCAGTTGGTAGCGCGCCTGCTTTGGGAGCAGGATGTCGGGGGTTCAAGTCCCTTCACTCCGATTTTTTTGTTATCCAAAAATAGAAATGCGGGTGGTTTTTCTGAATTTTTTTGAACATTTGGATAAGGAGTTTGCCAAGTCCAAGGAGGCTTTTTTATACACGATAAAAAGGCTGCCTGAATCAAAAATAATAGTTGTCAATGTAGGTCTGAGCAGCCTTATGTATGATACGGGACTGTTTAACATAAGAAATTTGAGAAACTTTATTGCTGACATAGCAGAGCTTATCAATTCAGATTCCAAAAAACGTGTAGTTATTGTTGTTTCGGATTCTATAAGGAATACCAGACAACAATATTTTGCTTTACAGGGCTTAAAGCGTGGCAGAAAAGATTTTGATTTGAAAAATTCCAAAGAGCATGAAAGCATGATGGAAACTCTCACAGCGGATTCAAGAGTGTATTCTGCATTGGTGTCGGTTGTGCATAGTGATATAGTGAATTTGTTTTATGACGGGTTTTTGAATTATAATCTTAAAACAATCGGTTTTTCAATTTCGTCAAGCGGTGCAGACGTTGCAGGCGAGCTGAAAAGGGTTTTGAAGTCAATAGAGAATGTTGCATTCAAGCAAATGGACGACAGCACCAAAATTGATGCGATAAAAGATATTATCCATTCAAGCAGGAATGTCACTCAGACAAAAGGCTTTAAAGTTGTGACGCAGAAAACTTCCGATACGATAAAAGGACTTTTCAAAGCATATCCGAGAACGATTCCTATTATCATGGAGGAAATGCCGCAGAACGCTCTTTCTGATGAGGACAGTTTTGCCGCAAAAATAGCTTGTGCAATCAATGCAGATGTCATGGTGTCGATTTCGAGAAAGGGTATGCTTTACACGGTTGACCCGCTTGAAAACGGAAAGGCATTGCCGTTTTACTGCTATGACACAAGCAGAACTGCACCTTTTTCGGAGTCCAGAAAAAAGGACCTTGCACAGAAACTTAATGCTGCAAAGGCTGTCAACTGTCACAGCAGACCTATTCCCATGCTTTTGACGGCTTATAATTTTCCTTACACCGTAAGCAATATGTTTTCAGATGAAAAGATAGATAATATATGTGTTCGTGGAGAACTGCCGTATTTTACGACTTTTATCAATACAAGTAAGATAATGCGTTTTTCAAGTGATATATCCATTCCGATAGAGAGAAGGCATATTGCAGGCACGATTGTTGTTGACAGAAAAGCTGCACAGGCTTTGAGGAATACAAGCAGTCTTTTATCAGTGGGAATATTGGCTGTAAACGGCAATTTTGAGAAGAAAACAACGGTTGCGATAGTTGATGAAAACGGTTCTGAGATAGGCAAGGGAGTTACTGATTTCAGCAGCAGAGAGCTTTTGCAGGCACTTGAAACACGTTCTTCCGTAACGGTAATCAACCGTACAAAAATGAGAATATATTGATATGGATATGAAAAGAATTGTTATAAAAATAGGCACATCATCACTTACATACAGTTCGGGACAGCTCAATTACAGGCATATCGAAAATATGACAAATGTAATATGTGACGTAAAAAACATGGGGCATGAAATCGTTTTGGTATCGTCGGGAGCGTCGGGTGTCGGCATGGGAAAGCTGGAACTGAATAAAAAGCCCGATGAATCCGCAAAAAGGCGTGCATTGGCGGCTTCGGGACAGAGTGGGCTTATGGCGATGTATGAAAATTTCTTTGGCAGATACCATTGTAAAGTGGCACAGGTTTTGCTGACAAAATCCGTTATGACCGATAAAGAAAAGGCGGAAAGTATCACCCGTTCATTTGAGGAGATGTTCAATTACGGAGTATTGCCGATAGTGAATGAAAATGATGTGATAGCGTCGGATAATAAAAATTCGGGTGATATGTTCGGTGATAATGACACGCTTTCGGCAAGCGTTGCGGCATTCATTAAAGCAGATGTTTTGGTGATATGGTCGGATATAGACGGACTTTATACAAAAAATCCCCGTTCGAATCCCGATGCGGAATTTATACCTGTCGTTAACGGAGTGACGGAGGAAATATATAAAATGGCAGGCGGTGCAGGCAGTAAAGTCGGCACGGGCGGTATGCTGACAAAACTCAATGCCGCTGTAATTGCAAATAATGCAGGTGTTGATATGATTATTGCGAACAGCAGCAAGCCTGAGTTATTATATGACTTGGCAGAGGGAAAGCCTGTCGGCACTTTATTCAAAGCGTGAATGTTGGGGCGTTGCCCCAAACCCCACCAAAGGCTCCGCCTTTGGAATCCGGCAGGGAGCAAGCTCCCTGCACCCGTAATTTTTGGAAAGGAAGTTTATTTATGAAGATTTCAGCGATGTTGGGACAGCGTTTCAAAGAAACGCCTGCGGAATGCAAAATAGACAGCCATATATTTATGATACGTGGCGGATACATGAAAAGAGTTGGCGAGGGAATATATTCCCTTTTGCCGCCCGGACTGAGAATTGTCAAGAAAATTGAAAATATCATTCGTGAAGAAATGAATAAGATAGACGGACAGGAAGTGTTAATGCCCGTGACTATGCCTGCAACTCTCTGGAAAGAGTCGGGCAGATTTGAAAGTGTCGGCTCTGAACTGCTGAGGTTTAAAGACAGAGGCGGAGTTGACATGGTTTTGGGAATGACGCATGAAGAAGCTGTTGTACATCTTGCAAGACATACAGCGGAATCTTATATGAATTATCCGTTCATGGTGTATCAGATACAGACGAAATTCCGTGATGAACCCCGTTCAAGAGGCGGTCTTATCAGAGTAAGAGAGTTTACCATGAAAGACGCATATTCTTTCCATACATCACAGGAGGATTTGGAAGTATATTATAAAAAGTGCCATAAGGCTTATGAAAGGATATTTGCCCGTGCAGGAGTGCCTGAGGTAATATCCGTGCAGTCGGACAGCGGTATGATGGGTGGCAAAGTTGCACATGAGTTCATGCTCATTACTGATATTGGAGAAGATAGGCTTGTTGTATGTGATGAATGCGATTTTCGTTCCAACATGGAGGTTGCGGAATGTATCGTTGAAAACGCTGAAAGTGAAGTAAAAGAGCTTGAATGTGTAGAAACACCCCATTGCAAGACAATAGATGATTTGTGCGAATTTCTTTCAATAAAGCCCGAACAGACTTGTAAAGCGGTCATGTTCTTGAAGAAAAATTCACTTGAGCCTGTTGTTGTATTTGTAAGGGGAGATTTGGAAGTTAATGAAACAAAAGTGCAGAACTATCTGCATGAGGAGATAATTCCCGATGACAACAGCACGGAAACGGGTATTTGCTATGGCTTTGTAGGTGCATTGAATTTGACTTTCAAAAAGGGCGGTACAGTTCTTTTTGATAATTCTTTGAAAGGCATGAAAAGCATGGTATGCGGTGCAAATAAGGAGAATTATCACTATACGGGTGTTAATTTGGAAAGGGATTTGAAAGAGCCTGTTGAATACAATGATTTTGCAAAGGCATATCAGGGCGGAATATGTCCCTGTTGCGGAAAGAAAACAATAAGCCTTTGCAGAGGAATAGAAGTGGGAAATATATTCCAGCTTGGCACGAAATACACAAAGGCAATGGAAATGCAGTATATAG
>Ga0310695_10007915_pt1 | contig 16705 bp, 13 predicted proteins | sample RumenRJG_04DNA_FD_203882 | JGI IMG/M metagenome (GOLD analysis project Ga0310695, IMG submission 203882) | Bovine rumen microbial communities from Lethbridge, Alberta, Canada - RJG_04 (v2) (version 2) | ecosystem: Host-associated > Mammals > Digestive system > Stomach > Rumen | place: Canada...
TGTCTCCACTCAAATAATTACCTGGGACCATACCTCCAAACCCGTTGGCGGCATGTACTACGCCGCCATTATTGAACAAACCACCGAATAATGAGAAGATGGGACCAAGTATAGGGATTCCGGACAGCAAAGAACCGCCTGCCTGCATTCCCGTTCCTAATGAGCTCATTGCCTGTATTGCGTGCAGTATGGTATTGGTTATCTGCATAATCGCAACAACCTTAGTAAAGCCTTCAGGTATATCCACTCCAAGGTCTTGCAAACTCCTTGTTATCGTTTGGACGTTATTAACCATTTCCCCTAAATTAACTTTAGCTTCCTTCCCGCCTGTTTTCTGTGAGCTCACGCCACCCGTGGCCACATCCAGCTTAATGGGGTTGTCCTTAGCGTATTCGTTGAACTTGTCCACAACGCTCTGCCATTGCTCCGGGGTAATGAAGTCGCCGGGGTTGTTACCGAATATCTTCATCCATAGGTCTTGTGGCATGAATTCGGCAATGTCTATGCCACGGCTGACCGCCTCCTGCATCAGGTTGGCAAGTGTAGTGGCATCTATCAGCTGGGCATTAAGGGCGTTAAACTCGGTGCTTCCCAGTTGTGTACCTGCCAGCCGTTCGCTCAGGTTCTGCCGGAAGGCGGCCATATTGTTCTGGGTGTAGCTGAAGGCCCCGGCGGTCATACCTTGCATATAATCGCCGCCAACCTTGTTCATGGCGGATATGTATCCTTTCAGGTCGTTGGCATTAAAGGCGGCTGTGGCTTCGTTCAGGGCTTGTGCCATGCGCTCCTGAGCCTGCTTCATCTGCCGTGGGGCCTCTTGTGCGGCCTTCTCCTCATCGGCGAGTCTGTTTACCTCACCGCCAAGGGCTACCACGCTATCGGCGGCTTTCTTTTGTGCTTCGGCAAACTCGGGGCTGTCATACTTCTCGCGGGCATCTCCTATACTCTTCCAGAGGGTTTCGGCGGCCTGCAACTCCTTGCGCTTAGCTTCAGCCTGGCTGATTGTGCCCGCCTCCAGCTCCAATGCTGCCTGCTCCAATGCCTGCTGGTAGTCCGTCTGCGCCTGATTAACCTTCTCCTGTGCCTGCTCAGCATCCGACTTGCCGGATGCGGTTGTGGTGGTGTTTGGGTATTTCGGATTCCTGACTATATTAGTTGCAGCGGTCGGATTCATAATCTCGGAGGCTTTGTCGAGGAACATCTGCATAACCTGCTGCTCAGCCTCCATGCGTGATGTGGCCGTCCTTACCCCGTTGGAATATTGCCATCGGTCCAATGCCTTGCGCACGAATGGAACTCCCTGCCAGTTGCTCGACTGCTCGTTCACTTCCTGCCAATGTCGCCAATTCGCCATATCGTTAGTGGCGGCAGTTACGCGCTTGCTGTACTTATTCCGTATCTGATTAAATACATTTTCACGCTCCGATTCGTCAGCCTGCTGGAGTGCTCTAAGGTCGTTCTTCACTTCTTCAGGAACTCCCGTAGTGCCGTATTTCTCCTTCCGTGCCTGTCCCGGCGTTATACCCCATAGCAGACCCTTGATTTTGCCCAGCTTCTCTATCACATCTGCCAGGGCGTTTATCAGCTGGGTCTTGATGCCGGTTGCCATCTCGTCCCATCCGTCATAGCTGAATGTCTCACGGAGAGAGGCATTAAGGTTCTCATTGGCAGTCTGCAAGTCGGCAAGGGCCTTGCCCACCTCACCTGTCTGTGTCTTGGTCTGCTCCAGGTTGGTATTCAGTGTGGAGATTGCCTTAGCAAGATTGGTTCCGGCAGCAGTTCCCTGGCGGCCGAAGACAGACTGCATGACCTCGCCTGCCGTCTGGCTGCCCGCCTCGCAGTGCTCCAGTTTCTCGGCCACCTGCCTGAGAGCGTCGAAGACTGACATACTACCGTCGCTCATTTTCCGAGCCATCTCCTGCCCGTCAATACCCAACTTGGCCAGAGCCTCGCTTGTCTGCTTGGTCATCAGTCGGATATTACGGATACCAATAACGATGGCGTTCATATTCTGGTCGGTAAATATTCCGCCCTCGCTGTTATGAATGACGGCTACAAGCTGACTGGCACTAACGCCAGCATCCCGAAAGCTGGGAGCGTACTGCTGAATCATGCTCAGCAGTTTCTGCCCGTCACCTCTTATCATACCCTGCATTCCATCCTTGATAAGACTGATAGCTTCGCTTCCGCTTATGCCGAATTGGGTCATGAGGGTATTTGCGGCCTGGATGGAGTCGTTGAAGTTGACCTTGTAGGTATCCGTCAATGCCCGCATCTTGTCCGTCATATCGTTGGCCTCAATGCCTTTCAATCCGGTTGTGACGGCGGTGAACTCGTCCTGACGGGCAAGTTCCTGGTTGTACTTCGCCCATTCCTCCGTGCCCTTTGTGACAGCGGCGATGGTGGCACCCAGACCGGCGGTAAGCAGAGCGGTGCGGCTGGTAAGCAGCTCCGTAAGATTGGCATTAACACCCATCTTACGTCCAATGCCGTCAATGATGCTGCCGAACTGCCCGAACTTCGAGCCGCTCAGTTCCTGACTAATGTCGTTCAGCTCTTTTTTACCCGCCTGGATGCGCACCTTCAGTTCATCCAGGGACGATTTAAGGGATTTGCCGAACGGGGACTGCTTCTCAGCCTGTGTCAGCTGGTTATACTGAATCCGGAGGTCGGTGAAGGCTTTTGTGAGTTCCGATATGCCGCCGCGTGCGGTCTTATTGACGGTTTCCATCTTGCCGAGGTCACGCACGTATTCGAGCACGCCTTCATCCAGCTTTTCAAGCGTTCCGCCTACCTGACGGCATTTGGTGGCATAAGCCTGCAAACTCTCTGCCGCACGCTTGATCTTGTTGTCGTATTCCGAGCTCTCCACTCGGAGTCTGGTGATTACATCTGCCATACCTTATCCTAATTCCTGTTTAATCAATTCGTCTATCAGTTGTGTCAGTTCCTCCGCCGCACGGCTTATGGCCTGCTGACTGCTGGTCGGGAAGAAGTTACGGGCAGCAATTCTTCCCCTGCTTCCCGTGTTGACCGTCTTGCCGTACTTCTGGATATTACCGCCTCGGCTGCCCCGCTTGACACGAGCACGGGATTCGTCCTGTGTGAACCGTATAAAACGCTCATCGGTGCCTTCGCTCAGGAACCTGAGAATAAATGCACGGTCAGCTCCGTAGTAGGATTCGAGCTTATTCGTCCGTCCGCTTCTTAATCTCCTGTTTCCTCCGCGCTGGCCTGTTTTTAGCGAGCGGGTGGGAGTGTAATTGCCAGATGCCCCGGCACGGCGTTTATTCAGTATGTTTACGTTACCGCCGAGGATACGCTTATACACCGACATCCTTACGGCCTTGTACGCCTTGCGGGGATCGCTCCCCATCGCATTGCGTGCTGACTGGCTTACACTCTTTCGTGCCTCAGTCAATACCTTACGGATGAGCCCCTGCACCTTCTTCTCCATGCGCGGATTGCTCATCAGCAGGGATTCCAGCTCTTTACGCTGCTCAACGAATCCCTCCAGCCTGAATGCGTCTGTTATCTGTGTCATACAATACGCGCATTATATAGGCTTAGGGTTACTCCAAAGTTACTCCACAATTACTCATAAAAAAAAACGGTCAGGATGGAAAGTCCCGACCGCTTTTTGTGATACGAAAAGAGCCCACGCTTCACAGCGGAGGCTCTTCATAAATCACTAACAAAAATATAACTATGAAATCCTATGCACGTATTCTGGTATGGCACTGGCTATACGGTTGTGTATGTCGGTGTACCGGTCCTTATTCTCATAGAAGAGGGCGTGTGACTGGTCGGCACCGAATACATAGGGGTAGTTGCAGCGGCTCAGGCAGCGGAAGGTCTTACCGGCTATCTTGGCGAATGCCCACTGCCAGGTCTCATCGCTGCTGGGTGACAGGCTCATGAAGAGGCTGCGGTCGAAGAAACGGGGATTGGTGAACGTATGCGCTGGATAGAGGGTTCCAGCAGCTCCGTTTGCAGGCTTGGCCGTAATGGTGACATCGCCGGGGTGGGTGTTGGGGCAGCGCGTCTCCGTTATGCGTCCTTTGTTGACCGATATAACGGCGTTGCTCTGTCCGTATATAATATCATCCGGGAATGCGTCATGGTCAGCGAGGAAGGTCTTCAGCCAACCCTCCGCCTGGATATTGTCATCATCCACTACGAGAATAGGATTGTCCGGGTACTTCTCCAGCGTAGGCATCAGCTTCTTGTGGCTACGGATGTTGCCGGGGTCATAGATAATCTCCACCTCCATCTTCTCCAGACGGCGAATGAGGGCACAGGCATCATTGCGGTATCTGGCATCACATACCTCCTCCTCGCTGAGCACCATAACGGGGTGGATGCACTTCCGCATCCTAACCCCTGCCTGACTGAGTATGCACTGCATGGCCTGATGCGCTGTGCGGTAGCGAGGCGGCCATGTGGTCATGCTAATGATTACGGTTTTTATGTTGTTCATATTCGGCATTCATCGCGTCAATCTCGGCCTGGAGCTCCTGCCGCTCGCGCTCGGAGAGCGGAGGGGCATCCTGGCCCTTATAATTATCAAAGTAAAGCGGTATAATGTCCTGCGGGTTCTTCCTTTCGGGGTTCCCCATGCAGAACATGGAGGCCCATACATTCATGCGCTGGAGCTGATATTGCAAGATATTACGGCGGCGGTAGCCACGTACGATCAGCGATATTTCGCAGTGCGACATGTCATAGAGGCATTCTATGCGGTCTCGTCCAATCTCGCCCACGATAAGCTGGAACAGATCATGGGCGGTTATGCGTTTTTTTCGTCATCCTCCTCATCCTGCTCTTCGGTCTCCGGCTGAATCACCTTGGGGGACTCATACCACTTGATACGCAGTTCCACGCAGGAGGCTATCAGGTTGGTAATCTCTTGCGGGGTGGCGTTATACATAATATCCTTTACGGTGACGGGAGGTTCCTTCCCATCACATTCATAGGCCGCCATGATGCAGGCGAAGCTAAGCCGGATGAAGTCATCCGTTGTGGCCTTGGCGGGACCAAATATCATTTTACCGGCTTCGTCGAAATGGTCGGTCGGTACGGGCAGGAAGGTGTTGATGTCCTTGCCGGACAGCAGCTCATAGCCCGTCTCGCTGGCAAGGCAATAGCGTACCTTCACGTCCTTGCCGCAAATAGTAAGAGTCTTTTCTTGAATCATATATAGTTCCTTTATTTATTATTATTCAGATTAAGAAAAATGCCGCCCGTCCGTTGATTATGATAGTGGGGAAGCATATTCAGGGACGGGCGGCTATCGAGTGATAGGAAAGTGAGAACTATGCTACCTCATATTCGCCATAGCCGGTCAGGGTAGCCTGATAGTCGGCATTTGCCCTGTTCTGGCCGTTGAGCTGTAACTGGGTAAGCACTACGCTACCGCTGGCGATGGTGGAGGATGCCGTTCGATTGTTGGCACCGCCAGTATTGGCTATCTTCCACTTCACGGGGGTACCGTTATGGTAAATAGTCTCCACATCGTTCAATGCCTGTGCAGCCACCTGCGAGGTAATATCCTCACCGCTGCGCATCAGAGCGGATGTGGTAATATCGTAGCTCAGCTCGGTTGGCTCCTGAACCTGCCAGTCGCCTTCCGTATCCTTAGTAGTCACATTCTCCATACTCAGGCTGACATGGAGCTGCAACTGACGGGCAGCTGCGATAACCTTGGCGGGAGCCGTGGTATTGTCCGAACTGAGGAACAGACGGATGTTCTGACCCTTCGTGATGGATGCGGGAGGATTGACGGAGGTCTGAATTGCGCTGGAGCCATTCGATGCGTCAATCTTGCCTGTGCCGATGAGCGTAACCTGTTTGGCGCAATTCTCGCGGTCGTTGAAGGTGAACGTAGCATCAGTAATGTACGCCATACCCTGGCGGGAGAAGTTGGCTAAGGCACGTGTCTGGTTGTCAGATGTCTGGGTCTCGTCCCACATTACTAAGAACGGGGTATGCGACTTGATCATCGCAAGCAAGGCGGCGGTATCACTGACATCCATCGCATCCACCTGAATCTGCCAGCTCTTGCTGACGGTGACAGGCTTCTGTGCGAGGCCCACATCATCCTTAGTGCTGGCATTATCGGTGTTGTTAGTCAGTGTAATGGAGCAGTTGGTAGCCGCTGCCAGGCAGGTGAGGCTCGTACCAATCATTCCCATCACACGGAAGTTCTGACCTTTTAATGTTGCCATATTTTTAAACTGTTAAGGGATTAAATCAATTCTGACTGTGTACTGGAAGTCAACTGTATCTCTGCCTACGGGTCCCGAACAGTACTTAGTGCCCGCTGGAATCCTACCGATCAGCTCTGCCAGTGCTTCCGGAGAGGGAGCTTTCACTACGGCCTTGCCGCAGCCAAGCAATTCGTCAACGAAGGCAGGTATCTCGGCCTTCGGCTGTTCAGTTGTTTTCTTCTTCATCGTCGTCTTCAGAATAGTAAGCATCACACTGGTAATGCACAACATCGAAGTAGCAAGGCTTGGTCCAGTCCCATGCCACACCCTGCGTCTGAGGGTATTCTTCGGACAGGATTGGTATTATCTCAACCTCATCCGCACGGGCGGCAATGTAACGGGCCACTGCCTGCATAGCCTTCATAACCAGTCTGTCCACTTCGTTGGGGCTCTCTGCCGCCACCTCAATGCCTGCGCTAAGCGACCAGCAGTAAGGCATCCAGCAGTCGTCCTTGGTTGATGCGGACGGACGTTTGCCTTCATCCGTGATGATAATATACGGAAGGTCGGTATTGTCCTGCTCATCGGGCGCAACCTCGAAGCACGTGGACTTAACCCGCCCGCCTATGGCTTGCATAAGCGATTCATCAGCGGTAATGGAGTTAAAAAGGATTTTATCGAGTCTAAGCATTGTTCAGTGTAATGCGTTATGGTTTCTGTTTAACTTGGGAATTGAAAAACCGGCGGGTACTTACCCTTTGCAAGCGCATCAGAGCACCCGCCGGTCAAAGGAACTACCAAGTGAAAACTTGCGGTGAGAGATTACGCGCTGGGGTTCACGACCTTGAACAGGGCGAATGCCTGGGGCTTGCCGCTGGTATTGCCGTTCACGAGATGAGAGAGCTCCGTGATGGAAATCTCAGTCGAGAAGACGATAACGGTCTTGTTCTGCTTGGCTACGGCAGCACTTGTTGCGTCAACGGTCTGACGAACCTCGCCGTGCTGCTGGATGGGCAGGTACTGGAAGAGACCGATACCGATGTACTCGTCGGTGTCCTTCACGTACTCGTTGTCGCCATTCAACGTGTAGTTGATGTGTTTGGTGGAGACGTAGGGGTGACCGCAGAGCATACCGTCCTCGATGATGGGGTGGGCTGCCACGCCGTTGCCCTCGAAGGTGTGCTTCAGCTTAGCCTCCATGACAGGAGAGACAACTACGCAGCCGAGGTCTTCGAAGCCGAGCTCAGCAATCTTGGCAAACTCGATGTCAATCTGAGCACCGATAGTGTTGTCGAAAGTGAGCGAACCGGGAGTTACCTGTGAGAAGGCACCCTTGTTCTGGTTCCAGTTGGCGTGAGAGTAGTTCTTCTTAGCGAAGTAGATCTGCCATGCCTTCTGCACCTTGTAGAGCACGAATGCCACGAGGTCGAAAGCGGCATTGTCGATGGCCTTGTTGCTGACTGCAACGGAGAGGCTCACGCGGCTACTCTGTACCTTGATGTTGGCGAAGTCAAGAGCCTGGTCGTTGATGGCTGCGATTTCGCCTGCCTCCTCCATCTCAACGTCGTTGATGCTGTAGGGGTAGAGCTCGTCGCCAACTACGCCACCGATGAATGACTGACCAACGGGACGGCCAAGACCGCCTTCCTTGGTGTCGATGATGTCCTGGATGTTCAGAACGATGGCACCAGACTCGGCGATAGACGAACCGTCGGGGGTTGTCTTCGGAGCCAGTGTGGTGGTGTTGCCCTCACGCTTCTGGCGAACGCCCTGCAAGTACTCGCGGTACTGCTTATTGCGGTCGATGTTCTCGCGGAGCTCGGCAATAGCCGCCTCGTCCTTCGAGAGCATAATCTCGCGGTGGTTATCCTCCAGCTCCTTCTTCAGTTCGGCCATTTCGCGCCTCTCCTCAGCGGTGTACTCTTCGCGCTTCTCCTTCTCCATCTGGAGATAGATTGCTGACATGCGAGCCTGAATCTCGCGGTTGCGTGCTGCCTTAGCAGCGATTTCCTTTTTGTTCATCTTAAAACAGTTTTAAGGGGTTAATAACTAAAGTTGTCTGTTTCTTGCTCGAGAGCCAGGCGACGCTGACGCATACGCATCACGGCTACGGCCTCGCGCTCTTTCTTCTCGCGCTCCTCGCGGGCTTGCTTCTCGGCGTTGGTCTCACCACCATTGGCTTCGCGCTCCTGTGCTTCACGGGCCTCGCGCTCTGCTTTCTCGGCATTGGTCTCTCCGCCGTTGACCTCACGTTCCTTAGCTTCGCGTGCCTGCTTTTCCTCCTCAGTCTCCTGGGTGGTACCTGCCTCACGCTTCAGCTGCGCTTCAATGGCAGCGTCTATGCGGTCGCTCGATTCACGGGTGGCCACTGATGTCTGCTCGTAGGCGGGGTGAGTGACAATGCTCACGTCATAGAGGTTGACGATGCGCTTCACATGACGGAGCCACACCACTTTGCCATCCTCGATGTCGTTGGTCCTCTCGTAGCTCACGCCGTTCTCTGAATCTTCGTAGTCATCGTCGAAGGCGAACGACATGCCGGTGATGTCGCCTCGCTTGATCAGTGTCAGCGTGTCGTTGGCGGCAGTAGTTTCTGGCAGGTCACACTCGCAGTTGATGCCGTCGCCTCGCATCTCCAGCTTCAGCGTATCCTTATCGGGGTTGTTACGATAGCGACCCAGCACATTCACCACGTTAGAGTTGTGGTTCAAGTTCAGGATGATGTCGCTCTTCTGGAGCACTTCACGACTGATGCAGCCAGGCTCCAGTATCTCGTACACCACTCTGGTCGATGACCACGGTGTGAGATTATGGCTGCGCACACCGAAGACTATCGGGCGACCGGCTATCACACGACTGCCCTCTTGTCCTTCAGTTTCTCGCACTTGCAGTCCGCAAGTGTCCGAGCCGATGAATCTTACCTGTTTTGTCATATCTCGTTTTACATTTGAAAATGTTATCTACTTATCGGGCGAAATAATGTTTTGGGTTTACTGCGCCCCGAACATCTTCAGCATCAGTTCCGACTTTGCCTTGTCGAGACATTTGCGGCAATACGGATGACTGGGGATGTCCGGGTCAATGACAGGCCAGAATGCAACGGCCTGCTTTCCACATTCACAGCATTTACAATCGCTCGCTTTTATGCTCATACTCTCGCTGGGTTTACTGCGCGATGCACACGGCTTTCGCGCTTCTTTCTCTGCTGCTGAATCTCGCGCTCCAGAGCGTCGATTTCCTCTTTTGTAGTATTAGGTGTCATACGCTTCTATTTTTATTGTCACGTGACAGTTTCAAATTGACACGTGTCAGTTTCCAAATCGACACATGTCGATTATTTTCCGTCTGCTTGCGGTTCCCCGCCAACGGTGTAGTTGCCGGGCTTCAGCTGCGTGCTTGCGTCGGCTTTCGCCAACAGAGCCTTCAGCGTCATCAGGTTGGCACTCGCCATTGGTTCGTCGCCGTTCTCCACGGCTGGCATATCGTGCTCAGCACGCACCTCGTTGATGGTCTTCGCGCCCGTTTGCAGGTTCAGCATATCCACCTTCGCCTGTGTCTCCTTATCCATGCGCAACAGTGGCTGCTCGCACAGGTGGAAGCGGTGCTGACCGTAGTCGTAGATGCTCAGGAACTTGCGGAAGCATTCGGCCTCCATCTCGGCTCCGTCGGGGGCAATGGTGCGGCTCAGGTACTCCATCGTCGCGTTGGTGTAGGTGGTGTAGTGGCTATTGGTATCCATCATCAGCAGCGGGCGCGGGGTGGCGTAGAATCGGGCCACGTCGTCCAGGTTCATGTTCAGCATCTCCATCATCTGCATGTCCTGTGCGCTCATGGAGAGGTTCTGAAAGTTCTCCAGCCCGTGCATACTCACGATGTCCTCGCCCGAATAGAACTTACGCTGCATCTCCTTGGCCGTGTTGTTCACTTGCTCAGGGTTAAGCAGACCGAAGGCCAGCGTGCCTTGCCCCTGCGTGGGTTGCTTCTCCGAGATGATGCCCTTGATACGACCGCCCTTCGCCGCCGTTTCGAGTGCCAACTGGCTCTCGGTCTTGATCATACTCAGGGTGTCGATAGCGAACTTCAGCGTAGAAATACCCCAGAAGCCGTTGCGCTCGCGGTAGGTGTTCGGGAAGTGGAGCACGTCGCTCATCGGCACGATGCGGTTCTTTATCAGTCCGCGCTCACCCATGTAGGTGATGGTGTAAGTGTTGGTGCCGAGGTTATAACCGCCGCACTCTGCCAGCCACAGGCGCACAGGCTCTTCCAGTTCGTCGCGCTCGATGTAGATGAATCCGTTGCCCAGCATCAGGCGGTTCACCGTCACCTGCTCCCACATGCTTTGTGCCGACATCATGGGATTGGGCTCTACCTGCAACAGATAGTTCAGACGGGTGCCGAACGACACGTTGCCGCCACGGGGCTTCTGAATATCCAGCACGAAGTTGCCGCCCTCGCGGTTGCGCATCTGATACTGCATCTGCATCTGTCCGATTGTCTTGGCCCTCAGCTCCACGGCACGATAGACCGCTGAGACGGTCAACGCCACTCGCGGACTGCCGGCATACACAATGCGCTCCTCGAACGAGCCGCCACCATCCTGCTTCTGTTGCTGGTTGGCCGGGTGGTTCGGGTCGGTCGAAGCGGGGATGCCCGGAGTCTGAGGTGCCTCGCGCTTGTTCCTGCCAAAGAAATTTCTTCCGAATAATTCCATAATTATTTCTTCTCTTTTCTATTCGCGCGTTTTGTGGTCTTGGGTTTACCAAGGCTGTCTGTCTTCGTTTCCTCAGTCTTCACTTCCGGCTTCACGTAGTCAGGGTCTTCGATAACCTCCCATCGCTTCAAGTCTCGCGTGTCGATTGCCTTGTAGGTCTTGCCACTCAGTTTGCTCTTCAGCAGGTATCCCGTTTCGGCCTCCAGGCGGTACTGGTCATTGCCCTGCGGTGTCTTTGCGATATGTTCCATAATCTTCTGCGTTTTGTGGTTCTGGAATAGGAGCGCACTCAGTATCATTTCCTTCTCCGGCGTGCGCTCGTTTACGCCAAAGAAATTGCGGTCGCTCTGCGACCTGATCATGTTCGTATAGTGATCGTCGCCGTGGTATCCGCGTGATAGTTTCACGTTCACCCACTCCTCGGCAGTCTTCGTCCAGTAGTGGTCAAGCCACATCGTGTCGTGGATAATCTTCTCAGAGAAAGCCTTCTGAGGTGTCGGCTCACCATGCACGTCGATGCAAGCCAACGTGGGACTGACAGGATTGTGGGGATTGTTACCGAACTTGATGTTACCCAGCCCACCGCGCACCATGCACTTGATATGCAGGTTCTCCGGCCACGGGTACTTGATGCAAACGTCCTTCGGCATAATGCCCGTGAAACGCTCCTGCACGGGTCGCGGGTCGTAATGCACCAGCCCAGTGTCGGTCATCGTGCGCCAGTTCACCATTAGCACGTCGCCAGTCTTGTATCGCTTCAGGAAGTCCTCGATGTTCTTGCCGTCGAAGCGCAGGAACTCGTCGATGTCGAAGAACAGCATCCAGCCGTATTCGCCTCGGTGCTTCGCATAGCATTCCTCGTAGGCACTGCACTGCGCACGGTTGCGGTTGCCGACATCTATGAGTTCCACAAAGCCGCTCTCCACGTAGGGCTGCACCACGTCAGCCAGCCGCTCCTCGTCGCCGTGATAGTTGTCGTAGAGATACACCTTCGCCACACCGATGCTCCGGTAGTAGTCCAGCCACTCGCAGATGTAGCGGTTCTCCTGACGGCCAATGCCGCATAGAGCAACCTTTGTCGGTTCCTCCTTCCACAGCCATGCGTTCTGAGTCAGCCACTCGTCGGCCTTGTGCTTCCACAGCCACGAACCGCTGCCCATGTGGATCATCTTCTTGGTAATGTCGATATGTTTCACCCTCGCCTGCGGACATTTCTTCAAGTCCTCGTTGAACGATGCACCCGTGTCGTAATGTTTGCCGTAGAGCACCTTGCCACCGATGATGGCCCACGCCCTGTCAGGATCAAAATAATGCAAGCCAAGCCGACGACACTCCGGCGCGTTGATGTAGCAAAGGAAAGGAATCAGACGACTGATACCATACACATTCATGCCGCTGTCCGTCGCGCCGATGGCCGTGTACTGGTCGTCAAACATATCGTCAATCGGAGCCTTCAGCAGGATGTCCGAATCCATCAGCACGAACGGGCTCCTCGATGTTCTGCATCAGCCACTCCACACTCAGCATGTGCTTCACTGAGCCAAAATTGCAACCCTTGGAATATCCCTGGTCTTTATCCTTCTTCCACTTCGCAAGCTCCGCATCGAAGTCAACCAACTGCCCTTTGGAGTTATCAATGATTTCCACATCGCCAATACCCACTATCCTCTTCTTTATGTTCTTCGCCTTGTCTATCGGGTACGGCTCTGCCTTCACCTCTTCTCCTTCTTTTGTCACCCAAGACCGCGAGTTCTCAAAGATGACCACACGCCCGTCATATCCCTGCTTCCGCAGCGACATCACCGTCGCCGTCGTCAGCTTCGGTGTGTTGAAATGTACGATTGCAACTGTCTTCTGTTTCATAGGTCTATTTTACGATTTCCGTTGCCGTTATCTGGATGGTGTTCTCCTGGCGGTCAGCGTGCAAACTCTGAATCTGATAGGTCACGCCGTCGCATTGCAGGCGGGATTCGCGTGTTACCACGTTGTTGTAGCGCATACGTATTAGAACCGTATCGTAAGCATCCAAGGCACCCTCGCGCAGTGCCTTTACGCCCTTGCTCCACGTGACATCCGCCCACACGGTAGCGGCAGGCTGGTAAGATGTTGTCTCACCAAACCCACTCGCCACCTGCTTGTTCAGGATAGTCACGCGGTACTTTAGCATTTCACTTGTGTAAGCCATATTTTCTTTTTCGTTTTTGCTGCCGGAAACGGAAAACGCCCGACAGGTATTTCTACCTATCGGGCGTTTTGTGGTTTCGGGTTTACTAACAAAAAAAAGAGGTCATCCCCAGTGTTGGAGATGACCTCTTTTAACTCTCTTCGTCGTAACAAATATAGCGTACAAACGCTTTCTCGCTGCTGTGACCTGTTGCTCTTAGTATCTTGTTGCGCGGAATGTTCCGCAGCGTATTGATGGTGGCAAACGATCGGCGGGCACTGTGCGAAGATATGAGCTGATAGCGCTGTTTGGTTTCGCGGGTGATTTGCCCGTTTATCTTATTGTCAATGTGAACTTCATCCATGAAGTCCTCGCCAATGTGGCGCAAAAGCTCATGCAGATACGTGTTGTAGTTATTGATGTCGCCCGTATATGGCGCATGGTAGTCGTATTTCTCCAAGATAGCAAAAGTGATACGGCTGTCGATGCTCGGACTATTGATGGGCACAAAGCACTTGTTACCCGTCTTCTGCTGGACTATCGAGAACTGACCGTTGCGGAAATTCTCAGGACTAATGCGCACCAGGTCAGAATACCTCTGGCCGAGGTTGCAACCAAGCACGAACATATCGCGCACTCGTTCCAATGTCTCTATCTTGTTCCGGCGCAGTTTCATCACCTTCTTTGAACGGAAACTATATGTCGGCTCTTGACCAATCTTGAAGTGATAGATGTGGCTGATTTCGTCGGGCGTGAGCGAAATCTTGCTGGGGATATAGTTCGGAATGTCCACCTCGCTGTAACTCGGATTCAACTTCACACCGTACTTGGATGACCAGTTGAGCACCGCAATCAGGTTCGCCTTCACATGACCGATGGTGGAATACTTTAGTCCCTGGTCTGCGAGGAACGGTACGAAGTGGTTCCAGAACACTGACGAGATCATGGCAGGCATGATGGTGCAACCGAACTGCTGCTCAATGTCATCCAGCTTATTGACCAGCATACGATAATTCTGTTTGATTTTCGGGTGTGATCGTGACTTGATTTCGCACATCTTCGTGATGCACTCAATCAACGTGCATCTGCTCAGGTCGAGTGAGAACATATCGCTCATACTCGAAGTCAGGTACTCGCGGAATCCTGCTCCCGCATTGCTCTGATAAAATCCTTGTGTCATCATAATCGTATCTGCAATAAATATGGGGCAGCGTTGCGCGTTGCTATGGCCATTCATGCGAAGCCACCGGGTCCTATTCGGATGACCGACGCTGCTGCCCCAATGAGGTTCAATTACAATAATATGGCAGATACAACAAATGCCACCTATGATGGCGGCATCGACGTACCGCATGAATGTTTAAGCGGTGCAAAGATAAGCCTTATTCCTGAAACCGCAAAACTTTTCTCCATATTTTTTCAAATGATATAAAAAACAAAGGAACGTAGGTCCTGAAAACCTGCGTTCCTTATGTATTGAGTTATTACAAGAACTATTTTCTTACCACAAATACTTCTTAATCTCTCCACCTACTGCCCTTGCAAGAAAGTCGTGTCCTACAGTACTTTCATGTAGAGTATCGGTTCTTGATTGATATTTGGTGTCAAGATACTCTATATCTTGTTCAGGATTCACACCACACTTGCACAAATTTAAGACAGGAAGTCTATACTCTTCTGCAACTTCTTCTATCATCTGAGCCTTAGAACTACCACCGTCATAACCTTGACTTCCATCATTCTCGTTGATAAACACTATCATAGCCATAGGAGCAATCAGTCTGATATTTTTGATAGTCTGACGAATAGCACCTTTGAATGTAAGTACGTCATACTTGTTTTCTGCATTATCTCTTGTGTTACTTGAACCTGTGGTAAGACTTGGTGGGTCTGCATCAATTATGCGGTCATTAACACCCATAAATATTGTTACTACATTAGTAGCAGCACTAATTTGCAGTGCCTGATTATAAGCAGTAACTGAATCTGCACCTGGTACTTGTGGTCTTTTGCAAAAAGCAGCACCAGGATAAGCGTGATTACTCATTACTATGCCAGTACGTTCATGTATAATTTGAGGATAGGTGTCACCTTGAGGCCATATTGCTATCTTACCCAGCTCCGTGACATAAGAATATCCACCCTTGATTAACTTAGTAGAGCCATTTGAATAAACAATTCCATCACCAGCTTCAGCCGCTATACCATTATAAGTACCATCTGTCATGATTTGATAGTACCCATCAACAGGACTTTCAGGCCAACTGCTAATTTCGCCATTGTTATTATAATTGGTGTTAATTGCATATCCGGCTGTTCTGCTATCACCAATAGCTTCATAGACGTAGTTGCTGAAATCATAATTACCAGAAGCATTTCCAGGCAAAAGTTCTTGCTTAACAATATACCCATCTTGGTAATCTACGTTAAATAGAGTATCTCCCAAGCAAACAATTCCTGTAGGCGAATTGTTTGTTTTAAATCTTAAAATGTAAGCATTACTTGGAGAAATGGTCGTATATGTTGTACTTGTTCTTATTTCTGAACCAATATAATGGTCATTTTCGTCATACCAAAATAATGTTGATGCATAAAGGGATTTAATAGTATATTGTGTATTGGGGTCAATACTATCTATAACTTGAAGATAATTAAGCGATGTTTCCCAATATGTTTCTCTTGTAATTAGTCCATCATATTCAACACTTCCACCTCTTATTGCTTTCTGTGGATTACAAATGTTTTTTGACTTAAAGGTCAGCAGTCCGGCCCTTCTAAGATTACTTAAACTAATTAGTTTAAGTGGTTCAGCTATTGAAAAAGAAATGTCTGGAGCGAATCTGGTTGCTGCATTTACACCCAAGTTATAAAAACTTCCCCTCTCTACTATTTTGTTATATGATGGTCTGTCAACAAGACACCAAGAATGTATTGTATCAACAGAGTTATTTACACTTGTTGTAAACCTTATAAACGAGGCGTTTTTTTGTGTAGTATTTTGTACCGTTCTTGCTGAATAACTTGTACTGTTGCTAATAAAGTCTTTATTTTCATCATAAAAAAATATGTTGCAACTTATGCTACTACTAATTGCTGACGATGTTCCTGTGACCATTAAATAGTAGTAAGTTTTTTTGGTAATAGGAATATAGCCCACTGGTCTTCTTGTACCACTTTGTTCCATGTTTTGACCAGTATTGGGGTCGATAGCACCAATTTCCATTTCCAAATTTGCAAAATCAATAAATTGTGTAATATCATTGATTAGACCCTTATTCAATCTTGCTTCAACACCTCCGCTTTTTACAAGATTATTGCTAACGGGAGTGGGTTCTTCATCCACCCCTTGCCATTGAGTAACATCAGTAGTAAAGTTCTGAGCCATACATCTGGCTTGTATGTACTTATTGTCAGAACTCTGTACGTATTTCACGCTCATTCCGCCCTTGCGGAGGGCTTCTGGAATGTTCGCGCCATTGGTGCCGAGGGCGGCGGTGAGGTCGGCATACTTAGCCAGCACGCCGCCGGTAGCATGGTAGGCGCTGATGTCGAAAGCTCCGAGAGAGTCAACGAACGGCTCCACGGCAGCATGATCGCTCTCTGCCCTGGTGTGGTCTGACT
>Ga0310695_10007916_pt1 | contig 16704 bp, 9 predicted proteins | sample RumenRJG_04DNA_FD_203882 | JGI IMG/M metagenome (GOLD analysis project Ga0310695, IMG submission 203882) | Bovine rumen microbial communities from Lethbridge, Alberta, Canada - RJG_04 (v2) (version 2) | ecosystem: Host-associated > Mammals > Digestive system > Stomach > Rumen | place: Canada...
CAGTATTTACCAAGCAGTTAAAAATCAAACGCCAAGGGAACACACTTCGCGCAATCTATCAACTTGATTTAGGTAACAGAGCCGATCAAAGCCTCATCACCTGGTATCGTTGTGGTGGCCCAACGGGGGAAAGAGCGATTCCAGTTAGTGTAAGCCGTCTGAATCATCCTGAACAAACTTACAACTTGCAGCCCGCCGATTATGGCCGTTATATCATGACAGAAGTGAAGCCTAAGCATCTGCGTTCCTTCGAAGGTGAAGCCCGGAGATTCATTATACACATCAAAGCCCCCAAAACAAGAAAGTCAACTGCTTCCACTGAATCCCAAATCTATGAAACTGATTTCCAGAACTTCCCGACCAACCCACAGCCTCTCATTCGTGATGGTTATTGGACAGTGGACGGTTTCAAACCCCAAGATACTGCAGCTCAAAACTGGCAGCCACGGGCAGACAGTTGGGTCTACGGAGAAGGCATTGATGGCGCTAAAGGCACAGGACTTCTCCAAAAAGAGAAGGGCGCCCGTCTACTTTATACGCCCATCTTAGGAGCTAAGGGCAAAGTGAAAGAGACCAGCATCACTCTTACATGTGACCCTTGCAAAACCGCTGCCCAAGGTTTTGCCTCCGCGACCGATCAGTATATGGACATCTATATTCATTACGACACTCAAAACCGAACAGGCTTTGGACTGCGCATCATTCGCACCACCAAGCACGCTAACGCTGTTGACATGCAATTGATGAAATTCGAGAAGGGTGGGGGAGAACTGCTTGGAGAACCCGTCTCTACAACTTGTTTCCTCACCAACTGTACCATCCGCCTCTGGAGCGAGAACGGACTATTGAAAGCACATGTCTCCACGACAACTCCGCAACGTGAAAGCAATCTGGCAAAAGAAGTAAATCTGTCAGCTCCTATCCAGCCTGAATTCAATGGCATTGGTATTCAGCACACAGGTTCTACAGGAGCCAGCGCCACAATGTTTCATCATCTGAAAGTAGAATGGAAATAAAACAAAGAGTGCCGCCCCTTCTATCGGACGGCACTTCTTATTAAATCTTCTTCTTATTACTGTTACCTGCGACCACCGTTTCTCCAGGAACCACCTGAATTGCTACGGTTCGTATTCGTATTCCGCTGCACATTCGTCTGACGATTCCGGTTCTCATTCGTGTTTCTGTTCACGTTTGAGTTACGGTTGTTGTTTATGTTCGAGTTACGATTATTGTTTATATTTGAGTTACGGTTTACATTTATATTTGTATTGCGATTAATATTTATATTCTGATTCATATTCGTCGGGCGATTCATAGAATTCCAGGAACGGTCTGAACGCTGACGTGGAACATAGTTTGGAATAGCCTTGCTACGCTCGAACGTGAGTCCCTTATAATAGCTCCGATTTCCATTGTTACGCCAGCTATGGCCGCCATTATAGGTAGCATAGTGACTTGGACGGGCAAAGTAGAACAACCTACGGTCAGTATAGTGCTTATAGATGCGGAAGGTGAAACCGCTCTGCCAATAGACCGGACGATAGAAGTACTCACGAGTCATATAAGTGCGATATTGATAGGTGGAGAGCACAAAGCTCAGATCCTCATTACGACGCTCCCAGTAGAAACCAAAGATATCGTCGCTCACAGCTAATGAGGTCAGATAATCAAGGTTGATTTCATAGACAGCCTCATATTGTGAGTAGCTTAAATTCAGTTCATAAGCCATTTTATCTGTCAGGAAAAAAGCTTCCCTTCGAGCCTCATTAATCGTCATTGCCTGTGCTGAGATGGTCATTGTGACCATTGCCATCAGCGTAAATAACATCTTCTTCATAGTTGTATCATTTTATGAGTTAAACTTCACTTTTTCTAATTCTTTGATGCAAAGATAAATAAAAAGTTTAAGATTTGAAAATTTGAAATCCCTAAATGTGGGAGGGATTTCCCTATTTTGTGGAAATAAAAAAAACCATTATTGCGATATTGAAAAACGGGTTTTTATTATTTGAAAAATAATTACCATTTTCATAATTTCTTTGCAAAAAAATATTATCTTTGCAAAGTAATAATTAGGGTTTTTCTCCATGAAAGCAAAATACATTGATAATGACATTACTTACTATGGCAAGATAACATCTCTCCAAGGTATTAATGATGCAAAAGCACATAACACTCTTGTGCTATTAGGTGTTAGCGGAAAGGCCAATATCTACATTGACCGCCGTAACTATGTCCTTGAACTGGATGACATCCTTATCTGCGCCCCTCATGAGCAAATCAGGGCCGTGGACTATGAGGATGATTTCTGCTGTATCGGCATGACATTCAGCCAAAAGTTTATGCAAGCCCTTCCCATGGGTAACACGGCAATTTGGAATCAGATTCTCTATTGCGAGAAAGTAAGACAATTGAAGGCTTCCGAACGTGACCTTGAAATCTATAAACTTTATTACAGTATCTTAGGCAAAAAACTTAACGGTCTAAAAGAGCCTGTCGATGTGGTTATCTTTAAACTGATGATTAACGTGGCACTCTTGGAGATGGGTCACGAGTTCAGGCATAAGTCAAAAGAAAACGTCCAAACCATCACTTTGGGACAGAAACTGCTTAGAAGATTCATACAGCTGATTTCACGAACTGAGGTGAAACGACAACCCGTTAGCTATTACGCTGCCAAGCTGAATGTCACTCCGAAATATCTGACTACCGCCTGCACGCGATTCTCGGATAAGAATGCATCACAATGGATTCACAATGCGGTATTGACTGAGATTCAGGAAATGATGGTCAATCCTGATCTGACGTTTAAAGAGATTTCCAAGAAGTTGGGCTTCCCCAATCTGTCTTCTTTTAGTATTTTTGTCAAACGGAACCTAAATGATTCTCCCACAGCCTTGCGCAGAAAATATTTAGCAGGAAAATAAAAAAACTGCCGCTCTTCAATGAGTGGCAGTTTTTCTTATATGCAGATTCTGTTTTTACCTGATTATCTTCTTTCCATTTTTCACCTGGATTCCTTTGGCGTTTATATTTGCAGGTCGGCCTTGTAAGTCGTACCATTGTTCTTTTACAGTATTCCCTTTGGTTTGAATAGAACTAATTCCCGTCGCATCCGCTTCTTTATAGGTCAATATAATCTTGGCAAAGAGCTGCTTGTTCTTGCCTGCACTATCTTCTTCGCTCGAAACTATATTCGAATTATCAAAAGTCAACACGATATTTTTCGATGCTTCAAAACCCGTGACATTTGCTGAAACAGGAGTCTGTCCTGCCGTTCCACCAGGGAACACCACACTGCTGGCAATTTCGTTAGTCTCCGAACCATCCACATAGACACCCGTCATGGTGATGCTGCGGTCAGCAATCGTCGACTTGTTATTACTATATCCTTCTATATAGATGCCTGTCACTATATAACCTTCGTTTACTGTAATAGTAATGGTGTTACCATTGTTACCTGTACGCATCTTGATATAATCACCAGTCTGACTGGCCGTCAATTCACCATTTTCACCTGCAGTATAGCATGTACCTTTGACGGAAGCCTTGTCTTCAGCAGGTACTTTTACGGTCTCTTCTCCCGTAGTTGCTGGTTCCAAAGGAGTAGCCTCCGGAGCCGTGGAAGTAACAGTTGTCTTATAAGTGCTACGATCTATTTTCAGACTTTCAGCCAAAGAATAACTCAGATGAGGAGGCTGATTATACGATGCATTCTGCCAAGCCACAGCCATACGATACTGATGATCTTCCAACAGACAAGGCACCTTATATTCCGTTTCCTGCGGTGTAGAGAAAATCATCAGCGTACAGGTAGAACTCGACCAATCGCTTTCATACTGCCACATGATCAGTTCTTCACGCCAGTCACCTAAGAAATCAGCCTGCAGGCAAGGTGTTGCCTTTGTGGTGTTGCTCGTCTGCGGTTGTCCGTATTCTGAGAATTCCTGAACGGTGGTAATCTTATTGCCTGACGTATTCCAAGCCCGAATACGCGGATAAGATATACCAGAATCGCTGTTGTAACGACCGTCGAAAGTCTGATCGAAAGGATCACCCGTCCAATAGATACGGAAATCCGTGTCTGGTTTGCTACTGCTTAATACTGTTCCATCTTCACAGGAATAAATATTATTATTCGCACTCGACCAGAATTCTGAACCCTTGTGCGAAGGAATGAAATCACAAGCTAGTCCGCGACCGTTGTCACCGCTGCTAGTAGCATAGGCAAGCACTTCGCCTGTCGTGGCATCATGCACATCATATCCAAAGGGGGATTCTTCATGTGGCATCATGACCTCCAGGCCTGAACGGTCGGGCACCAAATCTCCCAAATGAATGGCATCACCATGCCCATAGCCTGTTGAGCAAAGCAACTGTCCGTCGCTACCAATGGTGGCACCACCGATACAGATATCATCCTTGCCGTCACCATTTACATCACCAATAGAAATGCCATGAACACCTTGACCATAACTTGACTTACCAGAACCTGAAGCCGTCACAGTACCTGTTCCATCAATCACATCCCATTCATTTTTGGCGGTTCCACGATGCAGCCAACGAGTAGATAGGGTAGAGCCATTCCAATCTACAGCCCAAATGTAGCATTGCGTGTAATAACCACGCTGTAGGATGGCTGTAGGTTTTTGTCCGTCAAGATAAGCAACGGCAGCATTAAAGCGTTCTGCACGTCCGCTATAACTGTCGCCCCACGAACTACTCAGCGAGGCAGCACCCGAATCACCGAATCCGCGGTTAGGACGATACCAAATGGTTTGCATGGCTGCACCTGTTTCGCCATTAAAAACAGTAAGAAATTCTTCGCCACCCGTCACATAGCCTTTTGAATTCTGATAGGTCTTCGTATTATCCGTTGCCTTGATATCGGCATCACCAGCCTCACTCACATACTTTCCCGTACCATCGGTACTTCCTGCTGCTGTACGGCAAATCATTTCAGCTTTGCCATCGCCGTCAAAGTCATACACCAAGAACGTCATCGTGTGGTTTCCGCTTCGGATATTATGTCCCAGATTGACGCGCCACAATTGGGTTCCGTCCATTTTGTTACAGGTCAAATAGGTTGGAGAAGCCTTGCCGTCTTTACCGGAATCACGTTGATTATCAGGGAACCATTTAATGAAAAGCTCGAATTCTCCGTCACCATCTACATCACCGATGGAGATTTCATCAGGACGATAGCGGCCGGTCAACGCCCCTGAAGCGTCTTTTGTTGCAGGCGGACGGTTTACTTTCAACGTTGTATACATATTATCCCACGCTTTAGTTTCGGCAGTCTCACCCGTTGTTGATTCTATCCGATAAACGGCACCGCCTTCACCATCTGGATCCAAGAAGTTTGTCTTAGTCGTAATAGGCGAACTATTCAGTTTTGTGCCGTTACGATAAACATTAAACCCTAAGCCCTCGGCATCACTCTTTAGCGAGCGCCATGATACCAAGTAGCCTTTTGAAGTCTTTACTGCCACAGGGGCACGGTTCAGGCGTTCAGCTGCTTGCTGGGCCTTTCCTACAAGACAGAAAGCAGCCAGAGCTGCCATCATGAAAATTTTTCTCATGTTATTCTTTTAAAGTTTGTAAGTAGTTATTCTAATAGATAGCTAAAACAAAGACGAAAATCACCCCCATTTGTACCCATTTCTCATTTTGAAGTGGAAGCTTTGTAAGAATGGCATAGAAGCAACGTAAGAATGGCCTGGAAGCAGCGTAAGAATGGCCTGGAAGCAACGTAAGAATGCCATTGAAACAATGCTTCCACTTAGTAGAAGCAAATGGGTCCCTAAGTGGAAGCACAAAGTCTTGATTATTAACGGTTTACGCTATTTGCGCTGAACGCGGATACGGGCATCGACGGCGATAACGTTCCTTTCATCAGCCAACAATGGATTGATATCCATTTCCTTAATCTCCGTGGCGAAACGCAGAAGAGTTGAGAGACGAACAATAATTTCAGCATAGCGCTGCTGATTGATACCAGCCTGACCACGTGTGCCTTGCAGAATCTTATAGGCTCGCAAAGAGTGAATCATGCTGTATGCCTCGGGGTAGGAGAGGGGAGCCAGACCGCTGCTCACATCGCGGAGAACTTCCACAAAGATACCCCCTAAGCCACAGAGCACCACATGTCCAAAACGCTCCTCGTATTTGGCACCGATAAAGAGTTCCGTACCCTTGATCATCTTCTGTACCATCACCCCGACAGCTCCCTCGATCTTCATCATACGATCGAATTCAAGGGCCAAATGTTCGGGTGTCCGGATATTCAGCGTCACACCTCCCACATCACTTTTATGGATAGGTCCTACGACTTTAGCCACCACAGGGTATCCTACCTTCTGGGCAAAGACTGTCAATTTCTCCTTATCGTTACTAACCATTTCAGGAACCATCGGAATACCGGCACTCTCCAAAAGCTGATGCACAATATCGGGTGATACATAACCATCTTCTTCAATACCACCGATAATATTCCGGATGCGGGGAACATCCACGCCAAAGAGCTCTATTTCAGGAGCGGCAGGCGGTGGTGTACTAATTACACGGGTGAGTGTGGTAGCCAGTGTTACCTCATCGCTAAAGTTCACATGCCCTTTCTTCAAGAACTCTGCCACCTCAGGACCTGCCGTGTGCACACTGGGCAGAATGGGGAAAATTGGCTTCTGACATTCAAGAATCTTCTGATGCAGCACATCATAGGCCGTATAAAGCTGTACCAGGCCAGGAGTTCCGAAGATCACAAAGATAGCATCAATATCCGGGAACTTCTGGTCACAATAATCAATGGCAACACCTAATTGTTCTGGCGTGCCCGTAGCAAGAATATCAATCGGGTTACTTACCGAAGCACCCGCGAATAGTTGCGATTTAAGTTCTTCTGTCACAGGCCCTTCCAGTTTGGGTACTTTCAGTCCGCCTTTCGAAAGTGCATCCGTAAGCATCACACCAGGACCACCCGCATGCGTGACGATGGCAAGTTTTGAGATGGACGATGGCTGCTGGGCATTTAATAAAACGCTGAAAATACAGCCTGCCGTGGTTAGTTCCTCACGGGAGAAACAACGCACGATACCTGCCTTTCGGAACAAAGCCTCAACAGCGGAGTCGCTACTGGCAATAGCACCTGTGTGACTGCTGGCCGCTCTGCTTCCGCTCTCACTGCTTCCTGCCTTGATGGCGGCTATGCGACAGCCTTTCCGGATAAGACTGCTGGCATGGAAAAGCAGTTTATCAGGATTGGCAATATTCTCGATGTAAAGCAATTTGATATGAGAATCCCGTTCGGCATCGAAGTGCTCATCCATATATTGCAACACGTCTTCAATACCTATCTGCTTACCATTACCGATACTCCAGACAGAGTTGAAAGCCAGACCTTTGGTTACTGCTGATTCCAAAATAAAGACAGCTGTTGCACCAGAACCGCTGACAAAATCAGCTCCTTTTGGATTAAGTGCAGGAATGGGTTTGGTGAAAACGCTATGATGATGACTGTTGAGCAAACCGATACAGTTCGGACCTATCAACGCACATTGATACTGTTCACAGATATCAAGTATTTTCTGTTCCATCTTTGCTCCTGCCTTGGTCTCTTCTCCGAAACCGGCAGAAATGATAATGAAGGCACGTACTTCTTTTTCCTTCGCCAGATATTCCACATAGTCCACACAGAAACGGGCGGCCACAACGAGAACGGCCAAGTCTGTAGGTGGCAGTTCCTTCACGTCGTGGAAGGCCTTCACGCCTTGTACTTCGTCTTCCTTAGGATTGACAATGCGGAGGGTACCATTGAAACCGCCTTGAATAATATTGCGCACAAGAGCGCCACCAGGTTTGTGAACATTGTTTGAGCCGCCAATGACGACGATGCTTTTCGGGTGTAGTAGTTGTTCGTTAATCATAAATAAATAGTGTATATTTTGGGTACAAATATACAAAAAGTTTTCAACAGAAGTACAGGTAGGGCTGGTGTTTTCATCAAATAATTATATTTTCTCTTCGCTAAATCGATTTTTTGCATTAATTTTGCAGCCAAAAATAAATAAGTACACGAGAAAAGTGCCTTGGGCACGTTTTTCATTTCAAGTTTCAAGATACAAATTACAAACAACAATATGGAATACAATTTCAGAGAAATCGAGAAGAAATGGCAAGAGCGCTGGGTGAAAAACCAGACCTATAAGGTTGCCGAAGATCCAAACAAGAAAAAATTCTATGTGCTCAACATGTTCCCCTATCCTTCAGGTGCGGGTTTGCATGTGGGCCATCCACTTGGCTATATCGCCAGTGATATATATGCACGTTTCAAGCGTCAGCAGGGCTTCAATGTATTGAATCCCATGGGGTATGATGCTTATGGTTTGCCTGCTGAACAGTATGCCATCCAGACAGGACAGCATCCTGCCATCACTACTGAGGCCAATATCAACCGCTATCGTGAACAGTTGGATAAGATTGGGTTCTGTTTCGATTGGGATCGTGAGGTACGCACTTGTGAGCCTATCTACTATAAGTGGACACAATGGGCATTCCAGAAAATGTTCAACTCATTCTATTGCAACAAATGCCGCAGTGCACAGCCCATCGAAACGCTGATTCAGCACTTTGAACAAAAAGGTACGGAAGGCCTGGATGTTGCCCAGAGTGAAGAACTCAAGTTTTCTGCTCAGGAGTGGAACAACTGGGATGAAAAGCGCCAGCAGGAAGTACTGATGAACTACCGCATCGCCTATCTGGGTGAGACGATGGTGAACTGGTGTGCTGGATTGGGCACCGTTTTGGCAAACGACGAAGTGGTTGACGGTGTAAGCGTGCGTGGTGGTTTCCCCGTTGTACAGAAGAAAATGCGCCAGTGGTGTCTGCGTGTTTCGGCTTATGCCCAGCGTTTGCTCGACGGACTGGACACAATCGAATGGACAGATTCCCTGAAAGAGACACAACGCAACTGGATTGGCCGTTCTGAAGGAGCCGAAATAGAATTCCAAGTAGCCGACAGCGATTTGCATTTTACCATCTTCACCACCCGTGCCGATACGATGTTTGGCGTAACCTTCATGGTACTGGCTCCTGAGAGTGAATTGGTAGCACAGCTGACCACACCCGAACAGAAGGCTGCTGTGGATGAATATCTCAACTATGTGAAAAAGCGTACGGAGCGTGAGCGCCAGATGGACCATAAAGTGACAGGTGTCTTCTCTGGCTCTTATGCCATCAACCCTTTCACCGATGAAAAGATTCCCATCTGGATTGCCGAATATGTATTGGCAGGTTATGGAACGGGTGCCATTATGGCGGTACCTGCCCACGACAGCCGCGACTATGTTTTCGCCAAGCATTTCAACCTTCCGATTATCCCATTGATTGAAGGGGCCGACGTGAGTGAAGAAAGCTATGATGCTAAAGAGGGTATTGTTTGCAATTCTGCTTCTCAGAAATTCTCGCTCAACGGTCTCACCATCAAGGAAGCCATTGAGGCTACAAAGAAATATGTATCAGAGCAGCATCTGGGTCGCGTCAAGGTGAACTACCGTCTTCGCGATGCTATTTTCTCACGCCAGCGTTATTGGGGTGAACCGTTCCCCGTCTATTACAAGAATGATATGCCTTACATGATTCCCGAGGAATGCCTGCCTCTCGAACTGCCGGAAGTTGATCAGTATAAACCCACCGAGGACGGACAGCCTCCATTGGGACATGCCAAGAAATGGGCTTGGGATACCAAGAGCAATCAAGTGGTCGATTGTTCAGCTATCGATAACAAGACCGTATTCCCGTTGGAACTCTTCACCATGCCTGGTTTTGCTGGTTCCAGCGCTTACTATCTGCGGTATATGGATCCAAAGAACGAACAGGCATTGGTTTCCAAGGAAGCTGATGAATACTGGCAGAATGTGGACCTCTATGTCGGCGGTACCGAACATGCTACCGGTCACCTCATCTATAGCCGTTTCTGGAATAAGTTCCTCTTCGATTTGGGTGTAAGCTGTAAGGAAGAGCCGTTCCAAAAGCTGGTAAACCAGGGAATGATCCAAGGCCGTTCCAATTTTGTGTATCGTGACAATATCGCTTCAAAGGAAAAGGGCCACCCTGTGTTCGTCAGTTACGGTTTAAGTAAAAATTATGAAGACGTAACGCCTATCCATGTTGACGTGAATATCGTGAGCAACGATATCCTTGACATTGAGGCTTTCAAGCAGTGGCGTCCTGAATACAACGATGCAGAATTCATCTTTGAAGACGGAAAATATATCTGCGGCTGGGCTATCGAAAAGATGTCGAAGTCGATGTTCAACGTGGTGAATCCCGATATGATTGTGGAGCGCTACGGTGCCGATACCCTCCGTCTCTATGAGATGTTCCTCGGTCCCGTGGAACAGTCGAAGCCTTGGGACACGAATGGTATTGACGGTTGTCACCGCTTCCTCAAGAAATTCTGGAACCTGTTTGATGGAGTAAGTTGCAACAGTGTCGCAACAAACGGAACCGCAAGTCCTGAAGAACTTAAGAGTCTTCATAAGCTGATTAAGAAGGTTTCACAGGATATTCCGCAATTCTCTTACAACACGAGCATCTCTGCATTCATGATTTGTGTGAACGAACTGTCACAGTTGAAATGCACGAATCCTGAGATTCTGAAACAGCTCGTGATTCTGATTGCTCCGTTTGCTCCACATATCGCTGAAGAACTTTGGGAAATGTTAGGTCAGCAAGGTTCTGTCTGCGATGCCCAGTGGCCTGCATGGAATGAGGAGTATCTCGTGGAGAGCAGTGTCACTATGGGTGTGGCTTTCAACGGCAAGCGCCGCTTCGAAATGCAGTTCCCGGCAGATGCCGATAACAAGAGTGTCGAGGAAGCAGTATTGAAGAGTGAGCAGGCCCAAAAATATATCGACGGAAAGCAAATCGTAAAGGTTATCATCGTCCCTAAGCGTATGGTGAACATCGTGGTAAAGGGATGAATAAAAACATGATAAAATCCGAAGTGAAGGATTATCTGGGCATTACGCTTGCCCTGATACTCTATTCCTTCGGATTTACTTTCTTTCTGATGCCCTATGAAATCGTAACGGGCGGTGTTGCGGGTATCGCCGCCATCGTCTATTACGCCACAGGGTTTCCTAACTCCTATACTTACTTCCTCATTAACGCTGCCTTACTGGGCATGGCCCTGAAGATTCTGGGTGTCAAGTTTCTGATGAAGACCATCTTTGCCACACTCATGCTTTCTTTCCTGCTTTGGTTTATGAAGGATATAGCACCTGTGGATGAAAACGGGCAGATGATTAAGATCTTAGGAGAAGGACAAGACTTTATGTCGTTGATGATTGGCTGTCTGATGACGGGTTCGGCCTTAGGTCTCACCTTTCTTTTTAATGGAAGTACGGGTGGCACAGACATCATTGCTGCTTCCATCAACAAGTACCGTGACATTTCCTTAGGTACCATCCTCATCTTCGTAGATTTCCTTATCATTGGCAGCTGTCTCTTCGTCCCGCAATTCGGAACCTTCCTGCAGCGCATGACCATGGTGACCTTCGGCTTCTGTACGATGATCATTGAGAATTTCATGCTCGACTACATTATGAATCGTCAGCGTCAGTCGGTACAGTTCATGATTTTCTCTAAACACCACGAAGATATTGCCCGCGCCATCAGCGAACAGACTGATCATACGATGACCATTCTGGATGGAAGTGGATGGTATTCAGGTAAAGAGATGAAGGTTATCGTCCTTTTGGCTAAGAAAAGTGAGAGTGTCATGATTTTCCGCATCATCAAGATGATTGACCCTAAAGCGTTTGTTTCGCAGAGCGCTGTCATCGGTGTATATGGTGAGGGATTCGACAAGATAAAAATAAAAGTAAATGGGTAAAACGTTGTACTTATGAATAAAATAGTATTTGCAACGAATAACAAACATAAATTAGAGGAGATTCGGAGTATTCTCGGTGAGGATTTCGAGGTACTCTCACTAAATGATATTGGCTGTCATGAAGATATTCCTGAAACAGCCGATACACTGGAAGGAAATGCCCTGCAGAAAGCTCAGTATGTCTTCGAAAAATACGGTTATGATTGCTTTGCCGATGACACTGGCCTTGAGGTGCAAGCGCTCGGAGGAGAGCCTGGCATCTACAGTGCCCGTTATGCGGCTCTCGATGGAGACGATTCCATCAGTCACGATTCCGAAGCCAATATGGCTAAACTGCTCCGCAAACTGGAAGGAATAGAGAATCGCAAAGCCCGATTCCGGACCGTCATCGCACTATTAACCCACTCTCAATCTCTCCCAAAAGGAGGGAAGTGTGAAGTGCTTTCTTCCAACAATAGTAATGAAAATCCCTCCCGAGGGGAGGAAAATAGGGTGGGTTTCGAAGGCATCGTCAACGGCTCCATCATCCGTGAACGTAGGGGAGGGGAGGGCTTCGGCTACGATCCCATTTTCCAACCCGAAGGTTATGACAAGACATTTGCGGAATTAGGCAGCGAAATAAAAAACCATATTTCCCACCGAGCAAGAGCCGTTCAGAAACTCGCGGATTTTCTCAAGTCTCTATAAGCCCTATTAGCCCCATAAAATCATGAAAAAAGAACTATCCGTACTCATACCCACTTACAACTGCTTCTGTGGTGACCTCGTTCATTCTCTTCATCATATTCTGGAACTGGAAGTGAAAAAGGGTAATGGTTTCCGTTATGAAATCATCGTTGCCGACGATGGTTCCACCGATAAGTCAATGATAGAGCAAAACCTCGACATCAAGAATCTTTCCAATGTCAACTATATCATCCGGGAGGAGAATGTGGGACGTGCCTGCATCCGTAATTTCCTGGCACAACAGGCGCAGTATCAATGGCTGCTGTTCCTCGATGGAGATATTATGGTGGAAAGGACCCGTTTCATTGAAAAATATCTGGATACTGATTTCCATGTTATTGCAGGTGGTCTGCAGGTCTATGACCGTAATCGCTCATTAGGTAATAATCTTCGTTTCCTTTATGAAAGGCGCTATCTGTATAAACACGGAATTTCTTATCGTCAACAGAATCCCTATAAGGAATTCCACACGGTAAACTTCCTGGTTGAACGGGATATCATGCTGCGTATTCCTTTCGATGAGGAATTCAAGGACTATGGCTATGAAGATGTTTTGTTTGGTAAACAATTAAAGGAAGCAGGAATCACTATTCATCATATGGCTAATCCTGTGATGATGATTCATTTTGATGAAAATCCTGTGACTGTTGACAAAGTAGAAGAATCACTCCGTACACTTCATAAATTCAAGGATGAACTGAGCGGTTATTCCACGCTGTTGCGCTATACATGGCTAAAACCACTCTTGAAACCACTCTATTATATCATAGGAAAACCTATTCAATGGAACCTCAAAGGCAATAATCCGAAACTTTCCTTGTTAAATATATATAAGTTACTGTATTATAGTAGCTTATAAGGAGACCCACCCCAACCCTCCCTAAGGGAGGGAGTTATTACTTTATAAAAAATATAAAAATATGAGGAGATTCTTTGGACTAATCTTTGTCTTCATGACCATAATGACAGCACAGGCAGCCAATATCGGACAGTGGAATGCCTATCTGGCCTATCATGACATCACCGACATTGAACCTGCCGGGCAACTCATCTATGTGCTTAGTTCAAATGATCTGTTTTCTTATAATGTAAATGATAAGAGTGTTTACGCCTATAACAAGACCAATTCTATTTCTGATACTGAAATTAACTATATCGCATGGAATCCGTCAGCTAAAAAACTGATTATCATTTACTCCAATTATAACATCGACCTGCTGGATAATAATTTCAATGTGGAAAACATTTCCGATTATTATTCCAAGGCCATGACAGATGATAAAACTGTCAACAACGTCACCATCAACGGTAACAATGCTTTTATTTCCACGGGTTTTGGCATCATCAAACTCAATATGCGCGATGCAGAAATCTCGGAAACCTATAATCTAGGCAAAAATGTCACCGATTGTTCAGTTAGCGGAGATATTATCTTCGCCAAAACATCTGATGGAATCTATCAGGGAAACACTATTCATAATCTCGTGGATCCCAACAACTGGACGCTGACTACCCAAAGTGTCTCTTTCTCTGATGCCAACGACATTACCGTCAGCACCGCAAACGGCTATACCGAATATATTGCCTACGATGCCACCAACAAATGTTACTGGAGTAATCAGCAGAATGGCTGTCTGCAGGGATGGACACAGGGCGACAGTGGCGAACGCACCATCATTGCTAACGAGATAAATGCCGACGGACCCAAATACAACTATTTCGGATTCATGAAATTTACGCAGGGCAATCTATATAGCTGCGGAGGAGGATGGTCGTATACAAACGACCGCTATCGTCCTGGTGCGCCCCAACAATTTGATGGCACAAACTGGATTGTCTACGAAGATAATATTCAAGAGAAAACCGGCCACCAGTTTATTGACATGGAAACCATCGATGCCAATCCTAACGACCTCAATCAGGTGTTTGTTGGCGGAAGAACAGGACTGTATGAATTCTATAAAGGTAAATTCGTGCAGGAATTTACACCCGAAAACAGTCCTCTTCGCGGGGCAATCAGCGTAAGCGGCACCAATAAAGACTATAACATGGTGTTCAGTATATTGTTTCAGTCGCCAGGCAACCTGATGGTTTTCAACAGTTATAATGAAGCAAACAGCATACTAAACCTTAATATTTCGAATAATTACGAATGGACAAAATACGACATTCCTGAATTCATGATTGATAACGGAAAGTATTCGCTGTTATGGATGAGAAGTGGTTTCATCGACAGTCGTTCGATGATATGGTTCACTAATCACCACTGGGGAATGCCCGCACTCTGCTGTTACGAGCCTTCAAGCAAAAACGCAAAAATTTATTCAACTTTAATAAACGAAGACGGAACTACTATTAATCCGAATGGAGCCATTTGTACGGTGGAAGACAAAACCCAGAACATTTGGCTAGCTACCGACAAAGGACCGCTCTATTTGAGCGCAAGCACCATCAGCAACGGCGGCGAAACATTCACACAATATAAGATTCCCAGAAACGATGGTACCAATCTGGCCGACTATCTGCTGGCGGGAATAGATATCACAAGTATTGCCGTAGATGCCGCCAACCGCAAATGGTTTGGTACAAATGGTAATGGAATTTATCTGATTTCAGCCGACAATAACACCCAAGAGCAACATTTCCTGGCTGAAAACAGCGGTTTGCTTTCCGACAATATAGAATCCATTGCCATCAACGAAGCAACGGGAGAAGTTTTTATTGGCACTACAAAAGGACTCTGTTCATATATGAGTGACGCCACGATCACCAACGAAGAGATGAACAAAGACAATGTATGGGCCTATCCTAATCCCGTGAAACCCGATTATAACGGACTTATTACCATCACCGGTCTCAGCTACAATGCTGATGTGAAAATTTGTACTTCAAATGGTGTATTGGTAAACGAAGGCCGCAGCACAGGCGGCAGCTACACTTGGAATGGCTGCGACAAGGACGGAAAACGAGTGGCCAGCGGCGTCTATATGGTTCAGACAGCAAAGAGCGACGGATCTAAAGGAACAGTATGCAAGATAGCCATCGTCAGATAATAGCCATAGGTGCCGTCCTACTATTCACGCTCCTGCAGTTCATTGTGCTGGCTGTTTTCGGCGTTACACCCTATCCAGACAGTGAAGGATATATCTATCTAGCCAACGAATGTCAGCAGAAGGGTGACATCTATCCCATTGTCTCAGAACTTAACAATTATCCTTTTCTCTGGAATATAGGCACCGTAAATACCGTATATGCTTCACTAAAATTTTTCCATTCCATCACGCCTCTGCTCATTTTATACTGCATCATGAAAGGAGTAACGGCATGGCTGTTCTATAAGCTTACTATTAGTATTACAAATAAAAGGACTGCATTCATTGCACTCCTTATATATCTTTTATATCCCGCCAACTATGGTGAAGCAACATCAGCATTGAGCGAACTGCCTTTCACTTTCTTTACCATGCTGGGATTGTGGTTGTGTGTCAGCCGAAAATTTTATATAATAGGTGGAATGGCTTTGGCTTTGGCTAATTGGTACCGTCCGATGGGCATCGTTATCCTAATAGCATTGCTTATCTATCTATTCGTTAACAAACGGAAAACTATCCGTCCGATAATAGGTTATATTGCCGTTATTCTCATTATTGGCAGCTTGAATTATCTACGCACAGGACTATTTCTTTATCAAGCCAAGACAGGATGGATGGCACTTTCTGACTATTCTACTCAACAATCAGCAGAATCTATGCAGATCCGCGATAATACAAAACTAAATGTAGCACAGAAAGACGCAGCCTGGCGAACGCTTTTCATCGATTGGTTGAAAGACCATCCAAAGGAATACTTCTCTCAAATGCCGCGAAAACTTGCCGATACCTATATTTCGGATAACGTTAATATGTGTACTTTCATTCCGCAGAAATCGGAAAAGGAATATATGTACGAAGAAGTAAGCTTGAATACACTTATCAATCGTTTTCCTGCGTTTTCTTCCGTCCAATGGCTCACTCTATGGAACCTGCTTTTCTATTATCTGCTGCTCATTACAGCATTACTTAGCTTACGTTTTTTCCGTAATAAAA
>Ga0310695_10007917_pt1 | contig 16702 bp, 11 predicted proteins | sample RumenRJG_04DNA_FD_203882 | JGI IMG/M metagenome (GOLD analysis project Ga0310695, IMG submission 203882) | Bovine rumen microbial communities from Lethbridge, Alberta, Canada - RJG_04 (v2) (version 2) | ecosystem: Host-associated > Mammals > Digestive system > Stomach > Rumen | place: Canada...
GGTTATGAAGAAGAAGATAATGAAGGAAATCCGACTGGCAACGTTAACATGAAACGCACCGGCGTATTCTCCCCTCTGATAAGAGATTCAGAGAGCGACACCTATGTCGAGCTGAATATCTGTCCAGTGGCAATGGACGCAAGCGAGCGTGATGTTCAAACCTATATTACCCCCAACAACAATATTCTAATAAAGTACCATCACTACGAAAGAACCCTCATGGTTCCTGCGATAGAAAACCCTGACGGTGGAGATTATCAGGATGCAGACGAACGCGGATATGTATCAATTCAGGACGTCTTGGAAACAGGTGAGAGCGCAAAGGCTGAGGAAACGGAGGAATCTGTCTCTATGCAGCTGATGTGGCCGGCTAAGATGAACTATCGCGTTGGAAGCGAGCCTAGCGATATGACGTATGACTTCCTTATCCCATTGGCGCATACCGATATGGTTCTGTGCCAAACCAATCGCTATGATTCACTCGCACTCTCCCATGCCAGCAGCCGTACCTATATCGGACGGTTCCACGAGCGCGTCATTCGCATCAATGCAGGCAGCTCCGTCGACGCCAACAACGAGGTTTGTATAAAATTCCCCTGCGACGGAATACCCGACGTCAACAAGATCTTTGTTTTCCACGGAAAGGCCTACCTTTGCTCAAAGGTGGATATCGAGGTCAGCGACAACGGCATTGACCCGATGAAGACAGGCTATTTCTATGAGATGTTATAGCAGGCCGTCGAAGTTCTTCACGCTGTCGGGAACTTCACGGCCTTTCTTCAGGTAGCGGTTCGTGACGGCTACGTCGGAGTGGCCGGCCTGGTCACGGGCCACGACAACACCCTCTGCGTTGGCCAGGTCACGGATGCCGGAATCCTTCAGGCTGTAGAACTGGTAGCTCTTCGGCCAGTGCAATGCATCGCGCATCTTCCTCCATTCGAAGCGGAAGTGGTTCAGATAAGTCATTTCCTTTCCCGGTCTCAGGTCTTCACCGAAAAGATAATATTGTGACGGTGCGTCGAATGTCCTAAGCTCCACCATCAGCTGCAGCACCTTCGTATTCAGTCCGACACGCCTCTCCTTGTGGTTCTTGGCTACGTCGGCCGGTACTGTCACTTCCTTCCTCTCTACTGATAAGTTTCCCACCTTCAGGTGACGCAGCTCGTCCGGACGGATCAGTGTGTAGTACTCCATCATGCAGGCCAGCAGGAAGTGCCTGTTAGATTTATATAGGTAATCGCGCATGCGCGTGAGGGCCGCGGCAGGAAGGGCATCACGGAGTTTCTCTTTCTCCCTGAGCATGGGAATGCCCTCGACGGGGTTGCTTCCCAAGTACCGGCGTTCTATCATCCACGTCCCCAGCGTCGACAGCCACGTACGGTAGTTGTTGCGCGTGGCCGCACTCACATCCTTGTCAAGCAGAAGGTAGTCCAGGAAGTCGGTGACGAACGTCCTGTCGAACTGGTACGCGAACCTGATGGGAACATGACACTCTTCGATATACGTCTCCAGTATCCCAACGCGCGACAGGTAATCGTACGCGGTCTTTTCCTTCAGAGAACCCTGCTTTTCGACGGCCTTGACGTAGCTTCGGTAGTTCTTAATGACCTCCGACAGTTCCGTCAGATGGCGCGTACCGTCGTTCTGGGTGAACGGGTTCCACCCCTTCAGCAGACGCTGCGTGATGCTACTGATGAGCAGCGCGGCCATTACCCTGCGGTCGTTGGCCTTCTTGTTCCGGTCTAGCATATACTTCTTCCGTTTCATCCGTTCGGAAACGGGATCCCAGGCAAAGAAATCGACGTACCAGCTCTTGCCGGTATGTAATTGAGGAAGGGTAAATCCTACCATGTGAGCCGAGCTCGAGAATTGTTCGCTTACAGGCATTTTTTTTGTTGGGGAAATCTCAGGAATTCCCCCAACGGGTTTATAACTGTCCGAGTTTTGTCCGACTTCCGGACTCTCGGGTATGAAAAGAGCCCCATTCTCAGGGACTCTATCAGTGGATTTAGTTGCGGAGGCAGGACTCGAACATGCGACCTCCAGGTTATGAGCCTGGCGAGCTACCAACTGCTCCACTCCGCGATATTTTCATATAAAAAAAGGTGCTTTTCTCGAAAAGCGCTGCAAAGGTACGACTATTTTTTGAAATAGCCAAATATTTCGCCATATTTTCGCATATTTTTCCTCTTTTCAAACATTTTACGTCGAAAAGTTTGGCTATTTGCGAAGTATTTTTTAATTTTGCACACGACATGAGTACTGTGCAATCATAAAACTGGTACAGGAGGACTGATAATATGTCAATATCGAAGACAAGACAAAAGTTGGTTGACGTGGCTCGTCAGTTGTTCGCAAAGAACGGACTTGAAAATACGACGATGAACGATATTGCCCAGGCTTCGGGCAAGGGTCGCCGCACGTTGTACACGTATTTTAAGTCGAAGGAAGACATCTATTACGCGGTGATAGAAAGTGAGCTGGAACGTCTTTCCGACCAGCTTGACGAGGTGGCAGCCAAGCGTATCCCCCCTCAGGAGAAAATCATCGAACTGATTTACATGCATCTGAGCATGATTCGCGAGACGGTGGTGCGCAATGGTAATCTGCGTGCCGAGTTCTTCCGTAACATCTGGATGGTCGAAAAGGTGCGCCGTAATTTCGACGATGCCGAGATTGAACTGTTCCGTAAGGTGTTCCGCGAGGGTAAGGAGGACGGCGAGTTCGACATCGACAATGTCGATCTGGTGGCCGACATCACCCACTATTGTATCAAGGGCCTCGAGGTGCCTTACATCTATGGTCGCATTGCCCACGGTATGACCGCCGAGGCTACGAAGCCGCAGGTGGCCAAGATTGTATATAGTGCCCTGGGAAAGAGACGGATGTAATATCGTCGGAATAAAATGTCGGATTAAATGTCGAAATAACGAAATGTCGAAATACCGAAATAACGATATAACGTAATAACAAATAATAAATTAAAGTAAAATTATGGGATTATTAGAAGGAAAGACAGCGCTGATTACTGGTGCTGCACGCGGTATCGGAAAGGCTATCGCACTGAAGTATGCCTCTGAGGGCTGTAACATCGCATTCACCGACCTCGAGATCAACCTCGACACGGAGAAGGAAATCGCCGCTCTGGGCGTCAAAGCCAAGAGCTACGCCTCGAATGCTGCCGACTTCGCGCAGACCGAAGAGGTGGTGAAGGCCGTAAAGGAGGAGTTTGGAAGCATCGATATTCTGGCGAATAACGCCGGTATCACCAAGGACGGACTGATGCTCCGTATGACCGAGCAGCAGTGGGACGCTGTCATCGCCGTCAATCTTAAATCGGCATTCAACTTCATCCATGCCTGTGTTCCTGTTATGATGCGTCAGCGTGGCGGTAGCATCATCAATATGGCCTCTGTCGTAGGTGTTCACGGTAATGCCGGTCAGGCTAACTACGCCGCTTCGAAGGCTGGTCTCATTGCCCTCGCCAAGAGTATCGCTCAGGAGATGGGTCCCAAGGGCATCCGTGCCAACGCCATCGCTCCAGGCTTCATCGAGACCGCTATGACTGCAGCACTGCCTGAGGAGGTTCGCAACGAGTGGAAGCAGAAGATTCCCCTCCGTCGCGGTGGTCAGGTCGAGGATATCGCTAACGTTGCCACTTTCCTGGCTTCCGACCTCTCGAGTTATGTCAGCGGACAGGTCATCCAGGTTGATGGCGGCATGAACATGTAACACGATGAAAGATTCGGTATTAATACTAAGTGGTGGGGTTGACTCCACCACTTTGCTATATGACGAGCAGGAGCGCATTGCCCTCGCCATCTCCTTCGACTACGGCTCGAAGCATAACAAGCGCGAGATTCCCTTTGCGCAGCTCCACTGCCAGCGTCTGGGCATTCGCCATATCGTCATCCCCCTCGACTTCATGACGCGCTACTTCGTCAGTTCCCTGCTCGAAGGCGGCGAGGACATCCCTGAGGGCCACTATGCCGACGACAACATGAAGTCTACCGTCGTGCCCTTCCGCAATGGCATCATGCTCTCCATTGCCGTGGGCATTGCCGAGAGCAACGGACTCCGCTATGTCATGATGGCCAATCACGGTGGCGACCATACCATCTATCCCGACTGCCGCCCCGAGTTCGTCGACGCCTTCGACCAGGCGGCCTCCGCAGGCACCTTCGTCAATGTCCGTCTGCGTTCGCCATATACCCACATCACCAAGGCCGACATCGCCCGTCGCGGCAAGGCTTTGGGCATCGACTACAGCGAGACATGGTCATGCTACAAGGGTGGGGAACACCACTGCGGCCGTTGCGGCACCTGCGTCGAGCGCCGCGAGGCCTTCTCCCAAGCCGACATCGACGACAAAACTATCTACGACGAATAGCGCTAAGGTTACGGAAAGTCGAGCGAAAAAACCAAATTAATTTGAGTTTTTCCGAGACGAAGTAAGCTCGCCGATTTATCGGCAACGCCCAGAAAAGAGCGTAAAGCGCTTTGAAGAATCCTGCTCCGAGGAGAAAATGCTTTACTGCCGTGCAAAAAGGTTTTTTGTACGGCAGTAAAGGTTTGTTAGGGGCAAGGTAAAGTTAAAACTGCGTCGATGTTTGTTAAAACAACGACGCAGTTTGATAAAACAAAGGCGTTGTTTAATAAAACTGCGACAATGATTAATGTTTTTGCAACCGCCCGTAAGGAGTTCTTTAGCCGAAGAGGGCGCGGAGGGCTTCTTCGACCTTGCGGACGGGAACGAGTTCGATGTGGAACTTCTTGCGGTTGAGGGCCGCGAGGTTGTATTTCGGGATGATGATATGCTGGAAGCCTAACTTTTCGGCCTCGCTGATGCGCTGTTCGATGCGGGCGACAGGGCGAACTTCGCCACTGAGTCCGACTTCGCCAGCCATGCACCAGCCTTCGTCGATGGGCGTATCGACATTGCTCGACAGTACAGCGGCAATGACGGAGAGATCCATAGCCATATCGGTGACGCGCAGACCACCGGCGATGTTGAGGAAGACGTCCTTCTGCATGAGTTTGAAGCCGACGCGCTTTTCGAGTACGGCCAGCAGCATATTCAGGCGGCGCTGGTCGAAACCCGTAGCGGAGCGTTGGGGTGTACCGTAAGCGGCAGAAGAAACGAGTGCCTGCGTCTCGACGAGGAACGGCCGGACGCCCTCGATGGCGCTGGAGATGGCGACGCCCGAGAGTCCGTCGTGATTATCTGTCAGTAGCAGTTCCGAGGGGTTTGAGACCTGTCGCAGACCGGTCTGCTGCATTTCGTAGATGCCGAGTTCGGAGGTAGAGCCAAAGCGGTTTTTGATGCTGCGCAGGATGCGGTACATGTAATGCTGGTCGCCCTCGAACTGGATGACGGTATCGACGATGTGTTCGAGGATTTTCGGACCGGCGAGGGTGCCTTCCTTCGTGATGTGACCAATGAGAATGACGGGAACGCCGCTGGTCTTGGCAAAGCGGAGCAGGGCAGAGGCGCACTCGCGAACCTGGGCGATGGAGCCGGCAGAGGATTCGACGTCCTCGGTGGAAATGGTCTGGATGGAATCGACGACGACGAGGTCGGGCTGGACTTCCTTGATGTGGTCGAAGATGGCCTCGAGGGAGTTTTCGCAGAGGATCATGAAATTGTCGGTGTCGGCGGGAGAACCGCCGACCGCGCCAGCCGCAGCGAGGCGTTCGGCGCGCATCTTGAGCTGGTGGGCGCTTTCCTCACCGCTGACGTAGAGCACGCGCTTGTCCGTCAGGGCGAGCATGGTCTGGAGGGTGAGCGTCGACTTGCCGATGCCCGGTTCACCGCCAAGGAGCACGATGCTGCCAGGCACGAGTCCGCCACCCAGCACGCGGTTCAGTTCGTCGTCGTGCATATCGATGCGCGGGTCGTCCTTGGCTGAAATGTCCTTCAGTCGCAGCACCTTGTTTTCGCGCAGCTGATGGCCTGCCGAGGCAGCTGCCGACGTTGCCACAACCTTCTTCTTGGTGTCGGCGACCTTAATTTCCTTGAACGTGTTCCACTGGCCACAGGCAGGGCATTTGCCTATCCATTTGGCCGACTCCTGTCCGCAATTATCGCAGACGTACATGATTTTATCCTTTGCCATAGTGGGTACAAAATTACGCAAAATCTTGCAAAACTGCAAATTATTTCGTAATTTTGCAAGCGAATTATGAAGAAATCGACGATAATCATGATAGTCTGCGTGCTGTTGATGGCAGCATGCGGACAGTCGTATGAAGAAACTAAGCGTCAGAAAGGCATTAGTCAGCGCGAGGCGATGAGGAAGGATTCGGCTGCCCTGAAGGTGGCTGTGATGCCGACGCTGGACTGTCTGCCGCTGTATGTGGCGGAGCATTACCAGCTGTTTGACACGCTGCGCGGTGGTGTGCGCCTGAAATTCTATATGGCACAGATGGACTGTGACACGGCGTTGCAGCGTGGTAGGGTAGAGGGCGCGATGACCGACCTGGTAAGGGCCAAACGCATGGAGCGGCAAGGTATGAAGCTGCGCTATCCTGCCGTTACCGGTGCCTACTGGCAACTGATTGCCAACCGCAATGCCCGTGTGAAGCAGCTGAAGCAGCTGGACGACAAGATGGTGGCCATGACGCGTTTCTCGGCCACCGACTTGCTAACCGACCGCATGATAGACTCGGTGAAGCTGGACAAAGACCGCGTGTATAAGGTGCAGATAAACGATGTCAGTGTGCGTCTGCTGATGTTGCAGAACAACGAGATGGACGTGCTCTGGATGATGGAACCTCAGGCCACTGCTGCGCGTATGATGAAGAACGGCGTGGTGTATGACAGCCGGAAGGATAGTTTGCAGCTGGGTGTGCTCGTCTTCCGTGAACAGGAGATGCGGCATCCGGAACGTGCCGAGCAACTGAAACTCTTTATGCAGGCCTATGACCAGGCTTGCGACAGCATCAACAAATATGGTGTGCGCCACTATCGCGACATTATTGCCGAGCGGTGTCAGGTGAAGAAGAATATGCTGGACTCGCTGCCCAATAAAATAAAATATGAACGCGCGCGAGGACCACGTGAACGGGATATTGCCCTCGTGGAAAAATGGCTGGGCGTGAAGAAAGAGGTGAGTGGTAAGAAGCAAGAGGTAAGAGGCAAGAAGTAGGATGAAGACATTGGATCACTCACTGGAACGCATCTACGCGCAACTCTGCTACGGGAACTGTGGCATGGCTATTGCTGAACTGGAAACCTATCTGGCTGCGTGGCCGGACGGTCAGACGACGGAGGCCTTGCGCGTCATCAAGGAGGAGTATAGCCTGATGGCTGACTACTGGCGGAAAGGTGTCGTCGACGAACAGCGCCAGCAGTTGTACCAGCGCCTGTTGCAACAGGTGTATCAGCTGTTTGCCAATATTGCCGTCTATCGCCGTTTGCAGGCCTCGTCGTTTCTGACGGGCTTGTATCAGGGTGCCCGCCAGCAGTCGTACGACCGTTCGTTGTCGGCCATTCGTGGTGAGATGGAGAATTTCGTCAGCGAGATTGCCATGCTTGAGTTTGAGCCTGAGAACAAGCGCGACGAGAAGAGCCGAATGCTCTACAAGGCACACCAGCAGCACATGAACACGCTGTTCAATTACATCGTCACGTCGCGTATGTGGTCGGAGGGTGTCGGCAGCGGATTTACCGATTTGCTGCTGTCGCCGACGGTCGACAGTAACGACCAGCAGTTGATCGTCGCTGCCATCATGCTGGCGCTGATGAGTCAGTTTGATATGGTGAAGTTCCGTCTGCTGACGGATGTCTATCGCCAGTCGCAGGACGAGCATGTGCGCCAGCGAGCCTTGGTGGGGTGGGTGTTCTCGCTGGACCGTCATCTGATAAATGTTTTCCCTGAGCAGAAGGCCATCATTGATGAAATGTTGGAGTCTGACGAGGTGTGTCAGGAACTGACGGAACTGCAGATGCAGCTGATACTGACGCTGAATGCCGAGAAGGACAATGATATCATCAGCAGGGAAATTATGCCCGATTTGATCAAGAACAACTCGTTTCAAATTACCCGTAACGGCATTGAGGAAACGGAGGAAGACTCGCTTGAGGAAATCCTGCATCCTGATATTGCCGAGCAGCGGATGGAGAAGCTGGAAGCCAGTATGCAGCGCATTATCGACATGCAGAAACAGGGCGTGGACGTCTATTTTGCAGGTTTTGCACAGATGAAGCGCTATCCGTTCTTCTACGATATCTCCAACTGGTTTGTGCCGTTCTTCATGCAGCATCCCGATGTTGCGCAGTTTGTAGAACGGATGGAATGTCTGCGCTTCGTAGAGTCGATACTCACAAGGGGACCCTTCTGCAATAGCGACAAATATTCGTTCCTGATCGCAGCCAATGACGTCCTCAGCCGTTTTCCGGCCTCTATGCGTGAGGTGATGATGAATAACGAGGCATCGCTGGGAGAAATGGAGATTGGCGAAAACCAGACGGCAGCCTATCTCCGACGAATCTATCTGATGGATATCTACCGTTTTTTCCGTTTGTTCCCCAACCGCAATGCGATGAACAATCCGTTTGAGGGTAATCATTCGGATGAGGACATCCTGAACGTCTTCGAATCAGAGTTGTTTATGCAGACTCCGCTCGACGGCTATAAGGCCAGTGTTGTCCGAATGATGAAGAAACATCATTTCGACAAGATGGCGCGCGGGGTATTGAACACCTTCCCGGAAAGCATGCGTGATGCGCAGTATTATATATGGACCAACAGCTACGAGAAAGCGCTGGAGATAGAACCTGATAATGTGCGTGCGTTGGCCGGTGCAGCCCGCTGGCAGTTCTCGCGTGGCAATTATGCTCAGGCTGATGATTATTACGACCGCTTGTTGTTGCTGCAACCAGACAAGGTGAGCTATAAGTTGAATAAAGCCGTCTGTCTGGTGAAGATGGAGGATAACGAAGAAGCGCTAAAACTGCTTTATCAGTTGGATTACGAGCATGCCGAAGATGCTAATATCCAGCGGGTCTTTGCCTGGGCGCTAACGTGTGACGGTAAGTTGGAACAGGCGGAGAAGGTCTTTGTCCAACTGTTGGCCGAGCATCATGCAACGGGTGAAGACTACCTGAACTACGGATATTGTCTGTGGTTGATGAATCGCATTGACGATGCTGCCGCGAATTTCCGTAAATACATAGAAATGACGCCTGCCGAACAGCGTAACGACCCGCTTCTTGACTTCTGGTGGCTCAAGAAACGAGGCGTCGACATCATCCAGTATCGGATGATGGAAACGTTGGTGCAGTCGTAAGGAATATTGAAATGTTATAGGAATGGCTGTAGCAGGTGGGCAAACCATCCGCGGAATTTCTGCCATCCGGTGCGGAACTCATCCCACGTTTCTTCAGTCAGTTCGAAGCTTTTCTGCTTATCACGCCAGAACATGTCGTCCAGTTCCTTCGTCGTGGCCTTGTCCACAATGACGGCATTCTCCTCGAAGTCGCACTTCAGGCTGCGCGCATCCAGGTTCGTGCTGCCCACGGTGCAGTAGAGTCCGTCGACCATCATGATTTTCGAGTGATGGAAGCCCGGTTTGTAGAGCCAGACCTTTGCGCCACGCTTCATCAGTTTATGTGCTTGGTAGAGGGCGCAGTCGGGGGTCAGGGGAATATCGCTCTTTGACGACAGCATGATTTCCACCTTCACACCACGACGGATAGCACGTGTCAGCGCTTTTGTCACCGAGGGTATCAGTGTGAAGTAGGGATTGATGATGTGGATGGAGTCCTTGGCCTGATTGATGGCATTGATATAGAATGTGCGCATGATTTTCGGCGTCACATGCGGCTCGCGATTGATGATGCCCACCATCTTTGTGCCCTTCGTGCTGGTGGTGTCAGGCTTCAGGTCTTCGAAGACCGTCGGAGTGCCGCCACGATAGTATTTCATGCCACTGACGTTTTCACCAGTCGTACGATTCCAGATGCGGAAGAAGATGGCCTGCAGCTCGTTGACGGCATCACCCTCGATACGGCAGTGCATATCGCGCCATTCGCCTACTTGCTCAGTGCCTTTGATGTAGTAGTCGGCTACATTCATGCCACCCGTGTAGGCTATCTTTCCGTCGATGACCACGATTTTGCGGTGGTCGCGTCCGAAGATGTGGTTCACCCAGGGAAATCGGATGGGGGAGTACTCCACGATGTCGATACTATCCTCGCGCAATGACTCCAGGTGATATTTCTTCAATGGCTGGTTGTTCGAGTCGTTGCCGAAACCGTCGAACATCGCGCGAACCTCTACGCCCTCTTTGCGCTTTTCGCGCAACAAGTCGAACAACAGCGAGGCTATGGAGTCGTTGCGGAAATTGAAGTATTCCAGATGGATGCTGCTCTTGGCTTGGCGGATGGCGCGGAACATATCGTCGAACTTCTCCTGTCCTGACATGAGCAGCGTGACGCTGTTGTCGTTTGAAAAGCGTATGTTGCTCTCGCGTAGTGTCTGAACTATCAGCGAGTCGCTTGTCTGGGCGCTCGCTGACAATAGTAATGTAGCGAAAACGGAGGCTAAAATCGTACGAACCATTGATTACTTCTTGTATTTCATACGATACTCCAACGGTGTCATACCAAACTTGTCCTTGAAGATGTTGGAGAAGTTCTCGGCTGTCATGAAACCGACGTTGATGGCCAGCTCGCTCATGTTGATATTCGTGTTGACAAGCAGCGTGCAAGCGTGTTTCAGACGCAGGTCGCGTACAATTTCTGCAGGCGTCTTGGTCGTGATGGCACGAACCTTATGGTAGAACGGCACGCGACCCATGCCCATTGCCGTAGCCATCTCCTCCAGACTGATCTGACCGCGGCTCATGTTCTGCAGCACGAACTGCTCGATGTTGCGCATCAACTGTTGGTCCATAGCGTCGCTCATCGAATAGTCACCGATTGTATTCTCGCCATAGTACTGGCGCATCAGTTCGCCACCAATGTTCTGAGGAGTCTCCTGTTGCTCGTGAGGAGCCTGTTCCTGCTCGTGAGGAGCAACGTTCTCTGCGCTTTCGCTTTCTGGATGCTGAACATTCTGCTGGTCGTCGTCGTAACTGAATGTAGCCGTCGTCATACTTGCGTTGCGGCTCTCCAATCGGCGTGTCTCGCCACCTTCGATGGTGTTGCTCTCCATCTCGATAGGTCCGAGACCCATCAGTTTGTTGAAGCGCATCACGGCCTCCTGGATATTGAACGGCTTGGCCAGATAGTCGTCGGCGGCAAGTGTGATGTTCTGGTCGGTCATATCCTGTTGTGACAGTACGCCGTCGGTCAGCAACACAAACTTTGTCTTCCTTCTGCGCGAATCCATCTTAAACTGGTTGCACAGTTCACTACCGGTCATCATGTCCATATCCTGTTTGCAGACGACGAGGTCGGCGTTCAGCATCTCTATATCTGGCAGTGCGTCCTTGATGTTGTCGTAAGTATGGAAGTCGTATACGTCGCGCAAATGGGCATTGACGAAGTTCAGGAATTCGTGGTTCGAATCGATGAATACCACGCTGAACTTCTTGCTCTGTGCGTCGAACTTGAACGGCTTGATCTCGGCCGTGAGTTCCTTTTGTGAAGAGCCGATGTAAGCCACCTCGCCGCGGTCGTTCAACTCCATGCGGTCCTTTGCCGTAGATTCGGCCTTCTTCTCCGGATTCTCCAGCGTCGATTGCATCTCGGAGATGCGCGTGATGACTTGTAGCAGTTGGAAGTGCAGCGAGTTCAGCTGTTCGCGGCCTTCCATCGACTGTTCCTTCTCGGCCAGTGAGCCGATGATGGTCGTCATACGAGCCATGGGTTGGCGCAGGTCCTCACTGGTATTCTTAATCTCTTCGCGCTGGCGTTTCAGCTCGTCTATCACGGTACGCTTACTACGCCATATTTTCTTGATTTTCTTGATACCGTAGCGCCAAATGGCCAATATCAGGATGGCAATGATGACATACACCGTCAGTGCCCACCAAGATATCCACCACGGACGGTCGATGGTGATTTCCAATGTACGTTCCTGATTGCTGACAGCACCGTCGGCACTGACCGCCTTGACGTGTAGCGTGTATGTGCCGCTGCTCAGATTGTTGAACCTTACGCCATGCAGCAGTGCATCACCGTTGCGCCAGTCGTTCTCCAATCCTTCCATCCAGTACATAAACTGCAGTCGTTCGCCCTGGTTGTAGTTACCAGCAGCAAACTTGATGGTCAGCGTATTCTGGTCGTTACCAAGCTCTATCTTACTGATTTCGTTCAGTGCTGATGTCAAGATGATGCGACCGTCATACTCGTGCCCCGTCAGAATCTCCTCTTCGCCGATGAACAACTGTGTCAGCATCACACGAGGCAGAGATTCCTGATCGTCCTTCGATGTTTTGCGTACCCAGTTGACACCATACAGGCCACCAAACAGCACGTGTCCGTCGGTCTTAGCCAGAATGGAACCCATATTGAATTCGTTGCTCTGCAGTCCATCGTAAACACTGTAATTGTATAGTCCGAAAATGAATGTTCCGTCCTCGTGGTTGCGTTGTGTTACTACACGGCTCAGTCCATTGCTCGTAGTTACCCACATATTGTGGCGTCCATCCTCGGCAATACCGCATATCGAGTTGTTGCAAAGACCGTCTTTCTCCGTCAGGTAGTTCAGCTCGTCTTTCACTGGGTTCAAAATGTTAAGACCCTCACGTGTTCCAATCCAAATCAGTCCGCGCGAATCTTCGAATATCTGTGTGATATAGTTATTCGTGAACGTCTGTATGTTCGTTGAGTTACCTGTCAGTACCGTTTTCTCGCGTGTAGAAAGGTCCAGTAATACCAATCCTTCTGCCGTACCGATAAGCATACGGTTGTTTTGTCCGTAGAACAGTGCTGTGATGTTGTTTGTGTTCAGCATACCGTTTTCACGGGTGTATGCAGAGAAGGTGTCCATCTTCGGGTTGTACACCTGCAGGCCGCCGTTGGTGGCAATCCACAGGTTACCCGACTTATCGGCACACAGTGCGTTGATGTGGTCGTCTATCAGCGTCCTCGAACTGTCGCGGGCAGCCGAGTAAATTCTGCCGACACCGTTCTGGATACGCGTCAGGCCGTTCTGTTTCGAACCTACCCACAGGCTTCCGTCAGGTGTTGTCGCCATGCAAGACACTTTCGTGCTGGCCAGTACACCATTATAGCCGATGACACCGTGATTACCAGTACCATACCATACGGTACTATCGCCAGTCTGCGCCATAGCGGTGATGTCGCCGAGTAAGTTCGTCGCAAACTTATAGATGCTATTACCATAGTAAGCCACACCAGATTTCTCGGTACCTACCCATAGCAGGTCTGTGTCGTCGACGTAAACACTCTGCACGCCGATGACCTCGTCGCTGGTATTGCTGCCTGTCAGGCTCGTAGGCTGTATGTTCTCCATCTCCAGCGTGTTCACGTTGAAACGCACCAGTCCCGCGCGGTCGGTTCCTACCCAGATGTTACCGCTTCTATCGCCCACCATGCCATTCACGATGTGGTCTACAGCCACGCTGGTCAGACCCAGACGGTCGCCAATAGAGGTGTTCCACGTATTCGCGTTTTTGTTATATAGCATCAACGTGCCTTGTCCGTATAGCCAGATGTTATCCATCTGGTCGGCAAAGGCTTTCAGCGATTTTGTCTTGCGTAGGTGCTGGGCGGCAATATGGTCGGTCTGCCACACGGTATGTTGCTGTCGCATGATGTCGCAGCACACCATTCGTCCATCGTCGTAAACGGCAATGGCACCGTCGCGACATTCGCTGATGGAGCAGATGTTACCCTGTGGAACTCCGTGGGCGTCGTTCGTATATCCGAACTCATAGCTTGTCTGCTGTTGCATGTTATATGCCACGATACCCTTGTTTGGTATCGATGCCCAGAAGTTTTTGTGACGGTCAATGAACACAACGTTTGGTTTTCCCTCGATACCCATGCTGGCATAGACCTGTTTCATGTCGCGTTCGAAACTTTCCGTTTGTGGGTGGTAAATGCAGAATCCTGCCGACGTCTCTATCCACAGGTTACCGTCCAGCATCTCCTGTAGACTGATGATGTAGCTGTCGGGCAGCGATGATCCGTCCTGCGAATTACTTTGGAAATTCTTGAATGTATAGCCATCAAACCGGTATAATCCTGCCGGTGTTCCGAACCACATATAACCTCGCTGGTCTTTCAAGATGCAGTTAATTTGACTGCTAATCAGTCCGTTACGTGCATCCAGTGTCTTAAACAGGTAGACGCCAGCTGCTGCCAATGGCAGTGCTAGCATGATGACTATGAGTATTCTTTTCAGTCTGTTCATATCTTATTATTCAGTTTTCAATTCTCAATTTCCGTTATTTCGATTTAAAGCACGCACGCATAGCGGTCTACAATTCCCAACAATTGGTGTTTGTCGTTCACCACCAGTACATTGTGTATCTTGTGCTTGTTCATCGTTTTCTGAATCTCGGCAATCTTCGTCTGCGGACCAACCGTCTTTGGCGTACGTGTCATAATGTCTCCTACGGTACGGTCGAAGAACTTTGCCTGCCATTTTTCCATAGCCCGGCGGATGTCGCCGTCAGTGATGAGACCGATAACGTGGCCATTGTCTATTGCGACACCCAGTCCCAGTTTCCCTTTGCTCACTAATATGATGGCCTCGCCCAAGTGCATGTCTTCCGTCAGCAGTGGCAGGTTCTCGGTAATCATTACGTCCTGGGCCGTTGTCAGCAGTCGTTTGCCCAACTCACCGCCAGGGTGAAACTGTGCGAAGTCCTGCGGCTGGAAGTTCCTTTGTTCCATCAATGCTACTGCCAGTGCATCTCCCATTACCAGTGTCGCTGTCGTTGAACTTGTTGGTGCCAGATTCAGCGGACAGGCCTCTTTCGCTACGCTTACGTTCAGATGGCACGTTGAATACTTTGCCAGCAACGATTCTGGGTTGCCAGTCATAGCGATGATGGGTATTTCCATGTGCAGTACCATTGGTATGAATCGAAGCAGTTCGTCCGTCTGCCCAGAGTTCGAGATGGCTATCACCACGTCGCCTGCCGACATTACGCCGAGGTCACCGTGATATACGTCCAGCGGATTCACGAAAAATGATGGAGTGCCTGTCGATGCCAGTGTTGCAGCAATCTTTGCTCCGATGTGTCCGCTCTTGCCTACGCCGGTTACAATCACCTTACCTTGACACTGCATCATCAGTTCCACGGCACGGTCGAACTCTTCGTTTATCTTCGGTATCAGGTCAAGCACTGCCTGTGCCTCATCCTTGATACATTGTATTGCGTAGTCTCTTGTTGTCACAACTATTATTTTTTGTCTTTAACTATATCAGTTTTGCGACCAAATTGCTAAGTACACTCAGTTCCAGCATGTTTGCAGCGTCGCTCAGTCCTTGATTGGGAGTAGGGTGTACCTCGAAGAAGAAGCCTGTCGCACCGAAAGCCTTTGCTGCCAGCGCCATTTGTGGCACAAACCGCCGGTCGCCTCCTGTCTTGCCGTCGCTGCCTCCAGGACGCTGTACGCTGTGGGTGCAGTCCATGATCACTGTTTCTGTTATTTCCAGCATATCGGGAATGTTGCGGAAGTCGACCACGAGGTTGTTATATCCCATCATGTTGCCGCGTTCCGTCAGCCACACTTCCTTCGCTCCAGCGTCACGTGCTTTTTCCACAGGGTAACGCATATCGCGACCGCTCAGGAACTGCGCCTTCTTAATGTTCACAGTCTTGCCTGTGCGTGCAGCTGCCAAAAGTAGGTCTGTCTGTCGGCACAGGAATGCCGGTATCTGGATGATGTCAACCACCTGTCCTGTCGGTTCTGCCTGCCAGGTTTCGTGGATGTCTGTAGTGAGTCGCAAACCGTATTTCGCCTTTATGTCAGCCATCATCTGAAGTCCGCGTTCGATGCCAGGTCCACGGAACGATGTTATAGACGTCCTGTTGGCCTTGTCGAACGAGGCTTTGAAGATGATGTCCGTGCCCAATTTCTGATTAATTTCCACCAGTTTTGCAGCTACTGTGTCGAGCAGCTCTGCTGATTCAATCACGCACGGTCCGGCTATCAATACAGGTCTTTTCATGCTTCAGTTTACACTTTAACCTTGCAAAGATAGATATTTTCTTTGACATGTGCAAGAAAAAAAGGCGGAAATTTGAATTTCCACCCTATTCCTCATGAATTCCTCTTATTTTCGTTTAATTCTTCAGTTGTCTGACGGGGAATGTGAAGTACGTATCGGGGAATGGTTCGTCAGCCAGTGTGAAGTGCCACCACCGGAAACAATACCTTTTTGTCTAGGTCGGGATAGAAGTGCGCCTTCATTCGAGTATCGGAAATATTCTCAGCCCATCTGACGAAGTGGTCAACGGCCTTTTGCGTGCGATAAGCGTCATAAATTTTCAAGCGGTATCCTAGGCTGATTACGTCGTCGCTTACGGCTTTCAAACTGTCTGCCGCACGCTTCGTCAGCAGTGCCGTTGGCTCCTGATAACCATCTATTCTGTCGCCTACGAAGTTGTATGTTCCGAAGTAGCGAATTTCCAGAATAGCGTCTGTTACTACGTCGGTCAACGTTGTAAACGCACTTGTATCCTCCGTTGCACTTGCCGTTTCTCCCACTGATTGCTCGGCGCTCTTTTTGCAGCCCACGACCAGCAGTATGATGATAGTAAGAAGACCTAA
>Ga0310695_10007918_pt1 | contig 16699 bp, 7 predicted proteins | sample RumenRJG_04DNA_FD_203882 | JGI IMG/M metagenome (GOLD analysis project Ga0310695, IMG submission 203882) | Bovine rumen microbial communities from Lethbridge, Alberta, Canada - RJG_04 (v2) (version 2) | ecosystem: Host-associated > Mammals > Digestive system > Stomach > Rumen | place: Canada...
AAAAAAGATTTATTATTAAAAATGGAGATATAACTGAAAAAATTTCTGAAAAAAGTAATCAACCATCAAATTATTTCAATACACATTAACATAAAATTCATTGAGAAAAAAATATATTCTAAAACTAAATCTTTAGCATTAACAGAATCATTATTTGAAAGAAATAAAAATGAAAAATCAAATACAAATAAAATACCTAAATAAAATTTTTACTCAACGCTTCTAATATTGTTAATAAAAGTATGAATAACAATTAACTAAGAATTTACTCAAAAATATATTGAAAAAAAAAAGAAGTTTATAAAAAAATGTAATTTTTTTTAAATCAATTATTTTCCTAATTTTTCTTTTTGTGGAAAGAACAGATTTTAGCTTAATTTATATTTTATTTCATTTTTGAAGATTAATTTATAAATTGATATTCATATTATTTTAAATATGAATGTAGGAAAATATGAAATATTATTCATCTATTTATAACAATATATTTTAATAAATATAAAAGGTGTGTTTTATAATATTTTGTGTAAATTAATATAATATTTTAATTATTATTTGTATATTAATTTAAATAATTTAAAGGATAACTGCATAATTACGAATGGTTAATAAAAATAAATTAATTTAAAATTTATAAATAAGCTTTAAAATAATGTAAAAAATTAAAATACTTTATTTTGATAATATATTATCATAAATACTAAATTATTTTTAACAAATAAATATTAAAATAATATTTTAAATATTCTTATAATGAATAAATTTTATTCTATTTTTTTCTCAATATCTTAATGAATAATATTATTTTTTTATTAAATGAGTATTTAATATTTCTTTTATTATTCATTAAATTTTTATTATATTTTTTTAAAAATTAGAAAAATAATTCAATAAAATAATATATTATTATTATCAAATTTTGTTTTTTTTGATTTTTTCTTTTTTTTGATGAATTATAAATAAATTTAAAATGTATTTAATAAAAAAATGTCAAATAACATATATAATCAATTTAATAAAACACTAAAATATAATTTATCAAATATTTTAAAATCAACAAAAGATATGATAATAGACACAAATAAATTTAAAGATTATTCCAAAAATTATTATAATTTTACTCAATCAACAACTTTTATGAAACCAGAAATAAATGAATATCCAATAATAAAAAACACTAAATATATCCCAATAAATAAAAAAATATTTTCTCTTTCAAATGAAGGTGAAAAAAAAATTAAAAAGAAAAAGATATTTAAAAGGAATCTATTATTAAATGATTCAAAAAAAAGTATTATTCCAAAAACACATAGAACAATAAATTCAGGTTATTCAACAACTAGAAATTTATCATCAAGTATAGGAAAAAAAAAAGTAGAACAAGATGAATTATTTATTTTAAGAAATAATATTTTTTATGATGAATTATATTCAAATTTAGAATATGATGAAAGTGAAATTTTTCATAGGGAAGTTTTTTATAATAAATATATTGAAAGTTATATTGAAAATTTAAAAAAAAATAAAACTGAAAATTTAACAACTTTTGTAAAAAGAAATTTTTATGATATAAATAATTCAGATTTAAATGAAGATGAAAATACATGTATTTCTTCAATAATTTTTAAGTCAATGAAAATTGAATTTATTAATCAAACTGATTCATCTAAACAAATTATATCTTATGATATTCCTTTTACCTATTTACCTGTATTTTATTATAATAATATGAAAAATTTAAAATATGTTTTATTATCAGTTTTTAAATTTTCAAAAGATTTTGATGATATTACATTTGAAAATGATGAAATGTATAATTTAATTAAAAAAGCTGAACAATATGAATTTTTTCAAAGAAAAAAAACAAAAAAAAATGAAGAAAAAGAAGAAGATGAAAATATGATTTTCAATACAATAAATAATGAAAATCTTAAAAAATTAGTTTTTAAAACTAAGAAAACTAAAATTAAAATAAGTGATAATAATGTTCTTAAAACTACTAATTTAAATCCTAATTTAGCCAAATGTGAAAATTATTTTACATTTTATAATTATATTTGGGTTACCCCAAAATATACATATAAAGTTGTAGTTAAAACTCCTGAAATTAATATAAGAATTAATAAATTATATATTACAAAATATATTGATATTGAATTATTTTATTTTTTATTAAAAAGAGATTTTTTAAATTGGGATTTTTTTATTGTTCATTATTTATTTTCATTTAAATCATTTAGATGGATAATTAAAACTTATTTATCTAAAAATAAAAGTAAAAATCTTCAATTAAAATATAATCCTGATAAACATGGATATATAAGATTTGAAAGAACAGGATTTAATTTAAATATTTTTTTAACAAAGGAAAAATCATTATCAATAACAACAAATAATCATCATTATATGTTTTTTTATACAAATGAAGAATTAAAAAATTATTTAAAAATATTACATAGTTATTCAGCACTAGTAAGTAATGATGCTGTAAACAAAAAAGAAGAATTTTTTTTTTCATTTAATTTTTCCCAAATGATAATTTTAAATAAAATATCAAAAATTCAAGAACTTTCAGATTTTATAAATAAATTATTATATACACAAAATTCATATATTTTTATTCATTTTAATTTCTTTATTCATTTTAATGATAAAATTGATATTGAAAAAAAAACTGTTAAAGAAAAAAAAAAAAGAATTTTTGAAAATGGAAGAAAAAGTTCATCTTTATTATCAAGACATTCTTTAAGTCCAGAACCAATAACTCCAAGATATAAAACAATTGATAATTCAAAATTTATTATTAATATTTCATATCCTCATATTGAAACCATTGAATATTTAAATAAAAAAAGTTTATCTGAAGGAAATTGTATTATTTCTAATGAAACTGAAAAAAATCATAGAGAAATAAATGAAAAAGGATTAGATGAAATTTGTAATAATAAAATGGAAGATTGGCCAAAGTATGTTCTTAAACATTCAAAAAATGAAAAAAGTTATTTAGATAGATGTAAAATATTAAAAGCTAAATTAACAAAAACTACTACTGTAAAAAATATAAATCATAGAAAAGGTAATAATAGTCTTATAGGTTCATTTGGCATTAAATCAAAAAAAACTTTATCATATTTTTCACCACAGAAAAATATCAGTTAAATTTAAAATAATGAATTATGAATTAAAAATTTTGGTATATATATCTATATTATATTTTTTTAAATTAAAAATCTTTTATTTAAGTATAAAATATTAATATTTATAATCATTAAAAATATTTATAACATTAAGCATAAAAAATAATTAATCACTTCATAAAAAAAATCCAAAAAAGTAAAAAAAATATGAATAAACCAAAAAAAAAAAATAAAAAAATAAAAAAAATTATATATAAAATAAAATGAATTACAAAATAAACTCTCTTCTCCTTAAACAAGTTTTTGAATTATTAGATTATGACAAAGATGGTCAAGTCGACATTGACGAAGCCTTAGATAATATGGAATTATTAAGATTAGATGAATCTCATCCAGAAATATGTGAATTAGTTGCAGGAGTTGGAAAAGGTAAAGTCACATTTAATCAATTTGAACAAAAAATTAATGAATTATTACATGATACTCGTGAAGATGAAGGATTACAAAAAACATATGATTTATTTGTTTATAATCCTAAACAACGTGATGTTGATAAGCATTCTTTAAATAATATTCTTGAAGATCTTGGAGAAGAATTTTCTGAAAATGATAAAGATATTATTATGCATCAAATGGGTGATGGTAAAGTTATTAAAGTTGAAACTTTTATTCCATTTATGAAGAAGAAATATCATTAAAATTTTAAAAAATATTTAGATTTATTATTTTTATTTAAAAATTTGTTTCTTTTTTTTAAATCAGTTTTTTATTTTATAATTTTTTTTTTGGTATATATTATTTTTTTTTTGTTTATTTATTTTAATAAAGTTTAAATAAAGATAAATAAATGTATAGGAAAAAGGAAAATAAACACAATATTATTGAAGAAAGACAAAAATTTAAACTTAATTTAAGGAAAAAATGTATATTGCAAAAAATTATGAATGGAAGATATTATAAAAAAAATAATATATCTTATACTATTAATATAAATCAAATTAAATTAAATTCTTATTTAAATTCTTTAAGCTTTATTAATGAAGATGAAGTTTCAAAAAATTGTAAAGAATTAATAAGTTCTAGTGATATTAATAGTCAAAAATTTGGTTTACTGATGCTTAGAAATTTTACTATTAATCAAAATATCAATTTTATCGAAACTTTTTTAAAAGAGAAATTATATGAAAATATTTTAATTTGTATGAATAACAATTTATTTCATAATGATATTATTTATGAATCACTTCATATATTAAAATATTTTTTATATTATGATGTAAATATAAATGAAATATTAATCCAGAAATCAAATATTGATATCTTTAAAGAAATTCTTTATAAAAAAGAGCGGGTTTTAGAAAATGAATTTAAAAAATTTTTTATTAATCTATTATTAAATCATTATCAATTAAATAATAAATTAACTGATGATTTACTTTATTTAATAAATATCATTATTTCAAATATTAATAATTATCAAAAGGTTACTTGTAAAGATATTAAATTAATAACAATAATTTTATATTTTGATATTGAATTTGATGAAAACATAATTGATCAATTAATAAATGTTATATTAAAATCTTTTTTAAGAAAAGGAAAAGATGAAATCAAATATTTAGTTTTATTAACAAATATAATTGATAAATTTTCATATATACCTCAATTAATTAATTCATTTACTTTTTATCAATATATATCTGAAATTATAAATGATAATGATATTAATATTTTTGAAGAACTCAAATTTATTTCATTAACATTTGCATTAAGTATTGAAAATAATATTGAAATATCTGGATACATTGAAAAATTAATTAATTATTTTTCACAATTTTTAAATTATTCATCAATAAATAAAAAAAATACAATTTTTATAAAAGAATCAATTATAGCATTTTCCAATATTTTCATATATATTAATAAACTATATTTTCAAAAGAATTTAAAATTATTTATTCCTATTATAATTAAAATTTGTAGCTATATTTCAGAATTAAATTATGAAATATCCTTAGAAGGTTTAGTTTTTTTAGAGCACTTATTACAATTATCAGAAAATCATTTTGTAATTACATTAATTGAGGAACTTAAATTATCAAATATTTTTACTTCCTTATTGAAAAAATATTATGATTACAATCACTTTAATTCAAAAGAATTAATAAATGAATTATTAAAATTAATTTCAATGACATATATAATATTAGGAGAAAAAAAAGATATTTTAAGTTATTCACTTGAACAAAATGGATTTAAAGAATATTTATCAACATCTCAATTTCTTCTAAGTGGTACTAGTGTAAGTTTTAATTAATTAAATAAATATCTTATATAATTAAAATAATTAATTAAATTATTATCTATATAAATAAGATATATTTCAATACAAAAACAAATCAATTAAAAATAATGTACACTATTGATTACAAATAATTAATTTATTGAACCTTCTTCTGAAATATTGGAAATTCCATTTTTCAAATAATTATCTTGAGGATAAATATTATAACTTTTTCTTCCAACTGATTTTAATGATTTTTTTAATAAAATATTACCTTCTGTTACATTGGTGACTTTATTTAAAGTATTTATTTTTTCATTATTATATAAAGGTTGAATGGTAGAAATATCAATAATATCTTTTTTATTATTAAAAAAATATTTTTTTGAAAAATCTTGTAAATGTGAATTTGATTTATATGCATTTTTAATATTTGCTTTATCATCTAATTGGTATAAACCTAAATGATTATTTTCATTATATTTTTGTTTTAAATTTTCTTCATTAGATGTAAACATTTTAAGATTTGAAAAAATTAAATTATATTTACTCATTCTTCTCATAGTTTTCAAATGAAGAGAAGTAGGGGTATTAATAGAATGACTAATACTACTTAATCTACTCATATTAATATGATTATTTTCAAAAGCTTCAATATCATAATAAAAAGTCATTGTTAAAACTAAAAATTCAATTATTGTACTTAATCCAGTAACTATTTTTTTTGTATCTTCATAATTTTCATTTTCATTTGATTTAATTATTTTATTATAATCAAGACCAAGTAATGCAATTGAAAAAACATCAATCATTCCTTGATAATTACGTTTATCTTCATTATTTTTTTCAGGAACATAATTTGCTACAAATAATGCTACACAATATAATGTTTCATATTCATAATTGTAAAAACTAGTTTTTATAAATTTACATAGTTCTAATATTTTACCTCTTTTTTCTTTTAAAATTGTAAAAATTTCTGGAAATAAACTATTTGATATTATTTTATTTATTCTTTGGGCATCAATAATAAAAGAAACATAATTTTTAATCCAATCAAAAAGTAAAAAAACAATAATATTTAAATTTTCAGTTTTATCAAATAAAGTCCAATTATTTTTATTAATACTTTCCTTAAGTAAATCAATAATATTTTGAGATTCATTTTTCATTGGAGAATATGCTTGAAGTATAATATGATAAATTTGATTATTATTCAAAGAATATTTATTAGTAACTTTCATAATTTTTTCCAAACACTTAACAATAAGAATAGGAACAATCCCATAAATTAATTCTTCTTCCCCAAACAATAAATCTTCTTGAAATTTCAAATAAGTTTCAATTTTTTCTTTAGGACTATGTACAATAAACAAAGTTCTAATATGAGAAATATAATGAGCAAATTTGTAACAAAACTTTTCCTGTTTTGAATTTTCAATACATTTTTTTCTTTTATTCCTAACATCCAAAATAATATCTTTTGCATTTTTATCAAAAGAATTAAAAATTAAATAGCAAGCAATAACAACACCAGTTCTTCCATAACCAGCATGACAATGAACTAAAACTTTCTTTTTAAATTCCTTAACAGCAATAGTCATTTCTTTAACTATATCAAGCATAAAATTAATAGTATTAGGAGTAGACATATCTTTCCATCCAAATAATCTACACATAATATCATTTCCAGAAAAAATTAAATGATTATATGAATAACCACTTGATGTTAAATTATATGCATTTGGACCACAATATGGATGTTCACCTTCTCTTTGTAAATTTATAATTAAACCTATATTCATATCTTTAAATACTTGAACTAAATTAAATTTTGTTATTAATTTCTCACTTGGTCTTTGTGATGCTATTATATCATCTGTTATGAAATTACTATGAAGACCTTTTATTGCATTTGATGATTTATTATTTAAATAATTTTCATGTTTACATTTTATTCCATTACAAAATAAGCAACGTAATTTGTCTTTTAAATCATATATTATTTTGGATTTTTTTTCCTTTTCATTTTGGGTTTGTATTATTTTTGTTTCTATTGTTTTCATATTTGTTTTTTTTTTCTCTTTTGGGTTTTGGAAATCTTGTTTTGAATTATTACGGAAACGAAATGGAGTTAAAAAAAAATTTAATTTTTCTTTTTCCATTGTTGTCATATCTAATTTTATTATTTCACTATCATCTCTTAAAACTTTATTAATTTGTTGTGTTAAATTTTGTTCTTTATTTATCTTATTTGTATCTTTTTTTTTTTTAAAACATAAAAAAGATTTTAAACAATTCATTTTTTTCTATATTATATTAACATTACTATATATATAGAAATATTTTATTTTTAACTTTATAAATTCATATTTCAATTTAATAATAATAAAAGTTTAAAAAAATTAAAAAATAATGTTCTAATTTTCAATATTATTATTCTTTAAATAATAAAAACTTTAATTTATTTATTGATTTATTATTTTTTTTCTTCTTCTTCTTCTTCCTCTTCTTCTTCTTCTTCTTCTTCTTTTTTAATTTCTTCTTTTTTAGTTTCTTCTTTTTTAGTTTCTTCTTTTTTAACTTCTGATTTTTTTTCTTCTTCTTCTTCTTCTTCCTCTTCTTCTTCTTCTTCTTCTTCTTTTTTAATTTCTTCTTTTTTAGTTTCTTCTTTTTTAGTTTCTTCTGTTTTAGCTTCTGATTTTTTAATTTCTTCTTTTTTTTCTTCTTCTTCTTCTTCTTCTTCCTCTTCTTCTTCTTCAGTTTTTTTTACATTCTCTTCTTCAACTTTTAAAGAAGTAGTTCCCATATTTTTATTTTCTTCTTTTTTTGTTTCAACTTCAACTTTTTTTTCTTCTTTTACTTCTTTTTCTTTTTCTTTTTCTTCTTCTTCTTCTTCTTCTTCTTCTTCTTTTTCTTTTTCTTTGACTTTTTCTTCTTTTTCTTCATTATCTACTTTTTCTGTTTTTTTTTCTTTTTCAGTTTCAGTTTTTGATTCAACTTCAACTTTAGTTTTATTTTCTATATTTTCAGGTTCAGTTTTTGATTCAACTTCAACTTTAGTTTTTTCTTCTTTTTTTTCAGTTTTTGTTATTTTTTCTTCTTCAATTTCAACATTTTCATCTTCATATTTTTTTTTAATTTCATTTAATTTATTTAAAAAAAAAGGAATTTGATCTTGATAAACAGGAGGTTTTAATCCAGTATTTTTAATTTTTTTAAGCATTTCAAAATCTAAAGGTAAAGAAATTTTTTCTTCTTTTTTAATATCCATTTTTCTTCCTTTTTTTCCAAATCTTTTATCTTCTGTTTTTTCTTTTGGTTTTTTACCTTTTTTTTTTTTTATCCCACCATCACTTACTCCTAAAAATTCATCATAATTTTTTTGAGTTATTTGTTTTAATAATCCTTTTTCTAAATCTTCATCTAATTTTGATTTTTCTCTTTTAACATTTTCTTCTTTTTCATCTTCTTCTTCTTCTTTTTTTGGTAAAAGTGCTGAGAAATAATCATTTAATTCATTACATTGTTTTATTTCATTATCATATTTTTTTGGTCTTATTATTTGTTTTTTTGCAATTTCTATATCTTTTAAATTATCTGATTCTTCTTTTGTTTTATTTTTATTATCTTTTAACTTTTTTTTTTCTCTTTTTTCTTTCATTCTTTTTTTTTTTTTTAAAAAATCAATTTTTTCTTGACATTTTTTAATATAATTAATTAATTTACTTTGCTTTTGATATTCATAATATTGATTATCATAATCTTCATAAGCTTTATTAATTTCTTCTTGAATTTTTTGTTTATCTTCTTTCAAAGACTCAATTGTTTTTAAATATTGATTTATAACTGGATTTTGTTCTTCCTTTTTTTTTTCTGTTGGAGTCATTTTTTTAATTTTTTCATTTATTTTTGCTAATTTTTCATTAATTTCTTTTAATTCTTTTCTTTCTTTTAAAGTGTTATTTAAAATATCTTTATTTTTATCTTTAAAATCATGTAATTTTTTCAAATGTTTATAATATTCTTCTAAAATTGATTTTTTATCAATTAATTGTTTTTCTTCAGTAGAAGTTAATTCACTAAAACTTAATTTTTCTTTAATATCTCTAATTTGAGCTAAAATAAATTCAGGTTTATTTGAAAAATGATATCTTTCATATTTTCTAACTTCATCAGTTAATTCTCTTAAAGTACTTCTTAATGGTTCAGAAAATTTATCTTCATTTTGAATATAGTTTCTTAATTCATTTTTTTTTTTATATAATTCATTTTTTTCTAAAAAAAGAGTTTCTTTCTCATCATTTTTAACTCCAGTTTTTTCCTCATTAATTTTATCATAGTATTCCTTTATATTTGCTCCTTTTTTTTTCTTTTGCTCTTTTAAATCTTTAATTTTTTTATTAAATTCATCTAAATTTGGTTTTTTTATTATTTTATCAGGCATTTTTGGAATTGTTTTTTCGTCTTCTATTGTTAATTGGTTTATTGGTTTTCTTCTTGGTCTACTTCGAGCTGAAGCTGGATCGTTTTTTATGTTTCCTAATGCTTTGTCCATTATGTTATTATCGTTATTATTATTGTCATAGAAATCATCATCATTTTCTTCTTCATATGGAAGTTGAGTCTCTGTTTTTGTTTCTGTATCTTTGCTCATTTAATTAAATATATTAATTATTTTTTTTTAATTTAATTATTTATCAAAAGAATTGGGTTTTATTTATTTTTTTTATAATGGAAAAATAGCTATTTTTATATAAAAAATTATTTGAAATTTAAAAAATTTTTTTTTTATTTATAAAATTTAAACTTATTTAGTTTTAAAATATATTAGAAATTGTATTAATTAAATAAAATAATTTTTTAAATACCTTCAATTATATTTGTATAATCCATAATTGGTTTTGATTGTTGATTTTTTTTATTACTTATTTTTTTAAATAAATTTGTTTGGGAATGATATTTATTTATTTTCTTTTTTGGTTTTAATATTATTTTATTATCTTTTTTAATTATATTTTCAATCATTTTTTCTCTTATTTCATTTGATATTATATTATAATTTTTAATATTTTCTTTTTGTTTATTTTTGTCAATAGTATATAATTCATTTTTTATAAAATTAGCATTTGTAGGAATTAAAACATCTTTTTTTAGTTCAATAAATAAACTTTCCCAACTTCTTTCTAAAATTAAAATCATAATTAATATATTTTTATTAATTTCTTTCTTATTTTTTTCATTATATTTTAAATTAAGAATATATTCGACTTCATAATTTCTCATTTTCTTTGGTATTATATAAAAATTTGGTGAGTAATTTCTAATATTTTTAATCATATCTGATAAAACTTTTGCTAAAGTTGAATAAGGAATTGAATTATAAATCATATTATTATATTTTATTTCTCTATTTATTTTTAACATTCTTTTCATATTAAGTGTATTAAAATTATATATTATCTTTTTATCTTCCCTATTACATTTCTTATTTTCTTTTAAATAATATTCTTTTTTTTTGAGCAATAAAAAATATTTCATTTTTAAATCATTCAAATGATTCTTTTTTATTTTTATTTTTTCATCAAATATAGAATCTTTATTTATCTCTATTTCCAAATTATTTAACTTCTTTTTAATTCTAAATAAACTATTTTTTTTATCGTTTAATATATTTAATAACTTAATATTTATATTAGTCCATTCATTTATTTTTTCTTCAATAAAATTAGGATTCTCAATAAATTCTATTGTATTTCCAAAAAATTGTTTATTAATATCTTCTATCGATTTATAAAATTTTAAAATATTTTGTTTTTTTTCAATATCTTCTGATAATTTTTTAATTTCATCAATTAATAATTCTTTTTGAATTATAATATCATCTAATTTATTTTCTTCTTTTTCTTTTTCATTTCTTGAAAATCTTAATAAATCTTTATTTGATTGTATAAAAGAATCAATTAAATTATTCCCAATTTTTAATTGAAATATTTTCATATCAATTCTTTCAGATTTATTATTATAATCTTCAATATAATTTCTTTTTTTCTTTTTTAATACATTAGATATTATTCTTTTTTTAAAAAAATCTTTTATTTCGTTACTAAATTCTCTTGGAGTTAATGGTTGATTATTATTTATTTTCTTTGTTAAATTAAAAAATTGTCTTTTTTTATATTTTTCATTTAATTCTGGAGGATTTGAATATGTTTTTATATTATTATTTAAATCTGATAAAGTATTATTTTCTTGAGATAATGTTATAAAAAAATGTGAATTTCCTATATTTGAATTTGTTTTAATTTTTTTTTTCAATATTTTTCGATGAAAATTTCCATATTCTGTTTTGTTAAGATATAATAAATTTGATTTTGCTTTTTTAATATTATTCAAATTTCTTGTTAATATTTTATATTGTTTTTTAATATTATATTTTGAAGGTAAATTAAGTGTTTCAATTATTCGACTTGAAGGACTTAATGATAAATAAGGTGTAAATATTGAGTCATGATTTAAAATTGTGTTTCGATGTAATATTTTTTTAGTTGGAAAATAATATATTGTTCTTTTAATTTTGTATTTTACTTCATTTTCCATTATTTTATTTATAAGTTATCTGTAATATTATTAAAAATAATAATTTTAAGAAATTAGAATTAATATAATAATTTTTTTTATAGTTTTTATTTTTTTTTAAAACATAGAATTTTAAAAATAGAACTTAATATTTTAATCAAAATTAATTAACCAATTTAAAATAATAAAGTTTAAAAAGAATTAAAAATATAATAATTACTAAAATTCAAAATAAGAAATTAAAGAATAATATTCTATGTTCTATTTTAATGATTATTTTAAAAAAATATATATTTTATCAAAAATGAATAAAATGGATTAAATAAGTTAATTATAAATTCCATTTTTATTGTTCAATTTCTTCATTAATAATAGTTCCAATAGTTCTAATGGGATTATTTCTTTGAATTCTTGTAACTTCAATAGTTTCAATAGTATCACCAATAGAAGTTAATCTATTCATATGAACTTGTGTTTCATCATCTTTATCATTATTCAAACTATCAACTTCAATAACTTTTAAATTATGTATATTTTGATTATTTTTTTCATTATCAACATCATCATCATCATCTAAATCATCTTCTTCTTTAACAATAATATTTTTCTGATAATGAATATGTTTTTCATTTTGTTTATGATAATAAAATTCATCACCTTTTTCAGAAACATTACAACAACTAAATAAAGAAAAAGGTTTTTTAATTTTAATATACATAAAAGTTCTTCCAACTTGAATATATAAAGGTAAGGTATTATTCAATATTAATTCTGGAGTTTGAATTAAAATCAAAGTACCAAATTTTGAATCAAGATCTTCAATAAATAAATTATCAAAATGATTAATTAATTTAAAATGAAATCTACTAACTGAAACATCATTTAATAACAAATCACAATCATGTGATCTTCCAGCTTTTAATTCTTTTTTATTTTCTAAATTCCCAATATATAAATATCTATCTTTCCTTTTATCAACAGTTAAACTTTCAATACAAATATAACTTTCATAATCAGAATTAAATTCTAAAACACAATACAATTTTGAATTATGTCTTATATAATCAGGTAATTTACTTTTACATAATTCACATTCTACATATTTAACTTTATAAATAGTACAATTATCATTATTTTCAATTTTAACTAAAGATTTTGTTGCTATCCATTGTTTTAAACAATCTAAATGAATATAACGCATTGTACCTGAACAAGTACAAGGTTGAATTAATGGATTTTCATCTGTGTCATCATCAATGTAACATATTCTACATGTTTTATTTCTTCTTTTTTTTTCTGTTCTTATTTTTTTTTCTATTTTTATTTTTTTTTCTATTTCTAAATTTCCATTTGTTAAAGTATTTGATTCTCTAACATTTACATTAGTATTAAAGGAATTATCATTTTTATAATTGGTTTTATTTTTAAATTTTATTTCTCTTATTCTTGCTGTTATTCTTCCTATTTTTATAATATCACCTTCATGGATTTTGTAATTTTTTGGTTTTTCTAATGTTTTTGAACTTTTGAATATAAACCAACATGAATTATCACTTTTAAATAAAGAATCATTTTGTTCATTTGTATCTATTATAAATTTATTTGGGATTATTTTAAAATTATCTTGAGTATATTTTATTTCAAAAAGTTGTTTTGATATATCATCTTTTATTAAATCGGATGATATGATAATTGAATTTCCTCTTCTTAATACGTATCCTGGGGATTTTGTTTCTGTGCTAGAAAAAATTAAATCTGGATTTTCATAATCTATTAATTCGAATGCATCTTTTGACCATGTTTCTGAAATTAATTGAAATCTATTTGTAAAATTTAAAAATTATTTTTACGTTGCATCATTTTTCATTTTGTTGTTTAAAAATATTTAAATATAAATGAAAATAATTTGAAAATTTAATTATTCATTTTATAATATATAATTTTAATTAATGGATGAAATAGAATTAAAAATTGATGAAAAAGACTCTCTTCTATCAAGCTCAAATAAAGGAAGTAAAAATCGAATTCTTTTACATAAAAATTCAAGATTTAATGTATATGAATATGATCAATCATGTGAAGATCATTCAAAAATAAATAAGATTTTAACATTAAAATATTCTCCTATTAAATTTGTATTTTATATAGTTTTCAATATTTTAACTTTTGGAATAGTAAATTTAATTATAATTTGGTTTCCAACACTTCAATTAGATATTTTATATGATGAAATAAATATTAATAAAGCAAGTTATATTGGAATTTTCTGTTCAGATGGAAATTTCTATATTATTCCATTAATTAAAAAAGAACTTCCTGATATTTCAAATTCTAATATTAGAAAAATGAGTAAATCAAATTTACCTTATGGTAAAATTTTTATTACATTTCAATTTAAAATGTTTAAGTATGTATATTGTGAAGATGAAAAAATTTTTAAACCAATTATTTTTACATTAATTGGTAAAAATGAAAATATTCATTTGAATTTATGTAATGGATTAAATGAACAAGAATATAAATTCCAATTAGGAATTTATGGTAAAGGTGATTTAAATATAGAAATACCATCATTTCTAAAATTACTCTTTGCAGAATTTTCAGATCCATTTTATCTTTTTCAAGTATTTTCAGTAATTTTATGGATGAATAATGATTATCAAGCATATGCAATTGTTATTATATTTGCAACAATATGTTCATTATTTATAGGAGCATATGAAACAAGAGAAAATTTATTAAATATAGATGAAATGGCAAAATTTGAAAGTGATGTTTATGTATATAGATCTGATTTAAGTGGTACAGTAAGACGTATTAAAATATCGAGTAAAGATTTAGTTCCAGGTGATGTATATGATTTACCTGATGATGGTGGTACAATACCATGTGATTCAATATTATTAAAAGGTAATACTATAATGAATGAATCAATGTTAATTGGTGAATCAACACCAATATTTAAAATACAACTACCAATTCATCAAAGTGAATTTTCAAAATCTCATAATACAAGTTTATTATATTTTGGTACTAAAATAATACAAAAAAGACATTCTAATAAAAATTTTGCTAATAAAAATCTAAAAATCCCTGATAATAATAATAATAGAGCTTTAGTAATTTCAACTTCATTTATGACAGCAAAAGGGAATTTAATTCGTTCAATTTTAAATCCAAAAAGTGTAGATTTTAAATTTAAAAAAGATTCAGTTCGTTACATTTATTTAATGGCAATATTAAGTATATTAGGTTTTATAATAGCATTACCATTCTTAGTAAAAAGTGGAATGAATTGGGTAAATATAATGAAACGTTCATTAGATTTAGTAACAACAACAGTTCCTCCTGCATTACCAGCATGTATAGGTATAGGAATAACATATGCTTTAACAAGATTAAAAAGAGATAAAATAATTTGTATTAATACTGATCGTGTTAATATTGCTGGGAAAGTAAATATGATTGTATTTGATAAAACTGGAACTTTAACTGAAGATCTTTCTGATATAAAAGGATTTTTACCCACTACTTTTTTCGAAGGGAATAAAGTTATTTTTGATAATTTTATTATTAATTGTAATTTAAATTCAAAAAGAGCTTTTCATCATTATAAAAATAAAAAATTAAGTTCTTTACATGATAAAAATGGTGATTTAAATCAATTATTTATTGAATGCTTAGCTTGTTGTCATTCAATTACAAGAGTTAATAATAAATTAATTGGAGATCCAATTGATGTTAAAATGTTTGAGTCTACTGATTGGACTTTCACTGAAAATAAAAATGATGATTTAATTGGAACTTATGTTAGACCAAATCAAGAAGAAGATTTACAAATTAAATTAAGTAAATTAGGACCTAATGAAGAAGAAGAAAAAATAACTAATGCACATTATGAATTAGGAATTGTTAGATGTTTTGATTTTTCATCTAAATTACAGAGAATGAGTGTTATTGCTAAAAATATTTTAGAAAAAAATTTTAAAGTTTTTGTTAAAGGAGCACCTGAGAAAATAAAACAATTATGTAAAAGTGAATCATTACCTGGTAATTTTGATGATGTTTTAAATTCATTTACTTTAAAAGGAAATAGAGTACTTGCTTTAGCATGTAAAATGGTAAAAATGGATTATATACAAAGTCAAAAAATTCAAAGAGATAAAATAGAAAAAAATTTAATATTTTTAGGATTTTTAATTGTGAAAAATAAATTAAAAGAAAATACAATACCTACAATTCAAGCTTTATCAAAAGCAAAATTAAGAATGGTAATGGCTACAGGAGATAATATTTTAACTGCAATTTCAGTAAGTAAAGAATGTAAATTAATTCATCCAGATTCAACAGTTTATACTTGTGAAATTGATGATAATAAAAAATTAGTTCTTAAACCTTTAGAAAATTATACTGATGTTGAAATATATGGACAAACTTTTCAAAATGAAGAATTTTTAAAAAAAGTAAATCGAGAATTAAATGATGAAGAAATAAGCACAATTAAAAATGATATTGATGATATAAATGATAGAAATACATTTTCATTTCAATATAAATCAGAAACTGTTGATGATGCTGATTTAAGTAAAAATGATGATAGTGATGATGAATCAAGTAAAAGTTTAAATTCAAAAGAATCAAATGAAGAAGAATTAGATTTAAATATAGAAATTGATAAAATTCCAGAAAAAATGGTAGA
>Ga0310695_10007921_pt1 | contig 16693 bp, 18 predicted proteins | sample RumenRJG_04DNA_FD_203882 | JGI IMG/M metagenome (GOLD analysis project Ga0310695, IMG submission 203882) | Bovine rumen microbial communities from Lethbridge, Alberta, Canada - RJG_04 (v2) (version 2) | ecosystem: Host-associated > Mammals > Digestive system > Stomach > Rumen | place: Canada...
CGACCCGCCAATGTTCGCATACGTTTCAGCATCGCCGCCTGAAAGAACTTCAGGAATGACCCTGGCTTACAAATATACTACATTTTAAAGTGGACTCAGTCATATAAGATTCGAAACAAATATGTCAGAACTGCTGTTAAGCATTATTGTTCCTGTCTACAATGTAGAGGAATACCTGGCTCACTGCATTGATTCATTGCTGGATCAGGGATTGTCCGAAAAGCAATATGAGATAATCTTAGTCAATGACGGGTCTACTGATAATTCCCCCGCCATTTGCCAGTCTTATGTGGATAAGTATCCTTTTATTCATTGTTACTCTCAGAAGAATCAAGGATTGAGTGGCGCACGTAATACAGGAATGAAGCATGTGAAGGGTAAATATGTCCAGTTTGTCGATAGTGATGACTTTCTTCAGCCCAACAGTATTAAGGCGGTGCTTGAGGCGGCAGAAAAGTATGATGCAGACCTTGCTTTCTTTCAAGGCAGATATTATCCACATACAGAAAAGATCACTTGTATTCATCCGTTTGAGCATGACATTGTATACAAAGGGGACGACTTGCTGTTGTCTTCGATGATAGTGGGTAGCGTGTGGTGCAATATCTATAAAACAACATTTTTGAAAGAGTCCAAGATTACTTTCTACCCAGGGATTTTTCATGAGGATATTGATTTCAATCACCGTTTGTATCCCAAAGCCCGTCGGGTTATATTTACGGACGCTGACGTGTATAGATACCGCTACAATAATAGCTCTATCACTCATGTGAAGAATCCGAAGAAGGCAGAGAAGAGAATATTAGACAATATTCTTATTTCACACAATATCAAAAACTTGGTCTCAGAGGATTATATTAGTCCGGCAGTGAAAAAGGTCTACATGCGTAAGAGCAACAGTATCCTTATGGGTGAACTACTGACTCTCGTAAGAGACAAGTCTTCGTTTGAGTTGAACTTCGCAGTGCGTTGTGTCGATTATGCAAAGGGACTTGGTGTATATCCCATAAAGGGTAAGACTCTTTCATGGAAAACAACATTTTTAAAATGCTTTATTAACAGCCGCTTTCTTTATCTCTCAGCCGTACGGTTGTTTGCAAGGTGAATTTATTATGAGGATATAGGAATGAAGGTAATACTCATCACCACGACTACTCCTGCCGTGGAAAACATACGTGGAACCTCGGCATTGCCTTACCATCTGATAGTCAGACGGGACGAAAAGATTGATGTAGAGATCTATAGCTTTAATACTAATGGGCTATCGGAGAAACAAATCCGAAAAGTAGAAGATGAGCTTAAAGTCAAAATTCATTTGCTTAATAAGCCCTGGTGGATGAAATGGGCGTCAAAACCTTACCTGCTCTTTTTCCGCATTCTGATGCGTTATCCATTCTTAAGTTATCTTCACTTAGATGAGGAGGTTATCAAAATGATAAAATCTGAGCATCCCGATGGTATTTGGATTTATGGCGAAGAAATCTCTAAACTTATGACAGCCTTCTCTGAATATAAGCGGGCGCACATCGGTCCCGACAGTGAGGCTCTCTACTATTATCGCATGATGGGACGGCAATTTGTGGCAAGCAACAGGAAAATGCTGTTGAGACAGATGATCATGTACCCCAAATACCTTCGTCTTGAAAGAGAATATTCAACCGATTCCAACGCAACCTACTATCTGGTGGGGGAGGCCGACGCAGCTTTTGTGAAGCGAATGAACCCTGATTGTCATGCGGTCTTTTTACGCCATCCTCATTATAAGGTGGATAGTTCCCACGGAAAAGTCAAGTTCCATGACCCCATCAGATTGCTAATTGCAGGACAGAATAACTATTACATGAGGGAGGATGCCAATGAGTTGATAGACAGTCTTTCTACGTGTAAGGATGATGCGTTGAAGGTTTCCTTTGAACTGACATTCTTGGGGAAAGGCTGGGAGGACCATGTGAAACGATTAAAGGGGCAAGGCTGGAACGTGAAGCAGATTATTTTTGCACCAGACTATATAGAAGAAGTGAAAACTCACGATATTCAAATCACACCAATATCCATCGGCACAGGCACGAAGGGGAAGGTGCTTGATGCGCTGTCAAACGGCTTACTTGTCATAGGGACACCTTATGCTATGGAGAACATAGCTGTAGAAAACGGAAAGTCATGTCTTGTATATAAGTGTGGAGCTGAAATTCTTCCAATTCTACATGAAATCAATGAGAATCCAAAAAAGTTTGAAGATATGGCAGAGTTGGGCCGCAAATGTGTGTTGGAAGAGCATGACCGAAAAAAAATAGCGAAGCAATTTTTTGGTACGTTTGCTTGAGTATTAATACTAATAAATGAGAAAATGAAGGTTGGTATCATCACTATGCATAAGGTTATGAATTATGGATCCATCCTCCAGGCCTATGCAACTCAGGAGATCGTAAGAAATCTTGGCTATGACTGTGAGTTGATAGATTATGACTTCCCGAACTCCTGGCAATTCTCACGCGGAATAGCTCAAAATAAGCTGAGTTTGAAGAGTAGACTCTCAAAGGCCTTGCACCTGCGGAAGGCTTATGCTAAAGAACCTAAATTCAAACGTTTTATCCGTTCTCACTTCCTTCTGAGTCGGGAATACCATACAGCAGAAGAATTGCAGGCTAATCCTCCATTATATGATATCTATCTGACAGGGAGCGATCAGGTTTGGAACTATAAGTTTACGAAGATGGATCCTTCATTCTTCTTGTCGTTTGTTCCAGCTGATAGTCATAAAGTTTCATTTTCATCAAGTTTTGCTGTGAATCAAATCCCTGAGGAGCTGAGACAAGAGATAACGGAGAAGATTAGTGCATACAATTCCATTTCGGTTAGAGAACAACGAGGGCAGGAAATCGTCAAAGAACTGATTGGGAAAGAAGTTCCTGTCACGGTGGATCCAACTTTGACACTTGATTTCCGTGAATGGGGCAAACTGATTAATGCTCCCAAACGAAAGGAAAAATACATTTTCCTTTATATGCTTGATTATGCTTATAATCCAGCTCCTTATATCTATGAGTTGGTGGAGCATCTTCAGAAGAAGACCGGATTCATAGTTTTCAGCAATGTCGAAATGCCCAAATCTCTTGGCATACGCTATCATTCCGTTGCAGATGCTGGAATAGAGGAATTTCTTCAATTGGTCAGAGACAGTGCACTGGTGGTCACTTCGTCTTTCCACGGAGTGGCTTTCTCTGTTAATTTTGGAGTACCTCTGTTGGCGGTTGTTCCTCAAGAAATCCAAGCAGACACGCGTTTAACATCATTGCTTGAACAATTGGAATTAAGAAAATCTATTGTTAGAGTGGGTTCCACTTTTGATGGTCTGGATGGCAAGTATGACAAAGATAGGGAACAACGTCTGCTTTCAGACTTGCGTCGAGACTCCATTGACTATCTGAGAGTGGCACTTTCAAACTAAATATATATTTTTTTGAGATTTACAATATGACTCGTGGAGAGAGTAAAATGATGCAAGGTGTAGGTATCTTGACCATGATATTCTATCATCTTTTTAATCCAAGCTTTCATCATGAGTATGTGTCAACAGTAACAGGCAATATGGGGCGTGCAGCTAATCCTGTATCTCTTTATTGCCTGTTAAGTGGATATGGCTTACATATCGTTTTCTCAAGGAATTCGAGTGGGCATCAGGCATTACGTAGCTTTCGTTTATACCTTCGCTATTGGTTGATAACAGCTTTGTTTGTTTTTGTAGAGGGTTTTATTATCCGCGATCAAAGGTGTTCCTTTTCTCTGATTGAAATATTATCCAATTTCGCAGATTGGAAAGCCAATTATTATCCACCTGCTTGGTTTGTCTTGCCATATTGTATGCTTGCTTTGTTATCTTCTTGGATTTATAAGGTAACCGATAAATTGAATATATGGGTAGTTCTCTTGCTGTCTTATGGAGTGTATCTATTCGCTTCACAGATGAATAGATTCTCATGGTTTGGATTGAACTTTTTTCAAACACTATATATTTTCTTCCCATTTGTGTTAGGAGCAGTTATGGCAAAAACGGGTCTTGTCGACAGATGTGACAACTTTTTGTCTAAAAGGAGCATATGGGTTACATTATTGCCTTTAGCTCTTCTTTTAGTACTTCGCTATTATGTTTATACGGGTGCGGTAGCTTCTTTCTTTTGGGCAGGACTGGTAGTATTAATGGTGACTTTGATTCGTCGTATCGAATCTTGTGCCCGTATTCTTTTATTCTTTGGTCAACACAATCTTAATTTGTGGATGATTCATGCCTGGGTGTGCTGGTATTTGTTGAATGGCTTCATTTACAGTCTTGGTAACCCTATTTTGATGTTTATTACTGTACTGGGCATTAGTTTGGCAATTTCTATTGTATTGAATGTTGTTATAATCCCCTTGGAGTCTAAAATATTACGAGAACATGCTAAATAAAACAGTTTCGATAGTTGTTCCTTGCTACAATGAGGAAGACTCTTTGCCATATCTCTACAAAGAGGTGACTAAGATAATGGCAGAGATCCCTGGATACAAATGGGAGCTGTTGTTTATCAATGATGGAAGCCGTGACCAAACAATGTCTATCATTCGGGAGATGGCAGTGCATGACAGCAGGATCTCTTATGTCGATCTGTCCCGTAACTTTGGCAAAGAAAATGCCATGCTTGCCGGTTTCGACTATGTGAAAGGAGACTGCATGATTTTGATGGATGCTGATTTGCAGGATCCTCCATCGCTCATTCCCGAGATGTTGAAATATTGGGAAGAAGGATATGAGGATGTTTACGCAAAAAGACGTGATCGTGGCAAAGAAAGCTGGTTGAGAAAAAAGTTCTCTCTGGCATTCTATTGGCTTCTTGACAAGTCCACACGATTTGAGGTTCTGAAGAATGTGGGTGATTTCCGGCTTCTTGATCGTAAATGTATTGATGCTTTAAAACGCTTACGAGAAAGTGAACGATATACAAAAGGGTTGTTCTGCTGGATCGGTTACAGAAAGAAAGAGATACTTTTCGATCGAGGAGATCGTCAGCATGGCTCTTCTCACTGGAATTTTTTCCAGTTGGCAGGATTAGCTATTGAAGGCTTGACAAGTTTCACAGTGTCTCCTCTGCGTTGGGCTACATATTTAGGATTTGTGATAGGAGTCGGAGCTTTGTTATATTTGTTGTGGACACTTGTCAAAGTCACCTTGTGGGGCGACCCTGTCGCTGGATTCCCCACGCTGATCTCTGTTATTCTCTTCTTAGGAGCATCCCAACTTATTGCCATTGGCATTCTTGGAGAGTATTTGGGGAAAATTTTCAATGAGTCAAAAGACCGTCCAGTATATTTGGTTAGTGAGTATCACAGCTTTATAGATAATAATCGAGATGAATGTAGAAAAGCGGACAATTGATTTATTGTCCATATTTTGGCTGCTTGCTGGCATCGTAGTTTTTTTGCTCGGCTGGTGCAGGTGGTATTATTCTTTGCCCTTGACACTGGGCATTGTGGCCGTTGTCTACACTGCATGGAAAGATGGGGACAAAGTGCAAATTTATATCAGTAAGAATAATTTTTGGCTTTCTTTTGCCGTTTGCCTACTGATAATGTGGCTCTGCGGTATTGGAGGCTATGTGGTTCAGTCGGCTGATCATTATTGGCGCAATGCCATGTTCCGCGACTTGGTTAATTATTCATGGCCGGTGTATGATGAAGCAACCCATTTGACCAAGAGCTATTATATAGCATTTTGGATGGTTCCCGCTCTACTCGCCAAATTGGCAGGGAGTATCGAGTTCGGCTTCTTTATGCAATTGGTCTGGTTGACGATTGGTTTTGAACTTTTATACCTCCAGATAAGTAGATGGATGGGCAAGGCGAGGGTTTCCTATCTCTTTTTCTTCTATTTGTTCTCGGGAATGAAGATTGTGGAATGTTTGTTGTATTTGCCTATAGCAGAGCCTGGACAAGTGATTTCACAGACGGTGAATCTTGTTTCAACAAACGCAACTCCTGGTGAGTTCCATGCCGGCCCCATGTCGCAGTTGCTCTATGATCCGTTTAATCAGACCATTCCTCTTTTCTTAGGGATGATGTTGATGATTAATAATGTACGGAGTAAAATCCTACCTTTTGTTTTTGCGTCACTCTTACTCTATGCGCCCTTTCCAATGGTAGGGTTGGCTCCTGTAGTTCTATATTGGATGGGCCGGAATGTTGTAGAGCGTTCTGGTAATGAAAAGTGGAAATATTTGTTCTGTTTTGAGAACGTTGTTGCCCTCCTTGTTCTTGTTGTTTCAGCATTCTATTTGATGTCGAATAATCAAAACGGGAACAAGGGCTTGCGTGAACTGTCAGATTTTGGCGTTACTCTATATGGGTATTTCATTTATATCTTCTTTGAATTTGTCATCTTCATGTTGATTGGTTATAAGGTATGTCGTGACAAAACAGCGTTGTGGATTGCTTTTGTTACAGTCGCACTCTTTGGATGGTTTAAGATAGGCTTGCACAATGATTTCTGCTTCCGCACCAACATGCCGCTCATCTTCATGCTGTGTCTGCTTGTCATCCGTAGATATTACGCAGAGAATGCCAACAGTAGAATGAGAAAGTTGGTTGTCGCCCTATATATTATTGGAGGGCTTCCTGCTGAGATTCATCCCACCTTACGCTGGTTGTCTTCCGCATGCATCGTCCGGGGGGTGGACCAGTCAGTTTTCAATCGTTTCCAGCATGTAAAAGACGTAAAAACATTATATGTGATGCAACAGACGAAAATCCGAAACGATCAACTACCTTCTTCTTTCCGTTGCCGAAAAGAGCAGGAACAATTCAGAACCGATGTGGGAACAAAAGACTCATTCTTTTTTAAGCATTTAGCAAAATAAATTTCTATATCATTCGTTTATAGATATTATGTGGCTATATCTCTTAATTTTTTTCATTCCGGTCATCGCATATTATGCCCAGGGCAGGAACACACAGCAAAAGTCGTTTCTCATCATCTATATGATGTTCCTTGCTTTCTTTGTGGGAATGTCTGACATGTTTGGTGGTTACGACCGATACATATATAGTGATATCTTTGACGGCATAGCCAATGTCACGACAAGACACGGAAGCTATTCCGCAAATGATGTTTTTCGCTATTTTCCCAGTGAAAGGGGATTTATTTATCTGAATATCATCATCTCTTTTTTTACTGAGAATCGATATATTTATATCTTAACAATCACATTGCTGACATACTTCCTTCTCTTTCAATCTTTTAAGAAATATGCAAGCAATTATGCCTTTGCCATGGTCATTTTCATGGGGCTTTGGTTCTACTTCTCTTTCACTTATCTGCGTCAGGTTTTGGGAGCGTCGATAGCATGGCTGTCTATACGTTATATTATAGACCGGAAACCATTGAAGTTCTTCTTGGTGATGCTGCTTGCCATGTCCGTGCACAAATCGGCTATTATTTTGATACCCGTTTACTTCTTGCCGATGAAGAAGTATGCCCCCCGCGATATTCTTTATTTGATGATTTTCATCGCAATACTGGGTATTACCCCTATTCCTAACGCAATTTTCTCGACCTATGGTGATATTTCCGTTGTTGAGATGCAGGGCGATTATAACTCATCCAGTAGCTTCCGTTTTGCATATGCATTAGAGGCTTTTGTTTTCCTCTATATCATTCTAAAAAGATATAAGTATATCAAAAATGACAATCAAAGTTTGGTGATGCTCAATTTGGCATTGATGTTCTGTGCCACGTTGCTGTTCTTTGTAAGGTCACCGAACGGTGGTCGTCTGGCTTGGTATTTCATGTTGGGACTTATTGTTACAATATCTAATGTTGTATCAACAGGAAGAGGGTATAAAAACTGGAGTTTGCTTATGATTGTCCTATGCTTATACCTCAACCAGCGTATATTTTTGGCTTGGCAATTCGATTATATGCTTTATCCTTATCAGACATTTTTGACTAATGGCGTCAGAAGTGTCGATAGGGTGAATGCCCGTTTTGAATACGATCGTCAATATGCGAACAACAAATTTTATCGTAAGCCATTCCGTTTTGATGTCAATATCAATCCATAATTTAAGTCTATTCGATTATGATCCGTGACGGCCTACGCCCGTTTGGTCATTATGATATTGCGGTATACACATTACTTTTAAGCACTGATGATTACCATTTTAACTCCTACCTATAATCGTTGTGATCTTCTGTCGCAAATATATCAGTCACTGTGTCAACAAACTTCTCCGGATTTCGAATGGGTTATTGTAGACGACGGCTCACAAGACGGCACCGGCGATGTGGTAGATGGTATGCTTGAGGCGGCAAATTTTCCCCTTCATTATTTTTATAAAGAAAATGGGGGTAAGCATACTGCGCTCAACTTTGGAGTGCGTAAAGCGAAAGGAGAATTGGTGCTGATCTTGGATAGTGACGACCAACTGCCTCCAAATGCCGTTGAGAATATTGAGAAAGCTTATGCAGAGGTTAGAGGCGATGAGGCTTTTGCAGGAGTTTGTGGTTACATGGCTCATCGTGATGGACAGGTGATTGGCAGCCCTGTGATTGATTCCGATATCAATACCATAGATCTGAGATATCAATTAGGAGTCGGTGGAGATATGGCAGAGGTTTTCCGAAAGGATATTCTTCTAAAATATCCTTTCCCTGAAATTAAAGGAGAGAGGTTTTGCCCAGAGGTCCTTGTCTGGAATCGGATAGCACAGAACTACAAAATGCGAGTCTTTTCCAAAGTCATCTATTTCAGAGATTATTTGGATGGAGGATTGACCAGCAATATTGTCAGAATTCGTATGAAGAGCCCTGTTGCTTCCATGATGACCTATCAGGAGATAACTACTTACAATGTTCCTTTTAAAGTGAAAGTGAGAGCGGCCATCAATTATTGGCGTTTTTGGTGCTGCCGTCAAGACAATTCCTATCCAGTAATTGATTCTAAATGGTTATGGGCTCTTCCGTTTGGAGTGAGCTTGCATTGGATAGATTTAATCAAGAATCGATAATTTTATGACAAAAATACTCCATGTGATCACTTCCCTCTGTACAGGAGGAGCTGAAAGTCTTCTTTCCGACCTTGTTCCTCTTTTGAACAATAAAGGAAACAGCGTTGATGTTCTTGTCTTTGATGGGATGAGAACGTCATTCTTTAAAAAGTTAGAGGATAGGGGGGTAAAAGTCATGAGTCTTGGCGAGAACCATAATGTTTACCGGCTCGCTAATGTAAGGAAATTGATTCCTATCATTAAGCAATATGATTTGGTCCATACCCATAATACCGCTTGTCAACTTTTTGTGGCAATGGCAAAAAAGCTATCCATGGCAAAATGTAAACTCATTACGACTGAACACAGCACTGATAACCGTCGACGTCACATTAAATGGTTAAAGCCTGTTGACTTGTGGATGTATCATCAGTATGACGCCATTATTTCCATTTCAGACATAGCCACCAAGATGCTCCAGGATTATATTGGCCCGAACTTTCATATCGACACGATTCCTAATGGTATTAACGTAGGCGCATATTACAAGGCAGAACCTTACCAAGTTTATCGTGCTGACGGACATGTGATCATTACCATGGTGGCGGCCTTTCGTGTTGGTAAGCAGCAAGAGGTCCTTATCCGTGCTTTGGATTCTTTGCCTGACAATTATAGAGTGTGGCTCGTTGGTGATGGAATTCGCCGTCATGAATGTGAGCATATCGCCGAAAGTCTTGGCTTGAACGGCCGAGTGAAGTTTTGGGGAGTCAGAACTGACGTGCCCCGCTTGCTCAAGACTTCAGATGTAGTCGTCATGTCTACCCATTATGAAGGTATGTCGCTTTCCAATATTGAAGGAATGGCATCAGGAAAGCCGTTTATTGCGAGCAATGTTAAAGGTATACGTGAGATCACAGAAGGTGCTGGTGTTCTGTTTGAAGAAAACAACGACAAGCAGTTGGCTCAGATTATTCTGCAGTTGATGAACGATCAGGCGTATCATGATGAAGTTGTTAACAGTTGCCTTGACAGGGCCAAGAAGTTTGATGTTAGCAATACGGCTGAGGGATATCTCAACGTGTACCGTAAGTTAATGGGTTCTGCTGAAGCCGGACTCGTTAGAGTAGAAAAATAATATCCGATGAAAACTAATAAGAAGAAATTAATTCGGGCTGTTACCGTTTCCATGTCGGTTGGCTTTTATGAGCCTATGGTTGAAGAGTTACAACAGGAGGGCTATGAGGTAGTGTCAGTCTCTTCTCCAGGTCCAGAATTGGAAAGGTTGCGAAGGAAGGGTGTCAGATGTATAGAAGTGCCTATGGAAAGGCATATAGCTGTTATTAAAGATATACGTTCTCTCTTGAACCTTATCAAAACCTTTCATAAGGAGAAACCTTTCATTGTGCACTCCATGACTCCTAAGGCGGGATTGCTCTGTATGGTGGCAGCATGGTTGTGTAGGGTCCCCCGGAGAGTGCACACTTTTACAGGTCTTGTCTGGCCTACCTCAAAAGGACTTACCCGACGCATTCTCATGTTTACTGATTGGCTCACATGCTTCTGTGCTACTCATGTGATTCCCGAGGGGCAGGGCGTAATGCAAGATTTAGGCCAAATTACCAACAAGCCCATGAAGGTTTTGGGATATGGCAATGTAAAAGGTATTGATATGGAACGTTTTTCTCTACGTCCAGAAGTCATTCAGATAGCTGATCACCTAAAGCTCACGAATGCGTTCTCCTTTATTTTCGTCGGCCGCATCGTAGGTGATAAGGGTATCAATGAGTTAGTGGAGGCTTTCTTGCAGCTGCTTAATGAGCATAACAACATCAGATTGCTTCTTGTTGGGAACTACGAATCGAAGTTGGATCCCGTAAGCCCCTTGACTATGCAAAGAATTTCAACAACGAAGGAGATAGAAGCCGTAGGGCCCAAGCAAGGTGATGAACTCATTGCTTATTACGCAGCAAGTGATTGCTTTGTATTTCCAAGTTATCGAGAAGGATTTCCTAACACGGTTATAGAAGCCGGTGCCATGGGCCTGCCATCCATTGTGACGGATATTAATGGTAGTAGAGAGATTGTGGTAGCCAATGAGAATGGTGTTGTTATACCTCCTCGGGATGAAAAATCTCTCTACAAGGCGATGAAATTCATGGTAGAGAAAGAGAAGGAAAGAACTCTTATGGCAGGTAATGCTCGCAGGATGATCGCTTCACGCTATGATCAAAAGTTTGTCAGAGAATGCTTAATGGGCTTTTATCGGCAGATTACGGCTGCGCATTAAGCCAGTGGGGCCCAACAGGTGTCTGAACTTCTATTTATTTTAGACGGGATGAATTTTACTTTAGGACAAAAAATTTATATTCATTGCGTTAAACGTCCAATTGATTTTATCTTTGCGTTAACAGCGATGTTGTTGCTTTCGCCGTTGTTTTTGATGACGATGCTGCTTTTATATTTCGCCAACAAGGGCGCTGGTGTCTTCTTCAAGCAAGAGCGACCGGGTAAGAATGAGAGAATTTTTAAAGTACTGAAGTTTAAGACGATGACTGATGAGCGAGATGCCAATGGCAAACTTCTTCCCGATTCTCAAAGGCTTACAAAGGTGGGACGTTTGGTTCGTTCTACTTCCATTGATGAGTTACCGCAACTGATCAATATCCTAAAAGGAGAAATGTCATTTATAGGTCCAAGGCCTCTATTGGTGAGATATTTACTACTTTATAGCAGCGAGCAGCACCATCGCCATGATGTCACCCCTGGCATGAGCGGCTGGGCTCAGGTTCACGGGCGCAATAATATTTCCTGGCAGCAAAAATTTGAATTGGATAATTACTATGTTCGGCATATTGGTCCTTTGATCGATTTGCGTATTTTCTTCTCTACTATTAAAAAGGTACTTATTAGGGAAGACATAAATAAGGACGGAAGGGCTACAACAGAGCCTTTCAATGGTCAAAACTAAATAATAAATAATATTCGCAATGGAAAAAATTGCAATATTTGGAGCTGGTGGCTTCGGAAGAGAAGTTGCATGTTTGATAAATTCTATCAATGAACACGAGAAACAATGGGACTTGATAGGATTTTTTGATGATAACAGAGAGTTGTTTGGCCAACCCATATCACATTTTGGAAATTGTCTAGGAGGGCTGGAGGCTCTGAATTCCTATCCAGAGAAGTTGGCTGTTGTTGTTGCCATTGGTAACTCTTCTGTTGTTAAGAACATTGTAGAGCAGATAAGCAATCCTAATATTTTCTTCCCTAATCTTATTCATCCCAATTTTTCAGTAGTTGATCCTGAGAGCTTTAAGATAGGAAAGGGAAATATCATACAAAAAAATTGTTCGGTTTCTTGCAATGTTTCTATTGGTGACTTCAATTTATTCAACGGTTCGGTTATATTTGGTCACGACGATATGATCGGCAATTTCAATACGTTCATGCCTGCTTCAAGAATTTCAGGAGAAGTTACGATAGGAGATCTGAATTTCTTTGGCGTGGGATCTATTATCTTACAGCAGATCAAGATAGGTAATCACGTGAGATTGGGAGCAGGTAGCGTGTTGATGAGAAAACCTAAAGACGGTTTTCTGTATTTAGGCGTTCCCGCCAAGAAGATGGTGATATAATTGGTAATTATTTTATTATAAATTTTTAATATTTAAATGACAATGAAAAGTTTGGATGAATTTGTAGAACTGTTTCAAGAGCAGTTTGATGATACCGAAGGTATTGAGGCTTCCACTGTATTCCATGATTTGGATGAGTATTCATCACTTGTTGCGCTTTCTATTATCGCTATGATTGACGAGGAATTCGATGTCACCGTTAAGGGCGAGGATATGCAGGCAGCTGTCACTGTAGAGGATCTCTATAATAGGGTGGTTGAGAAACTAAACAACTAAAATTCTTAATAATGGCATTTTTGAATATTAAGAATGTTGCAATTGTGGGCTTATCTGCAGGTGTTCCTAAGCAGATAATGCCTACTATTTCAACAACCGACAAGTATGACGCTGATGCATTCGTGGAAACCACTGGCATCATTGAAAAGCGCTATAGCAATGATTTTACAACTTCTGATCTTGGACAAGCCGCAACAAAGCGGCTGATAGCTGACTTAGGCTGGGACAAGAAAGAGATAGGCATCCTTGTTTTTGTAAGTCAGACTCCTGATTATATTCTTCCAGCAACATCTTGCATACTTCAGGACAAGTTGGGACTTAGCAAGGACTGTATGGCTTTTGACATTTCCTTGGGTTGCTCTGGATGGGTATATGGACTTAGTGTTATCTCCTCTATTATGCAAACTGGCATGATTAAAAAGGGCATTCTTATTGCAGGTGATGCACGTAAGCAATGTTACGAGGAGGCTGATCAACTGTTCGGATTTGCTGGTACTGCAACTGCTATTGAATATCAAGAGGGTGCTGAAGGTTTTCAGTTCCACTTTGGTACTGACGGGTCGGGATATGACGCTATCATCAAACCTGTTGGTGGATGCCGCAACCAAGTTACGGCAAAAGATTTAGAACCTGTCATGTGTGCTGATGGACGTAAGCGTCATGGCTTTCAAACTCTAATGAAAGGAATGGACGTGTTTGCTTTTGGTATTACAACTGCACCAAAGAGCATCAAGAAGCTGATAGGGGAGTTCAACATTAATCGAGATAACATCGACTATTATGTGTTCCATCAGGCTAATCGAAAAATGAATGAGACCATCAGAAAGAAACTGAAATTATCAGAGGAACAGGTTCCATATTCTATGACTCATTTTGGCAACACATCCTCTGCATCAATACCACTCACTATCGTCACAGAGTTGGCAGATAAAGTCTCAGGCAAAAAGACTGAGTATGTTGGATGTGGATTTGGTGTAGGTCTTTCATGGGGAACAGTCCACTTCTCTACAGACCATCCCGTTATAAGCAAACTGGTAGAACTTTGATTCATTATGACGACATTCAATCCTTTTAACCTGGAAGGGAAAACTATTCTTGTGACCGGTGCATCCTCTGGAATAGGAAGATCTACGGCTATCAATGCTGCAAAGATGGGGGCAACTCTTATCACAACAGCAAGAAATGCCGAGAGGCTCCAGGAAACTTTTGATGCCTTAGAGGGGCAAGGTGAGCGTGAACATAAACAAATTATAGCCGATCTTACCAACAAGGATGATCTTACCAACTTGATTGCAGATGTTCCTTTTCTCAATGGGCTTGTGCTGTGTGCTGGTAAAGGCCTTACATTGCCTATCCAGTTTGCAACAAGAGAGAAATTTGATGATATCTTTAATATAAATTTCTTTGCACCGGTAGAATTGCTTCGTATGCTCTTCAAAAAGAAGAAATTGCAGAAGGGATCCTCTGTGGTTTTACTTTCCTCGTTAGGAGGCACCCAGATCTTCAGTGGTGGAAATGGTATTTATGGAGCCTCTAAAGCTGCCCTTAATACTATAATGAAGTTCGCGGCAAAGGAATTTGCTCCACGTAAGGTACGTGTAAATAGTATCTGTCCTGGAATGGTTGATACTCCTTTGATTCATAGGGGTACTATATCAGAAGAGCAATTGCTGGAGGATCAGAAGCGCTATCCTCTTGGTCGTTATGGACAGCCTGCTGACATTGCTTACGCTGCAATTTATTTATTGTCAGACGCTTCTTCTTGGGTGACAGGACAGTCCTTGGTTCTTGATGGTGGTGTTTCTATTAAATAAATATTTTTAAATTATGACGATACAAGAGCAAGTTAAGCAGATAGTAGCCGAATGCCTCGAGAAGGATGTCAATACAATAGATTGCGATCAAGAACTTTTCGATATGGAAGGTTTTGACTCAATGCGCAATGTAATGATTCTGTCCAAGATTGAGGATACATTTGATATAATGGTACCTGAAGACGATATCTTCGACATCACGACTATTAACGAATGGACTGCAGAAATTGAAAAATTAAAAGATAAAGCTTGAGTATGTACAATCTTACCCCTTTGTTAGATGCGGTTATGCAAAATACGACCAATTTCGCTGGCAAAACCGCAATTATTATGAATGGTGATTCCGTGACATATTCTGAGTTGGGGAAAAATATTCGCAAAGCAGCATTTGTCCTTAATAATATGGGAATTAAGGCAGGAGACCGTATCATTTTATCTGCTAAAAAGGGTTTGGAGTACATCTATCTGTACTTTGGCGCTCATATCTTAGGCGTCACTAATGTGATAGTAGATGCAGAGTCGAATGAAGAACGGCTTCATTACATCGAGGATAAAATACAACCCGTTTGCTGTTTTGGTTATAAGAGTAGAAGCTATCCATCTAAATCTTTCCAGGAGCTAAATCTTTCGGAGGCAGATGAATATGATGATTCTGATAGTGTCGTCTCCCAAGATAGTATTGCGGAAATCCTTTTTACTACTGGTACGACTGGTGCGCCTAAGGGAGTATGTTTGTCTTACAAAAATATTTTTTCTTCTGCATCTAATATCAATGGATATATTGGAAACACTTCGGAAGACATAGAGCTTCTTGGACTTCCAATTTGCCACTCGTTCGGTATGGGGAGAATACGTTGTACTTTGCTTAAGGGTGCAACTATTGTTATATTGAGTAATTTCGCTAATGTGCGTGCATTTTTGAAGGCATTTGAAAAATATGGCGTAACCGGTTTTGGTGTAGTGCCTGCAGCATGGGCATATATACGCAAAATGAGTGGAACCCGTATTTCCAAATATGCAAACCAGATTCATTATATTGAAATCGGTAGTGCAGCTATGTCTCTTGATACGAAGAAGGAAATGCTGGAATTATTCCCAAATACACGTATCTGCATGCACTATGGCCTTACAGAGGCTTCACGCACCTGTTTTTTGGAATTTCATGATGTGGATCATTTGAACTCTATAGGAAAGCCAGTTTGTGACCAGGTGGACGTAAAAATCTATGATAATACAGGAGATGAGGTCCTTGCAGGTAAAGAAGGTGAACTCTGCGTCAAAGGTAACATGGTTATGTCCCGCTATCTTGAAGAGTCGGATACAAGAAATGCCTTTTGGGGCGATTACTTCCGCACAGGAGATATCGGCTATAAAAATGAGGATGGGTATATCTACCTGCTTGGAAGAGAGAAGGAACTTATCAATGTAGGTGGTAAAAAGGTCTCGCCTATGGAGGTAGAGGATGCCATAAAGTCTCTCGGTGTGGGGGATTGTGTGTGTGTACCCATGAAGGATAGTAAGGGAATCATGGGGGAGTTGGTCTTTTGCTATATTTTAAAGGGCAGCACCACCCTTACTTTCGATGAAATTGCCCAAAAATTGGCGGGGAAGTTGGAATATTATAAACTGCCTGTCGCTTATGATTGGATAGATAAGATACCGATGACAGCGTCGGGAAAGAAACAGAGATTGTTAGTAATTAAATAAGAATATATAATTATGTCATTTTTGACGATAGATAAAGTCAAGATAGTAGGCTTAGCTGCATGTGTGCCTCCTACAGTAGAAGAGAATCTTACGCTACCTATTTTCACTGATGAGTCAGAAGCGAAAAAAGTAATAGCATCTACCGGTATCGAGCGAAAGCGCGTCGTCAAACCAGGGACAACAGCAAGTGACCTCTCCTTTCAGGCTATCAATAAGTTGCTTAGCAGACTTCATTGGAGCGCGGAT
>Ga0310695_10007922_pt1 | contig 16693 bp, 10 predicted proteins | sample RumenRJG_04DNA_FD_203882 | JGI IMG/M metagenome (GOLD analysis project Ga0310695, IMG submission 203882) | Bovine rumen microbial communities from Lethbridge, Alberta, Canada - RJG_04 (v2) (version 2) | ecosystem: Host-associated > Mammals > Digestive system > Stomach > Rumen | place: Canada...
ATTGCTTTTTCTCCCTGCTTTTCTTTTTCGCGGTCTTCTCCAGCCCTTTTATTGTTTCGAGATACGCTTCTTCCACAGGTGAAAGTGTCTGTTCCTGATACTTCCGGTATTCGGACCTTGCTTTTTCCATAGCATCCTTATGGCTTATAGTACCGGCATTTTGCAGCAATTCTCTGCCTCCGGATGTAAGGACTGCATCCAGCTGTGCGATGTAATCTTTCATATACATCGGCCGGTGCTCAATTGCCGCGATTTCAGCAATATCAAAATAACCGGATACCAGGTTGTTCAACACTTGCAGCTCCTGTTCATCCAGATAATTTTTAGCGACACCTACATCCTTTAATACAGGAAGGTCTCCTGAAAATGTCCGTAATCCCATAAAGGGTTTATCAGCGTCTGCCCGCTGATAAACGACCTCTGCCGCCGTATGTCCATGAGCCGCGTAGTGCAGCTTATTCTGAACTATCTGGAAGAACAACACCGAATCAGGACTCTTTGGATCATAGTCCAAGCTGGTGGCATATAAATCAAGCACCTGCCGATACAACATCTTTTCGGAGGAACGAATGTCCCGGATACGAGCAAGAAGTTCTTTCCAGTAGCTTCCCCCGGCATTCCCTTTCAAGCGCTCGTCATCCAGCGTGAAGCCCTTGACCATGTACTCCTTCAGTCTGGCAGTCGCCCATTGTCTGAACTGCGTACCAACAGGAGTTCTGACGCGATAGCCTATGGCAATAATCATATCCAGATTGTAGTGCATAACCTGATAGTTTTTACCGTCGGCGGCAGTTGTTCGGAATTTCCGAACAACTCGATCCTTCTCCAACTCGCCTTCTTCCAGAATATGCTTAATATGCTCGCTGATATTGGCTTTACTGCTGTGATACAGATCTACCAACTGTGCCTGCGTCAGCCATACTGTATCCCCTTCAAAACGAACGTCTACTCTTGTCAGGCCATCCGCTGCCTGATAAACAATAATCTCTCCCTGACCATTTTCTCTATCCATCACAGTACCCTCCTGACTGTCTTGGGACTGTAAGTTTCAAAAATCTGCTCGAAATTGGTCATAACACTGTCGGTGGCCATGCCGCTGTCACGGAACACAGCATAGAAGGGATGCTGCTGAGCAATGGCCTTCACAGTCTCCTCAGTTACATCCTTATCGAAGCAGGCAATAAGGTAGCCGTCTGCCACAGAGAATACCTTTTTCCCAGCAATGACAGTCTCCTCAATCTTGGATGATAGCAGCACGCCCAGATCCAGCATAACCTGGAAGAGCAGATCTTCCGGTGTGCGATCTTCCTTGATATTATCGGCGAACAGATTCATCTGTCCCTGCTTGTAATCCTTCGGGCGGTAATAAACGTCTTTCATATTCGAGGAATCCACCCGGAAGACACGGAAGCCCGTATCCAGTTCGCCTGTAGTCAGCGGAGACTCCTCGCGAATTTTCTTTCCGGCGCGGCGGATACGCTCCTCTCCCATTCCACAGATATCTGGATATGGTGGTTCATTTCCGGCCTTATCCATCTCCAGAGGTTCTTGTATCTGAACCAGTATAAACTTCCGATGACTACTGTTCTCACTGTTAAACTGCATGATTGCATCAGCCATAGATCCGGATCCAGAGAAGAAATCCATAATTATGGAATTTTCATCACTGGCAATGGACAGAAGGTATTTTAAAAGTAATGTAGGCTTTGGAGTGCTAAAGAGGCTGGTTACAGGAACTTCAGGAAACAACTTTTTTAACTCATATTTAGCTCCTCTTGTATGGCCTGTTACTTCGAGGTCAACACAAAGCGTAGAGGGCGGAAGTCCTTCCATATCTCGAAGATATGTACGCCTTATTAATCTCGTTTCATCTTCCGAGAACCTAAGTTCTCCTGTTTTAAGCTTCTCCTGTACAGTTTCCCATGACCATCGCCATCCGTTGGCGGGATGATGTATTATTTTCCCACTCGGAGTAGTGATATCATATTGAAGGTTTACTCTGAGCCCTGGATTATTTACGGGATTTCCATCAAACCATGGACCTTTCGGATCATTATCAGGATTTTTAAAATGTGCCCTCTTCTTCGGATCATTTAGGAAATTAGGCTTCCAATCGAAACGTTTAGCATAAACAAGTATATTATTATGGTCCTCTGAAAACGTTAACGCGTTATTGTTACTATTGTCACTGGACTTCCACACTAAATCCCCAATAAAGCATTGTCTACCAAATACATCATCACAGATTAGTTTGAGTGCAGCATGCTCTACATGATCAATTGTGATAAGCATTACACCGTCATCACTAAGGAAGTCTCTTGCAATCCTAAGCCTTGGATACATCATGTTCAACCAGTCAGTGTGGAAACGCCCGTTTGCCTCATTGTTTACTTTCATATCAAAAAGTAAATTTCCTTCTGAATCACGTTGACCACTTAATGTTGCAAAATCCCCATCTGAAACAGTAAAATCGTCATCATAAACGAAAGCATCGGAGCCTGTATTGTAAGGTGGGTCTATAAAAATCATTTTGACCTTCCCCAGATACGTCTCTTGGAGCAACTTCAGTGTATCGAGATTGTCTCCCTCGATGTAGATATTCTCGGTATCAATACTGCCGGTAGTCCCATCCCTACCAACAGATTTCTCCCGAACCAGCCTGAGAGTCTTGGCAATAGGCTGGTTAGCCAACACCACCGACCGCTTCTTATCCGGCCAGGTGAACTGGTACCGCTCCTGGCTTCCCTCTACCACCTGAGCAGCAATTTCTTGCCGCAGCACATCGGCGTCAATGGCGCGTTCGATAATAGCTTTTCCGTCCTCATAATATCCTGTAATGGTTTCGGTGACAGCATTGGGGAACAGCTCTGCCAGCTTCCTGTAGTTCTCCTCTGCCAGATCCGGCGTATGCATCTTAAGATTCTCCATTCTTCAGTCCCTCCAGTTCCTGTTTGTACTTCTGCACCCTCTGATACAGGTCAAATCGTTTCTTTGGCTGCGTTTCTTTCCAGGCAGCCGCCTCGGTCTTTTTAATCTGTTTTTCCAACTTCAGAATCTTTTCCTGTAATGCAAGTCTTTGGTCAATGGATAAACGCTCAGAAGAACTGGCCCGTTCCTCGTACAGGGCAATCTGCTCTATTAAACTATTCCAGATTTCCTCTAATGAAAATCCATGAGCGTCCAGTTTCAGTTCTTCGTCCGGCATCCACTCAGTCCGGTATAGCTTACCATGATAAAGCGCCAACTGCCGCTGATCTTCATAGGTCAGAAGAAACACCAACTGGTGTGGGTTCTGCCTTGCAATAGCCTCGACCACCTTGCCATCAAATTCCTGCTTTTTAAGTGCAATTGAAAGAAGCAATATTTCCTTTACCTCTGAATCTGCTGCCAGATTCAGATTGTCTTTTGTCAAGCTGTTTTCGATATAAATCCGATCTACATCGGAAACAAATTTATCTTTTACGGTTTTGTTCAGTTGCAGCCGTTTATAAAATACCTCCTTAGGCATCCGCCTGTGTATTCTTGTAACCTCCGGAAAGTCAATCATCATATCACCACCATAAAGCAGATCAGCTCGAAATCATCCAATCCGGAAAAGCCTCCGGAGAGAAAGGTCGTCTGACCGCTCCCAAAGAAACTGTCGATATCACCTTCATCCTTGACATCAATAATGGACATGATGGAGTCTTCCAGAAGTTCGGAGACTCTGCTCATATCCCTCCCATTATTGGTTGCCTTATTGAACCGGTCGCATAGTGCCTTGTCCGGAGCATCTTTTCCCCGTGACAGATGCCTCAGGACGTCCAGTGTATCCTTCGGCTGAAGGTGATTTGTGATGACCTCACCGTCCATGCTTACGTATACCATGTAGAATGGATGCAGCCGGTTCTGATTTTCTATATTGATGTTCTCGTTCACATTTTTCAGAATGAATATCACACCGGGCTTTTCACCTTTTACCACGGCATGGATCCCGAACGGCACATGATCGACATCTTCGTGATCTTTCATGTAAGCCAGCAAATCCATACGGAACTCGTTAAGTCCCAAGTCCATGATGGATATGCCGCTGCTCATCTCCTCCAGGTCAACTACTTCTTCCTGCAGTCGCTTTAACTGCGCTCTGCGGTACTCCAGATCCCCTTTTTCTTCCTGATTAATCAAATCGTCATCACCGGTAGAAGTCATGACTGAAATACGCATCCTGGTTTCAACTCTGGACTTAAGATTGATATATTCATCCAAATCCAGATCAGGCCAAAAATTCACCAGCTGTATGACTTTGTTCTGACTACCAATCCGGTCTATCCGCCCAAACCTCTGGATAATACGGACAGGGTTCCAATGAATGTCGTAATTTACACACCAGTCACAATCCTGCAAGTTCTGACCTTCGGAGATGCAGTCGGTAGCAATCAGGATATCGATGTCAGCCTTGTCCTGCGGATATAGGACATCCCGGTCTTTCGACTTCGGAGAAAAACAAGCCAAGACATGGTTCATATCAGCTCTGAACTTTGGAATGGTGGTCTGCCCGTCTACAGAACCTGTTACCAAAGCGGTATTCAGTCCCAATTCTTTCTTAGCCATCCTACTGACATTCTCATACAGATACTCAGCAGTATCTGCGAATGCCGTGAAAATGAGCATTTTTTTATTGCCGGGATTGATCGGACTAGCGACTTTCTCTCGGATCACACGAAGAAGCTCATTGAGTTTATAATCATATTCCGGTGTAATATCCTCTACCAGAGCGATGAGAAGGAGCAGGTTCTCTATATCCTCGTCCATCTCTCTTTTCCAGCTGATATAATCCATATCACGGAGATCAATCTTTACCTTCTTCCCAACGGTAAAGAAATCTGTGTTCTGATCATCGCCATCAAACTCTGCAGAGGCTCCGCTTAGGTCGGTCATTTCGTCCAATGAGGACGTGTCACCACCCTCCATAAAGGCTTCAATGGTCTTTGAAGTATCCCGTAGAATTTCATAGATCCTTCTGACCGTCAGCAGGAAGGAGTGAACCGAACTCTCCATACGTTTCAGGAGATTGATCCCCATCAGGCGGCGTATTCCTATCTCACGCCCTGTCTGCAGGCTTTCGGCTTCCTCTTCATTCAGATATTTATGAATCCTGCTTGCCAGGACGTATGCCAGGGGCGTATAGATCGTGAGATGAAGATTGCAGAGAATTTCAAACACTTCCTTGTAGTTGATCACACCTTCCAGAGAAGTAAGCTTTGGACGGAGGGAAATTGGTTTGTTCCGGTCCGGGAAGTTTCCGATGTCGGCTACGTCATAGTAGGTCTGGATATGCCTGCGCGACCTCGCGATTGTCACGCTGTCCAGAATCTCGAAAAAGTCAAAATCGAGAGTTCTCAGCAGGGTCTGTGTCGTGCGCTCCGCTTCGGGGAGTTTGCACCAGGCGTTATACGCCTTCTGCGCCTGTCGGAAGATCGTGTCTATATCAGACTTTGTATCCAGCTTTTCATTCCACTGTGTAGGATCTCCTTCATAGGCAAGTGCCAGCTGATTACGAAGATCATAAAAGCGGTTATTGACAGGTGTTGCCGATAACATCAGCACTTTTGTCTTCACACCTGGCTTGATCACACGGTTCATCAGTCGCATATAGCGGTTCTCTTTTTCTCCTCTGCGACTGTCAGTGCCATTCCCATTGCGGAAATTGTGGCTCTCATCAATCACCACCAAGTCATAGTTGCCCCAGTTTATCCGGTCAATGGGGAGGCCGATCACCGTATTCCCTCTGTCCCGTGACAGATCCGTGTGGTAAAGAATATCATACCGAAGGCGGTCATCCGCCAGCGGGTTATTGATCAGATTTCCCCGGTATGTCATCCAGTTTTCTGACAATTTCTTCGGGCATAGGACGAGGACATTTTTGTTTTTCCCCTCGTAATACTTAATAACTGCAAGCGCTGTAAAAGTCTTACCCAGACCTACACTGTCTGCAAGTATGCAGCCATTGTATTGCTCAAGTTTGTTTATGATGGCAAGTGCCGCATCCTTCTGGAAATTGAATAGTTTGTTCCAGACTATGCTGTTTTTAAAGCCTGTGGCTTCATTGGGAAGAACGTCTTCGGATATATCCTCCAGGAATTCACTAAAGATGTTGTAAAGAGTCATGAAATACACGAGTTCCGGAGCATTCTCCTGGTACACAGTGGAAATCATTTCAATGACATCTTCTGTCACGTCCGCCAGTTTCTCCGCATCATTCCAAATCGCGTTAAAAGTCCGAAGGAACTCTGCACTGGCCGGATTTTCGAGGCGGGTAACCATGTTTGTGAGATTATTTCCCCTCTCACAGCCCAAGTCCACTGTCGTGAAGGAATTCATGGGCATATAGGTATAGGCTTCTTTCCCGTCATCGACCAATAGGAAGTTATTCATACCATCACGGGTCGTATTAGACTTGAAGCGCACCTTTTTCCGCATCCATTCCGCACACTCTTTGGCAACAGCTTTCTGCTTCAGTTCATTTCGTAGGCGAACCTCGAACTCTGTCCCGTACAAGCTCTTTTCACGCTTCAGGCGGGGAATATAGAATTCCCGGCGCTCTTTCTGTGTTTTCTCAGCTATAAAAGTGGGAGAAGTAAAAATAAAACGGAACTCCTCGCAGGATTCCAACTGTGCCTTGAGTTCCTGATAGGCATAAATCGAAAAGCAGGCTGCAGCAATAGAAACACGGCTTCCCGGTTGAATTGTCTTTTCCAGATCATCTCTGACGACCTTTGTCGTGTTATTAAATATCTCCATGCCGCCCGGACTCCTTTCTCTTTTTTCCTCAGATTGCTCAGAACCTGCCTGTCTCAAATCATCTCGTGTTTTGAGGGATTTCCCCGTTTTAGTTTTTTCAGTGTCCGCGTATCGTTCTGATCCTTGTTCATTATAGTTCTTAAAATTCCCACCCCGGCTTCTCTCGGCACCCTTGTCCTTTGAAGAATGCAGATTCTTCCCGTTTGTGGAAAGAGTCGTGCGCAGGTCCTGATCATTTTCTGCTAGAGCACATTCACCACGCAAAAAATCATTCCAGTATTTCTCACAAAAGATTCGCAAGGAAGCTTTGTCTTTCGGCGCAGACAGGTACACGACCTCATGGCTACATTCCCACAAGGAAAGCTTTCCCTTCATGGGAAAGGGCTTAATCGGCTGAGGTTTTTCCAGAATCCATGCGTAACAGTCCCCCCAATACTCATAGGGGCTTACCATGGCAGCTTTCGCATGCTCCCTCTTCATCGGGACGACATCTGCCAGTGTGACGACACCAAGAGCATAACCGGAGATCAGGCCTTTCCCTTTCTTTGCAGTCGCGCAGATTAGCAGGTCTCCCCGATACCTTGTGGTCCAAGTTCGAACTTCGACAGTCTTGAGACCCTTCACTATATTCATTGCATATTCGGGGTGGATGGACAAAGCTTTCATAATAATCTTTCTTAAAACAATTCAGCAGAAATCATAGTTCTGCGCTGCTTATAACAAGCCCAATATATGCAGTATAGTACAGTTTGTCACTTTTTACCAGTATGATACTTGGTATCCGCCTCTCTTTTGTGTACTTTGCCACCCGATCTATTTTCTTTTACTATTTACAAGTGCATCATCAGAACACTCACAAACATCTTCTGCTCCTCAAAAGGGCAGATAGAGAATGTAGTGATTTTCATTATAACAATGCTGATGTATCCAAGTTCCCACCATTACGGTGGGAACGAGATCCTTGCCCGGCGAATCTTAAGAAAGCCTGATGAAATGGTCATGATAACAGAAACCATGTCAAACAGCCTTAATTAATCTGATTCCCATAAGCAAAATTATTCTATCTTTATTCTAGCCCACAAGCCCTGTAACCACTGTTCAAGAAATTGCACAATGAGGATATTTATGTCCCGTCATCATTCACAAAGATTCAGTATTGAAATTATGCATGTTTACTTCTCTAATCTGAGATGTCCATACATTTCATCGAGTATTGAATGAAGATAGTGCAAATGTTGTCCGCAAATCATTTTTTCGTCATGGATTTTCCAAAACAGGTGGAAATTCAGGTTCTCTGAAGCTCTGTTTATAAAGGGGCTGCTTACTCAAGCGCAAGTATCGCCTGGAGTAACTCATAACTCACTCCGTGGTTTGAGCACTCAGGCAATCTTGATGGGGATTCCGGTTCCCCATACCCTCGGAGGCCCGGCACTTGCCGGGTATTCAGCGGCGAACACGCCGTTTACGAAAGCCCGTAGTACGACTTTCGTCTGGTGATGATATGCATCACGGCAGGATTTCATCCTGGGCACTTCGCTCACTCAAATCGAAACAATGTTTTTTTAATTCAGGATAGTTCAGAAATTACAAGAAGGAATTGGATTAGATGGCAAGACCAGAAAAGGATAAAGACGAACAGCATCGACGCAACGTAATGGTGCGTCTGACAGAGGAGCAGTACGTGTTAGTTGAACGTAACGCAAAAAGGATGGGCGTCACGATCGCGGAATATGGCAGGCAGCAGATGGTTTTTGGAAAAGTCGGAGTACACTATAGTATCAGCATTCCGATTGAAGAGGCAAGAGAGATTACTCGCCTTCTGGCGAATGCGACAGCGAATCTCAACCAGATTGCTAAATATTTCAACATGGGCGGGCTCCGCTCCAAAGAAGTTCAGGAACAGATCAACGCGGCAGTCGAAAGTATCTTTGACATCCGCCGGATGGTGAAGGAAATGACGGACAAGGGTTATGGCAGTTTTAAAACACCTGGCAAGTAAGAGTTCCAACTATGGAGCAGTTCTCAAATACTTGCTTTACGACCATGATGAAAAAAACGGGAAAGTTCTGCGCGATGCAAGTGGAAACCGCATTCTCCGAAAAGAGTACTGGATTAATGGAATCAACTGCGATCCCTTTCTTTTTGATGCAGAATGCGCAAGGCTCAATAATGCGTTCCACAAAAATCAGACAAAGGGAGAGATTAAGTCCCATCACTACATTCTTAGCTTCGATCCGCAGGACGTTATCGACAATGAGCTGACTGGAGAAAAAGCGCATGCCCTTGGCCTTGCTTTCGCTAAAAAGAACTTTCCCGGTCATCAGGTTCTGGTCTGCACACACATGGATGGTTCCAACCATTCCGGAAATATTCACGTCCACATGGTTCTCAATAGTCTGCGTATGCTCGATGTGGAAGAGCCCCGATTTGCAGAAAGGACCTGTGACACAAAAGCCGGCTATAAGCATCACGTGTCCAAGAATTTTTTCAAAAATCTTCTTCAGGATGTCATGAATCTTTGTCAGCGGGAAGGACTGCACCAGGTTGACCTTCTCGCACCTGCAAAGCAAAAAATATCCGACCGGGAATACCGTGCCGCTCAGCGCGGACAGGAGAAGCTGGATGCCCGCAACCGTGAAATACTTGACGCCGGGGCAACGCCTCGCCGGACAAAGTTCCAGACGAAAAAGCTGGCCTTGCGCGATGCCATAAGTGAATGTATGAAAGAATCTACGTCTTTTGAACAATTCCGGTTACTTCTTTTTTCCCGTCATCAAATCAAGGTCAAGGAGTCACGTGGTAGAATCAGTTACCTGCTGCCGGATCGGGAAAAGCCCGTTCGCGGAAGGGCCCTTGGTGCTGCCTATGAGAAAGAAGCTATTCTGCAGCAACTTGAGCAGAACCTTGCTGACTGGCCGGACAGAAAATCACATATGATCCATCAGAATCATACTGAGCAGAACCCTGCAGGCCGGCCTGTTGGAAAGAATCGCACATTCCATCAGGACAATATAGAAAAAGAAGATGCCGTTCATAACGGCACTGATCTAGATAGTACTCAAAACACCGGGTTCGTGGATCACCAGACCGCAGATTCTTTTGCAGGCTATGATCTGGAGACGAATCCTATTCTTGGCGTGCTCTTTATTCAGTCTGATCTGAAACTTGTCACAGATCTGCAAACCTGTATTAAAGCGCAGATGAGCCGCGCCTATGCGCAAAAAGTTCAACTTTCAAACCTGCAGATGCTGGCCAATACAGTTGCATTTGTTCAGGAGAATCGTCTCGGAACACCGGAGGAACTTGATCAAAAACGACGGATTGCCTCAAAACAGCTTACACAGGCTGAAGACGCATTACGATTCACGAAGGAAGAACTGCGGCATATCAATGAGAGAATCCATTATACCGGCCAGTTTCTTGCGACCAGGGACACTTTCCGTCAGATGCTAAATGCCCATAACAAAGGTAGATTCCGCAATGAGCACGCTACGGAGATCGATTGCTACCAGAAGGCACGCGATGTTCTCCGCTCGTACACACCGGAAGGCAAGTTCCCATCTCTGAAATTCCTGCGGGCACGAAAGGCAGAACTGCTGGAACTGCAAAAAACGCAGTCAATGGAATTGGAGAATATGAGAAAAAATGAGAGAACCATCTCCATTGCGGCTCAAAATGTGCGATACATCCTAGAAGGCTCAGTGGAAAGAGTTCCCGTAGCAAACAGAGATGGCCTTCAAATTACATAGAATAGTCTGTTTAGCACAGCATAGAGAAAAATCTCTTCATGCCACAAATAAATGCAATGTGACCAATAAGATGTTTGCAGAACAGGGAGATCAGGTCGCTATCGAAAAACTGAAGCTCCTGCTGAAATATAACAACGATTAGTGCCAGAAATACAAGGAATAAAGGAGAAAGGATAGGAGCGGTCAGCTGATCTCAGACATTGTAAGATCGTGATGATATGATCATCGTAATTTATGCATTGTGCCTCGCGTTTATAGTTTTATTAAAATGGCTGGGTGTGATAAGATACGAATAATATCCTTATGAGCTATAGTTTGTATTATTATACAGAAAAAACGTCATGTGATGACAAACTCCATTTAACTGGTTATTGGTTCTGGCTTTTCTGAAGATTTCACAGAGTCTATTAGTATAAAGACCATGGGGGTTTGAACAAATCATCAAATCACTTTTCTTGGAATAAGAGTTTTTTGAGCCCATTTCTACAAGAAAAGCTCAGTTTTTTCAATAATAATATTGCTATCTCTAATCATTCATATTGCCTTCGCGTTTTTTGTTTTTGATAGTCTAAGAAAATTCAGGGTAAATGTTAGTTATAACATGAACCAGTGAGGTTTTGTTTTTTTGTCACTAAAGGAGATGCCATATTTTTGCGTCGTTTGGTGTTTTCAATCGCTGAACTGAAGAATTAAGGAGGAGCATCTAATATGGTTTGGATAATTACAGTTATTGGAGTAATCGCATTATTCATATTCCAGTATAGAATGTTTTGTATTGAGAATAAAAAACCGAAGGATACAAAAAAGAGTAATGTTGGAACACAACAGAAAAATAAAATAAAAGGAAATGTTGCAACACAAGAAGACAATGCGAAAATCAAAAGTTTCTTTGGATTTCTGATGAGCGTTAACTTTCTAAAAACTATCATTGAACTTCTGGTAATTATACTTGGTGCCACTATAGCTATTAGCTTTACTCAAATCACAGAAAAGAAACAAGCTCGGGAACGAATGGCTTCATTACTGAAACTGGCAGAAGCTCAAATTACAACCAGCTATGCAAAAAATAATTTTTTTCTTAAGCGATATGATGAAGATAAAGGCAGTATTGGGGAATTAAAATACAATTCATCATGTGAAACCAGTTTTATAGAATATATTCTTGAAAACAACGAAGCACTTATTACACTTACGCCATTTACAATCAGTGTTCTTTATAGTAATAATACAAATGCCAAAAATTTCTATGAAACGGTTAATAAAGCGGATGAAAAGGATGAAAACGTAAAAATATACGTACAATCAATTAATTCACATTTAAATCTTATGGATGAAGCAATAAAAGCCGAAATAGATTATTTGGAGGGACGCTCTTCAGAAGAGGAAATACAAAAGTACTATAATGACATAATTTTTAGCAAGTTCAAGATCATACCAGAAGAAGATTTAGCAAATACAGGTACAACAGAAGAAGATACAGCAAATACAGGTACAACAGAAGAAGATACAGCAAATACAGGTACAACAGAAGAAGATACAGCAAATACAGGTACAACAGAAGAAGATACAGCAAATACAGGTACAACAGAAGAAGATACAGCAGATAAAAAATGAGAGAGTAGGTTTGTGTGAACTCGTGAACTCCGAAATAATTATCTTTCAACCGGTCTCAAAACTCCTGTGACGAACCTCCAGAGAGAGACTGTGGTAGTGCAGATCAGGTTCCCTCTTTACCCCTTACCAACTAAAAAAGACCTATATCCCACCAACTCTTTTGGTGTGGCATAGGTCTCTTTATTTTTTTAGCTTTCGTTCAATCTCTTGCTCCTGAATAATCTGCGACTGCTCCTGTTGAGGAAGCTTTCTCTCCCTTCTGGCTACTTCCATCTGTTTTTCATGAAGGCGTTTTAAAACAGACCTTCGTTTTTTCCCTTTCTTTCGTTTCTTGCGATTGTTGTGGAGGCCATCAACCATGTTGTAGTTGGCCTCTTCCCCGCTCTCAGCGCTGCGGATGTATTCACCGTTCTGATAGGACTTCTGCCAGTTTTCAAGCGGAGGAGAGGAATCACCCAGTTGCAAGTTTGAAGGCTGAATGGATTCTTCAATCCTTTGGGCAGCCATCGCCAGGAATGCGCCGTGAGTCTGATCATGCTTGTCTGGTCCTGCTTCCGGCTGTGTCCTCTGTTCCTTTTCTTTCTGAAGGAACTGCCGAATCTGCCGAATCACGTCGTCCGTAAACCCATCATAGCTGTCATCTGCGGCCTGGTTCCCATATTCGTCCACAACGGCAAAGGCGGCATCATTCCCAAAATCCTGATGTTGGAGCAGAAAAAAAGGCCTGCCATCAACAAGGAGCATATCCTCTGCCAGCCATAGCCCCTTTCTGCCTTTCAGTAGGTAATCCGTGGTCTGGAGGGTTATGATCCTCGCATCCCCGCCAGATCCCGCAGTACCCGTTGATTTCTGAGAATCAGAATCCGACGATTGAGATGATGGCTGAATAAAGCCAGGCAGGCGGATGAAGCCCACCTGCTCCAGATAATAACATTGGGTGACGCCCGCCTGGTTGATGGCAATGACGTCACCCGTACTTACAGAGTGCCCGGAGAAGCTTTTGGGCCGTTTTTCATTGAGCCGTTTCCGGATTATATCCGGATCATCACCCGGAAACAGGGGAGATATGTAAACGAGGTCATAATGGTGTACGGTTATGGAAAGGCCATGTTGCAGCATATAGGCATGGGCATGGAATCGGTACGGACGGTACTGGCGGTCTGTTTTCATTTGATAGACGGAAAACTGATCCTGAGCCATATTTTCTCCTACGCCTGATATCTCCTAAAATCTCCACATCAATTTTTCAATTTCATCAGCCAATGGCCAGGGACTAGCGGGCTTCTGCTGAACTCCCTGGTCATACATCTTCTGTATCAGAAGACCTAGAGCGCATTATCAGATGCTGATGTCATTCCTGGTGTGGGGACGGTTTTGTGCTTTCTGCTGTTCCTGTCTGCCGCCATCTGCCGTCCGGACCTGTTCCTTCTTCTCCTGGAGGGCGCCGAGGACAGATTTCCTCTCTGATCTGCCAGGTTTTGCTGACGCGTGCTCGTCTGAAACCGCATGTCCTTCTTTCCCTGTTTCAGGTACTGAATGCTTGTCCTGCAGCTTTCCGTAAGCTTCTTCCTGCAGGGCATCGATGCCCTGCCCTCTCACGCTCCAGGCACCGATGCCCTTGTCCGGAGGGGCTGCCTCCAGCTCAACCGGCTCCTTCTCGGCGATCCGTTGTTCGTAGTCTGACGCCAGTTCGAAAACCTTTTCCTGAGCGTCGTAATGATACACCCTGTCGGAGAGCTGCTCCTCAGGACTTACGATTGCCGCATTGATCTCCTGAACCATACTTTCCATTTCCTGGATATCCACCTCCTCATCATTTCTCAAGAGAAGGACCTCATGGACAGATGAAGGAAGGATATAGAAGCTTCCGCCAAGTTTGTCTGCCGCCTGATCCAAGAATCCGGGGATTGCGATGACACTGGCTCCATACAGGGCGTCTCTGTTGGTAGCCAGGAACAGACCACCTTCAGGCTCTGAGTCGTCGCCCATAAAGTTCATATCCAATACCTCAGCAAGGGACTTCAAGATTGGAGGCTCACCGGCAATGGCCTGTTCAAACACATCCTTTTGGAACTGGTCCTGGCTGACCCCCATGCTGCTCAGGAGCTGGTTGTCGACGGTAACCATTCCAATGTCGTGGTTTCTGTCCCTTCCGACATTAAGACGATAAATAATGGAGAGGTCCGCCATGTCAAAATGCGGGATATTCTGCAGATATTCCGCGTTTTTCTCCCTTGAAACCGCCTCCATCATGACATTGCTGCAGATCGACTCATAATCTTTCAGTCTGCTCATGTCAACATCGGGTCTCCTTTCGAAGGCATTCTCGACCTGTTGCTGCACCAAGTCCGCGATCTCATTCACAGACTTCCCACCCAGGTACATCTTGTAATGCTTATCCATGTTGATTGTCACACCCATCCCGACCTGCTGGTCCGATACTTCTATCCCACGATATGACATTCCATTGGCTTTTTCCACATCCTTCACGTTTATCCGGAACTGACTGCTGAAAGGATTCTGGATCGCCTGCAGCTTATCTACCATCTCATCCAAAAATCCGTAATAATCTCTTTCTGCCATCTGTTTATCTCCTCGATTCTCTATAACAACGTCTCTTTTCGCTTTTTTAAAAGTTTTATTGTATTCGTCCTTTTAATGTAGTTTTTTGACAGTCCCTTGGCTACGGCACCTTAGATTATGCTTAGTACCCTGCTTTTTTATACCTTATGCAGTTCTTTAGTCCTGCCGGCTGCTTCAAGGATCCTGTCCCGATAGGCCTTTGCCCGGGCATTGGCTGTGCCTTCACTCTCGCCCCTGATCGAAGGGGAGAGCTGGATATCCAGGCCTTCCATTACCAGATCTGTAAGAACAATATTCCCTTCCTGGGGTGTTCCGGTCTCTGCCGCCATTACCACGTTTCCATTTCCCGTAATGTCACTCATAATGCTGTACCTCTTTCCTTTCTGTTTGCTTTATCTATTTGCCGAGCAGGTTCCTGCCGGCTACTGGCGCTCTGGGTCTGGGCCTGTTTCTGACGCAGGGCCGCAAGGACAGAGTCCCGCCGCCGTTCCGGTTTTACGGGGACATCCTGGGATGTTCCATTTCCGATGGATCTTACCGGAGCAGCGTCCAGTCGGCTTTCATCACGGTTGCTTGTGTGCTCTTTTTGTATTTCCTGCTGCAGAAACTGCGGGACTTCCTTGAAGCCCAGACTGTCAACGTAATAGGCCTTTTCCACGCCATTTTCCTGAAGGACGACAACATCGCTGACGGACATGGAATGGCCGCGGAAGTCGTCAGGATGGGCAATATTGAACTTTTCAAAGAGACCGTCCAGGACTTGCTGTGCCGATTTTCCACTTTCTGTACCGTCAAGGCTTCCCTCATAGACTGCTGAATATGCGTCGGAGATGACGTCTTTTCCATCTGACTGGAGTGTGGCCAAGTTTTGGAACATTCTCTCATGGCTGTCGGGCATGTCATCCCTGATTTGGTAAATCCTGTAAGCAGAAATGCCGTTATCCTTTCCATTTTCATGGGCGGATACATGCTCCGAAAGACTCTCCCTTGTTTCTGTCATTTCCTTTTGCAGATCCTGCAGCTGGTACTCAACACTTCGGATCACCTGTGATGCCGTTCCTCTGATCATGTTTCCGGATTCACGGAGTGCCTTCAGATCCTGGCCAGTAGACCAGGAATCCAGGGAGAGAAAAGAGAAATCAGAAGTATCGATGCCAAAGTGATCGCAAATGATATATGCTGTGCTCGCCGCCTCCAGTTCCCTTGTCTCTTGCGTTTTATCCGCAGATCTGTTTCCTGCCTGCTCCCGATCAAGCAAAAGATGTTGTGAGGCCTCTCGAACAGCAGCTTTCAGCATATCGCCCGGCTCCATGTCTTCCCGAATCACGATCTCTCTACTGGCTGCATCATAGAAGCTGTCGGGCCCTTCAGACATTTCCGCATAGCGAAACTGACAATGGCTGATGTCCCCAAGTCCTGCCATGAAAGCATCGAATCCTTCTTGTGTGCTTGTAAGCTGCCTTAACTCCATCTGCGGATTATCGGGCATGGGATTGCCCTCCGTCTGTCCGAGGTCAAAAACCGTAGATGCCCGGAAACGCTGTTTCCAGACCACCTTTGGAGATGTCGCAAGCTGGCCGTCCTCGCCAAATACGGGTTGGCCTGTGTTCGGATCTGTCTTTTCTTCCTGTACTGTTTCTTTGACTTTCACCGGAGTGATAATCCGGATGCCCTTCTCACCCTTTTTAACGTGGCGGCCATATTTGAACTTCCAGGCATTGAAGCCGGCACACAAGGTGGCATCCGGCTTTTGCGCCGCAATCAGTACAGTATTGTTGAAACTGTAGGTATGGAAGCGGGACACGACTTTCAGATAATCCCGGTAGTTATCGTTCCTGAAGTGTTACGCGGCTTTTTACCGTCTCTCCCGACTGCAAATATGCGTCAAATTAAAATCTCACTATTCAAATTGCTGGCAATTCGTACGTGCTGTTTTTTACAGCACGTTTTTTTATGCCGTATCAAAG
>Ga0310695_10007923_pt1 | contig 16692 bp, 11 predicted proteins | sample RumenRJG_04DNA_FD_203882 | JGI IMG/M metagenome (GOLD analysis project Ga0310695, IMG submission 203882) | Bovine rumen microbial communities from Lethbridge, Alberta, Canada - RJG_04 (v2) (version 2) | ecosystem: Host-associated > Mammals > Digestive system > Stomach > Rumen | place: Canada...
GCACGAATGGGGAATCCGGCTTGGCAGTATCCTGATCGCTCTCATAGTATGCGCTTTGATCACGACCGTTACTACACATCTGAATCCTATCAGCGTCTATGGTGCTATGTGGGAGGGCTCATTCGGAAGCCCGAGAAAGATGTGGGCCCTTCTCAAGGAGCTGTCCATATTGCTGATGGTATCGGTAGCGCTGGCTCCGGCATTCAAGATGAAGTTCTGGAACCTCGGCGGCGGCGGACAGGTAATGGCCGGTGTACTTGCTACAGCGACCTGCATGATAACTCTTGATGATAAGCTGCCTAACGGTGCACTCATACTTGTGTCACTTATTGCAGCGCTTGCCGCAGGTGCGCTCTGGGCATTCATCCCTGCATTTTGCAAGGCAAAATGGAACACCAACGAGACACTTTTCACACTGATGATGAACTATGTAGCGACGCAGATCGTTGCATACTATATCATCATCTGGGAGAACCCGAAGGGATCCGGCAAGATCGGCATCATCAATCCGAATACGAATGCCGGCTGGCTTCCTGTAGTAGCAGGCAAACAGTATCTCCTGCCTGTACTGGTCTCGATCGTTGTGACTATATTCATGTATATCTATCTGAGATACAGCAAACACGGTTACGAGCTCTCAGTAGTCGGTGAGAGCCAGAACACCGCCAGATATGTAGGTATCAATGTAGGAAAAGTCATAGTCCGTACACTGGTACTCTGCGGACTTATCTGCGGTCTTACAGGCTGGATGCTTGTAGCCGGCACTGACCATACAATGACAACTACGATCGAAGCCGGCAGAGGCTTCCTCGGAGTCATGGTAGCGTGGCTGGCGCACTTCAATCCGATCGGGATGATTTTATCAGGACTTCTGATGGTATTCATGAGCCGCGGCGGATCTGAGATCTCCACAGCGTTCGGATTGAACAACTCGTTCGGAGATATCCTTACAGGAGTCATCCTGTTCTTCGTAATAGGAAGTGAATTCTTCATCAATTATCAGGTGCATTTCCGCAAATCGCATGGAAAGGAGGCTGCAGATGTTTAGTCTGGTAACATTCATACCTAGAGCGATCGTTCAGAGTATTCCGCTTCTGCTCGGCTGCGTAGGTGAAACATTGAACGAAAAATCCGGCAGCCTTAACCTCGGTATCCCGGGCGTCATGTACGTCGGAGCTATATCAGGTGTAATAGGATCATTCCTTTATGAGAATTCAGCAGCGAACTTCAATCCCGTTATTGGCCTTCTGATACCTATAGTGTGCTGTATGGTGGGTTCACTGCTTATGGGCTTGCTGTTCTGCTTCCTTACAGTAACACTCAGAGCGAATCAGAACGTAACAGGACTTGCCATGACAACGTTCGGTGTAGGTTTCGGTAACTTCTTCGGCGGATCGATCATGAAGCTGACAGGTAGTGAAGTTCCTTCCATAGTGCTTTCTGCAACAAGTAAAGCATTCAAGACACCTCTGCCGTTTGCGGGCAAAGCCGGGGTAATAGGAGAACTGCTTTTCTCATACAGCTTCATGACATATGTAGCGATCATTATCGCGATATTCACTTCATATGTACTCAAGCGTACCCGCACAGGACTCGAGCTCAGAGCCGTTGGTGAAAACCCGGCTACTGCTGATGCTGCAGGTATCAATATCAACAGGTATAAATACTTCTCGATCTGTATAGGATGTATGATCGCCGGAATCGGCGGACTCTACTACGTACTCGATTACGCGAGCGGTGTATGGTCAAATGATGCATTCGGTGACAGAGGATGGCTTGCTATCGCACTCGTAATCTTCTCGATCTGGCGTCCTAACTGGGCGATCTGGGAATCGATGCTTTTCGGCGGTCTTTACATACTCTATCTGTATATCCCTACAGGCGCCAATTTCGCCATGAAGGAGATATATAAGATGCTGCCGTATGTTGTAACGATCATAGTGCTGATTGCCATCAGCCTGAGGGGTAAAAATGAGAATCAACCACCTGAAGGACTTGGCCTGCCGTACTTCCGAGAAGACAGGTAGACAACTCAATATGATCAACTGGGGGAGGCGCTTTAACGCGCCTTTCTTTATTAGCAATTCAAGCTGCGGTTTCCGCAGAAGATAGACCAAAAAATTGGAAAGGAGAGAGCTGTGAAATTAGAGACCTATAAGAGACTGGCCGGAGCTACACTCGGTAAGGTCAAGGCAGATTTGCTGCTTAAGAACTGCAAGATAGTTGACGTTTTCACCGGCGAGATAGTCGAATCATGTGTAGCGGTCAAGGACGGCATCATACTGGGTGTATCAAAATCCTACCAGGGCAAGAAAGAAGTCGACCTTAAAGGCGCATATATCGCTCCGGGATTCATAGATGCACACCTGCACCTTGAGTCCACGATGGTCGCTCCTGCCGAACTGGTCGCCACGGCTGCAGCCTGCGGTACGACGACATTCATCGTTGACCCTCATGAGGCCTGCAATGTATCCGGTGCTGACGGCATCAAATACATCCTGGATCAGACCGAGAAGTCCAACGCCAATGTATTCGTAATGATGCCATCATGTGTGCCGGCTACCAACATAGATGACAACGGCTGCATGTTTGCGGCTAATGACATGTATCCTTTCGTAGGAAACGAGAGGATACTGGGTCTTGGCGAGGTCATGGACGATGATGCAGTTATCGACGGTGATCCGCGTATGTTCGCCAAGTTCGCGCTGTTTGAACATCAGACGATCGACGGTCACGCACCGTTCCTGCCTAACAGGCAGCTGTCTGCATACAAACTGGCAGGCGTAGATACTGACCACGAGGCATCGACATTCGAGTATGCACTCGAGGAAGCAAGAAGAGGCATACATGTCCATGTTCGTGAAGGCTCTGCCGCGCACAACGTCGATGACATCGTAAGCGGCATCGTCAGGACAGGCATTGATACTGAGCACTTCAGCTTCTGCACCGACGATAAGCACATAGAAGATATCCTCAGAGAAGGCCATATCGTTTATAACGTCAGAAGAGCTGTAGAATTGGGACTCGATCCGTTCAAGGCCATCAAGATGGCAACCATCAATACTGCGAAGTGCTACGGCCTCAAACACATGGGAGCTATCGCTCCTGGTTATCAGGCAGACCTCGTCATATTTGACAACATGAAAGACTTCAACGTACTTGATGTTTACTTCAAGGGCAAGCGCATCGACAAAGATGCTCCGATCAAAGTAAAGAAGTGCCCGGCTAACTTAAAGCACACCGTAAACATCGACAAGGTACATCCATCAGATTTCGTTCTTCCGATCAAGAAACAGAATACACATGTACTGGGTATGGAGCCTAAGCAGATCGTAACGAATGATCTCGTCGTGCATTTCCCTAAGACAGACAATTTTGTTCCGCATGACGGCTATCTCAAGATCGCAGCTGTAGAAAGACATAAAAACAGCGGCAAGATCGGAGTTGCAGTTACTAAGGGATACGGTATACGCGGCGGCGCTATCGCATCATCAGTATCACATGACTCACACAATATCATAGTGATCGGCGACAATGATGAAGATATCGCGATCGCAGTCAATGAGATCGCCCGTGTACAGGGCGGTTACACCGTAGTCGAGAACGGAAAAGTTTTCGAGACCCTGCCACTCCCTATCATGGGACTGATGACAGACGTGCATTTCAAGGAAGTCAACAGCAAGCTTCAGGTAATGAAAACTAAGGCTTACGAGATGGGCGTTTCGCAGGATTTCGATCCGTTCATCACTCTTTCGTTCATGGCACTTACAGTAATTCCAGAACTCCGTGTCACACCTAGAGGGCTGTTCAAGGTAGCAGCTTCAGGATCGGGATTCATCAAACAGTAACAATGAACAGAACGGTCTTAAAAGGAGATATTGTTTCATCAGAATCTCTGACAGAGATCAAAACGATAAAAAACGGATACATCTGCCTCGAAAAAGGCAGAATAGTATCCGTCAGCGACACTCTGCCGGAGGCATTTGCAGATGCTGTGCTGTATGACTACAGCGATATGCTTATCATGCAGTCGTTCTGTGATATGCACCTGCATGCACCGCAGTATCCTATGCTGGGGCTTGGCATGGATCTGCCGCTCGTCGACTGGCTGAGCAGATATGCATATCCGATGGAGTCAAGGTTTGCCGATCCGAAATACGCAAGAAAAGTGTACCGCAGACTTGCACACGATCTTATCAGCCATGGGACGACAAGAGTAGCGATGTTTTCATCTCTGCATACGGATTCCACGATAGTGCTGATGGAAGAACTTGAAAAAGCAGGCATTACCGGATATGTCGGTAAGGTCAACATGGACAGGAACGGCAGCCCGATACTGCAGGAGACCACAGAGGAATCAAAACGTGAGACGCTGAGGTGGCTCGAAGAGAGCAACCGCTTTTCCCGGATAAAACCGATACTGACGCCGCGGTTCACACCATCTTGTACTGATGAGCTCATGAGCTTCCTGGGGGAGCTCTCCGGGGAAAGAGATCTCCCGGTGCAGTCTCATATATCAGAGAATATCAGTGAGATCGAATGGGTAAAACAGCTCAGGCCTGAATGCGAGGAATACTGGGACACATACAATGACAGTGGACTCTGGCATGAGCGGACCCTGATGGCACACTGCGTGCACAGTTCGGAGAGAGAAAGGAAAGCAATAGCCGGACACGGAGTGACCGTGGTCCACTGCTGCAACTCCAATACCAACATCTCTTCCGGCGTGATGCCACTGCGGAAGATGCTCGATGAAAACATCAAGGTCGTGCTTGGCAGCGATATATCCGGCGGCAACACTCTGAACGGATTCGATGTAGTTGCAAGTACCGTCCAGACATCCAAGGTCAGAAGCATCTTAGACAACTGGGAAACAGATCATGTCAATGAGACGGAAGCCTGGTATCTGGCAACGAGCGCTGCAGCCCCTTGGTTCGACGCAAAGGCCGGATTTGCGCCGGGCAATATGCTGCATGCGATAGTTCTCGATGACAGCGGGCTTCTTAGAAAAGGTCTCAGCGTGGAGGAACGCTTCAGCAGATGTTTCTATAAAAGACAGCCGGGCTCGATCAGAGCGGTATGGAGCGAAGGCGAGCCGGCATTCATGGCAGACTGATTCTGCATAATCATAATAAAGTAAGCTACAGTATTAGGAAAATGTTAGATAATTCATTATTCGATACATCCCTCATGAAAGAGGCGGTAAGACTTGCTGATGAGCATTGGAGGTATCTGCATACGATACCTGAAAGAGCATTCGAAGAGAAGGCTTCGACCGCATATATAAGGAAAGTCTGTAAAGGATATCCTGTGGATATCATAGACATAGGAATGGACACCGGGCTTGTATGCTTTCTGGATGCCGGTTCGGATAAGACCGTGGCGCTGAGAGCAGACATAGATGCTGTTCCGACAGAGCAAGGGATGAAGCATCTCTGCGGTCATGACGCACATGCAGCAACGATGCTCGGAGCAGTGCACTATCTCAGCTCGTCAAGAGAGACGCTCCCTTTCAATGTGCTGTTCATATTCCAGCCGGCAGAGGAGGGTACTCACGGAACGAGAGCGATGCTCGACCATGGCATCCTTGACAAAGTGCCGCAGCGTCCTCAGAGGATCTTCGGCATCCACAACAGACCTGAGATAGATTGCGGATATGTGGTGGTACACAAAGGCCCGCTGATGTCTGAAAAGAGCGTGTTCAGGATCACCCTGACGGGAAAGCCGGGGCATGGCGCACTTCCGCACAAGTGCGTGGATCCTATAGTAGCTGCCGCTTCCGTAATAAGCAGTGTGCAGACCATAGTCAGCAGAAATGTCGATCCTTTCCAGCCGGCTATCTGCACTTTTAACAGCGTTGCTGCCGGCATGTCAGAGAGCTCTGCTCCTGAAACAGCGGTCCTGACAGGTTATATAAGATCATTCGATCATGGTACACATCTTCGCATGGGAGAAAGACTCAGGACGCTTTCGGAAGATACAGCGGCTGCATACGAATGCAAGTGCAGCGTTGAGATCACACCGATGGTCCCGGCAGTCAACAATCAGGAAGAAATGTACAGGCTGGCACTCAGGGCAGCGGGATCTGCTGTCGGGAGAGATCATATAACTGACAGTGCGCCGACACTGGCATCTGAAGACTTCGCCGTATGGGGGACGGAAATACCATCATTTTTCTATTGGGCAGGCAGCGGAATACCCGGCAGGGAAAATGCACCCTGGCATGATCCGGCATTCCGCATGGATGATCATTATATGGAGGCTGCAGTTCCGCTTCTGGTCGCATCTGCAGTAACAGAATAAAACAAAACAGAATAAAACAGATAACAGTTTTGCTTTGAGCAGCACCGTTCAGGTCCTGCTCAGATACGGATCCAGACTATTAATAGAAGGTGATACGTTAAGATGAAGAGTTATTATGACAGGACATGGAAGATAGGCGAGCTTGCCAGAGTCTTTGATGTCAACGTCCAGCTCCTTCGCCACTATGACAAGGAAGGCCTGCTCGTTCCGGATATCAGAAACCCCGAGAACAAATGGCGGACCTACAGGTATGACCAGATCTATTCACTCGGCATGATAAGGTTCCTCCGGGATCTTGACTGCTCTCTGGATGAGATAGGGGAATTCATGCATGGACGAAACCCTGGCAAGACAGAAGAATTTCTCAAAGATAGATTTGAGAATGCGAGAAAAAAGTATGAAAAAATGCTAAGGATGGAATCTGTCTGCAAAGACAGATTTGCCCTGATAAAAAGCGAGCTGGCATATGCTGATGCGGATCAGATATTTGTCTATTCAGAGGGGGACATCCACTATATTGAGGCGGGTGGCCTTGAGACAGTATTTGCAGATGAACTGTTCTACATGTATCCGACTCTCGTGCTCTATTCAGGCGGCGAATCCAAGTTCGCTGTAAAGATCCCGCCTGAGGATGCCGGCGAATATCAGGACAAGGTACGCGTGATACCGCCCGCAGACTATCTTGTAGGATTCCACCACGGATCATACGAGAGTATATATGATACTTTTGAAAAGATGAGACAGGCTGCCGGGGGTCTTCTCGGAGAGCATGACACCATAGGCGATGAGGCGCTTACAGTCAATATAATCGATCAGCTTGTCGAGGAAAACAGAGATAGCTTCGTAACTAAAGTGATGATGAAGATCTATCACTGATCGCGCTGCGATATACGAGCATATATTCATTCAGATAATAAATTATTCCACATAAAGCACATTTCATATCATAGTAACTTTTAGCAATAAGGAGGGATGAGCATGTCCAAAAAATACATCGGACAGGCAGTCACCAGACACGATGCACACGACAAGGCCATGGGGCGCATAAAATACACAGATGACATGTGTGATAAAGGCGCTCTTGTGATCAGGGTGCTGCATTCAACGGTGGCCAACGGTATCGTCAAAAAGATAGATACCGCAGAAGCAGAGAATGTGCCGGGCGTGGTCCGTATTTTCACCTGCTTCGACCTGAAGGAAAAGCATTATTTCCCGACAGCAGGTCACCCGTGGTCGACAGATCCTCATCATCAGGATATCTGCGACCGCCTTATAATGACAGACAGGCCTCTTTTCTACGGCGACGATATCGGAGCTGTAGTAGCTGAGGATGAAGTCGCTGCCTCCCAGGCACTCCGTATACTTGAAAAAAGCGTAGAGTATGAGGAGCTGCCATTCGTGCTCGATGCACAGGAAGCAATGGAGGAAGGCGCTCCTCTTCTGCATGAGAATTACCCTAACAATGTTCTCGCTCATACTGAGATCCATATGGGAAACGTAGAAGAAGCGATCAAGGAGCCGGGACTTACCAAGGTAGAGGGCTGGTATGAGACCCAGCCTGTTCAGCACTGCCACATAGAGAATTTCATCTGCTATGCATATGGTGAGGGTGACAGGACCGTCGTGGTCTCATCCACTCAGATCCCGCATATCGTAAGGCGAGTTATCGGGCAGGCTACAGGCATGGATTGGGGCAAGTTCAGAGTTATCAAGCCATATGTAGGAGGCGGATTCGGAAACAAGCAGGATGTCCTCTATGAACCCCTGACTGCATGGATAAGCATGCAGCTCGGAGGACGTCTGGTCAAACTTGATGTTCCGCGTGAAGAGACATTTATCTGCAACCGTATAAGGCATGCTATCAGGTATCACATCACATCATGGATGCGTCCTGACGGCAGCTTTGCCGCAAGGACTTTCAAGGCCTGGTGCAACAACGGTGCATACAGTTCACACGGCCATGCTATAGCAGCAAAGGGACTCAACGCTTTCCCGCAGCTCTATCCATGTGACAACATCGACGGAGAGACCTGGACTGTTTACACCAACCGTTCAGTAGCAGGCGCTATGAGAGGATACGGTATGCCTCAGGCAAGCTACGCTTTCGAGTGCCATGCTGAGGACTGCGCAAGAGCAATGAAAATGGACCCGCTCGAATTCAGGCGCAAAAATCTCATGCCTGTCGGATACTACCATGCATTCTCCAAGAATGAGCTGTATTCTGACACGTTCAATCAGTGCTTCGATAAGGGCGCTGAGATAATCGGATACTACGATAAGGTCAAAAAGTATGCAAAGCAGACAGGTGATATAAGAAGAGGCATAGCCGTATCGACATTCTGGTACAACACTGCTGTATATCCTATAGCACTTGAGACCTCATCCTGCCGTATAGTAATGAACCAGGACGGTTCCGTACAGTTCCAGCTCGGTGAAACTGAGATCGGTCAGGGCGCTGATACAGCTGCGGCACAGATGATAGCTGATACGCTCGGGATCCCGTTTGACATGGTACACCCTATCTCGTGTCAGGATACCGATGTCACCCCATTCGGTACCGGCGTATACGCTTCCCGTGGTACATATACACTGGGATTCTCAGTAAGACAGACTGCTCTGCTCCTCAAGCAAAAGGTCCTCGAGGCTGCACATCAGTTTACACGTATGCCGGTATATAATCTCGACCTGGTCGACGGCATCATCGTAAGGACCACGGACGGCCGTGAACTCATGACCATCGGCGAGCTGGCTCTCGCAAAACTGTACACAACTGAAGGTTCGCAGCATCTGACCGCAGAGTCGACATATCAGATAAAATCAAACGCTTACTCATTCGGCTGCTGCTTCGCAGAGGTCGAAGTCGACATACCGATGTGCAGGGTAAGACTTCTCAATATCGTCAATGTCCATGACTGCGGGCAGGTCATCAATCCTATCCTCGCATCAGGACAGGTCCACGGCGGACAGAGCATGGGTATCGGATATGCTTTGTCTGAAAAGCTTCTCTGGGATGAAAAGTCAGGAAGACCTCTCAACAACAACCTGCTTGACTACAAGATGTCTTCATTCATGGATCACCCGAGACTGGTTGCAGACTTCGTAGAGAACTATGAGCCTACCAGTGCTTACGGAACAAAGGGACTCGGCGAACCGCCGGCATGCCCGGTAGCACCTGCGATCAGAAATGCCATAGGTCAGGCGACCGGACTTTACATCAACGAGCTTCCTCTGTCGCCGCACACTCTCTTCCGTGAATTCACGGATGCAGGGCTCATAAACGACCCTTGGGCAGAAGAGAACAAGTGAAAGGAGAGCAGTCAATATGTATGATATAAAAGCACTTTACGAAGCTGAAAGCGTTCAGCATGCGGTCCAGCTGCTGCAGGAGCACCCTGAAGCACAGATCCTCGCAGGTGGATCCGATGTGCTCGTCCAGGTACGCGAGGGCCGCAGAGCCGGAGTCGAACTGGTCAGCATATACATGCTCGATGAGCTTAGGGGAGTGTCTATAGACGATGAAGAAAACATACGCATAGGCTCTCTGACCAGCTTCTCTCATATCACGAATGATCCAATCATTCAGAAATACATCAATGTGCTGGGCGAAGCCGTTGACATGGTAGGAGGCCCGCAGATCAGAGCCATAGGTACGATCGGCGGCAACACCTGCAACGGAGTCACCTCTGCGGACTCGGCATCCACCCTGATGGCATGGGAAGCTGTTATGGAAGTCACAGGTCCTGAGGGAGTCAGACGCGTGCCGATCAAAGACTGGTACATCAAAGCAAAAGTCGTAGACCTTAAACCGGGAGAGCTTCAGACAGCCATCCTGATACCGAAAGAATCCTATGACAGATGTTTCGGCCATTATATAAAGTACTCAATGAGAAACGCTCTCGATATCGCTACTACCGGCTGCTCGGTAAATGTGAGACTGAGCGAGGACAAAAAGTCATTCGAGCGCGTACGTATAGGATACGGAGTCGCGGCACCGGTCCCTGTCCGTGCGTATACAGCCGAAGAGTTCCTCAACGGAAAAGAGATAACAGAAGAAAACATCAAGAAATTTGCGGAGACAGTACTCGAAGATATCAATCCGCGTGACAGCTGGCGTGCCGGAAAAGCGCTTCGTAAGCACATATCAGTCGTAATGGCTGAAAGGGCACTTCGGGAGTCTGTTAGTCTGGCAGGAGGTGTGGTAAATGGATAAGCAATATAAAGTAGTCCACTGCACTATCAATGGCAAAAAAGTAGAGCGGATCGTGGATGTCCGTGCTTCACTCACTGATATGCTGCGTAACGACTTCCGCCTGACTTCAGTCAAGAAAGGCTGCGAAGTCGGAGAGTGCGGAGCCTGCACAGTTATCATCGACGGTGAGGGTTTCAACTCTTGTATATATCTTGCAGTCTGGGCTGAGGGCAAAGAGATATGGACGCTCGAAGGACTGATCGGTCCGGGCGGCGAGCTTTCAGATATCCAGCAGGCATTCATTGATGAGGGTGCGATCCAGTGCGGATTCTGCACTCCGGGATTCATCATGACCAGCTGGGAGATCGTGAATTCAGGCAAAGAGTATACAGATGATGAACTCAGAAAAGCGCTGTCGGGACATCTCTGCAGATGCACAGGATATGAAAATATCTTCCGCGCTGTCAAAAAGACCATGCTCAGACATCTGGGTAAGTTTGAAGAAGCAGAGAAGGTCAACTCACAGGGTATCACTGAATATCCTGAACCGATGCCGTTCAAGTAGGATGTAGGGAAAAGGAGATTTATTATGGCAACTCAACTGTTAATGGCGAAAAGCCCTGCAGAGGCAGCAGGCTCCAAAACAGCTTCGGCTGCTTTCATTGCAGGAGGGACCGAGGTAAACCGCCTTGGATCAGAAGTCCCGACACAGGCTGAAACTCTGATCTCGCTCAAGAAGTGCAGCGGTCTCGGTCAGATAGAGAAAGTCGAAAAAGGCATAAAGATCGGCGCGATGTGCACATTCCAGCAGATCGTCGAATCAGACGCCGTTCCTGCTTATCTTAAAGAAGCCGCACTGTTCATGGCGTCACGCACCAAGCGCAATATGGCGACCATAGGCGGAAATATCGCAGCACTCAGAAGCGACTCGTATCTGCTTCCGACACTTTTCGCAGTATGCGCAAGAGTCGAAGTACTCACACCGGATGGAAAGCAGGATGATATCTGCATCAATTCCTATAAAGAGGCAGCTGAAGCAGGTAAGGACATGCTGATCACAGCTGTGATCGTTCCGGATAATGTCAGGGTCGTATCCAAGAGATATTCAAACACAGCTCAAAGCCACGCTGTCCTCACGATGAGCGCAGCTGCCTTGGAAAAAGGATTCACTCTGGCAGGCGCTATCAAGAACTGCGGCATATACAGATTCAAAGGTTTCGAAGAGATGGTCAGGAAAAATCCTGATATCAGCGAAGAAGAAGCGATCGCTTTCTTCAAAAATGCAGACAGTCTGAAGATATCAGAGGACATGTTTGGAAGTGAAGCTTACAAGCGTTATCTGCTGGGGGTCACGGCATATGACTTCTGCAGGAAGCTTGCAGGAAAGGAGGTGTAGTCATGATCAACTGTACTATTAACGGTAAAAAGAGATCATTCGATATCGATCCTCTTACAAGACTTCGCGATATGCTCGTGATGAACGGCAACTTTGCTGTCAGAGACAGCGATGATGCTGAGGGGTTCTGCGGCAGCGATACAGTGCTTCTTGACGGAACACCGGTATTTTCCAACCTTATACTTGCCGGAGAAGTCGAGGGCTGCGAGATACGCACCCCTGACAGCCTGGGCAACTCAATGAACCTGACAGTCGTCCAGCAGGCACTGGTCGATGCCGGTGTCGTTCAGAGTGCGTACAACGCTCCAGCGGCTGCACTCCTGATGACATGGCTGTTTGAAAACAACCCGAACCCGACAAGAGAAGAAGTAAAGGACGTTTTGTCAGGAATATTCATCCGCGACGCCGGATATGAACATTACTATCTTGCTGCCGAGCTGATCAAAGAGAAGCTCGCCGGCGGTGAGTATAAAACAGAGATCGCGCCTGAATTCAGGCCGCACCTCAAGGCAGTCGGAAAGGTGCTGCCTAAGATAGACGCTCCGCAGCTTGTCTCCGGAGAGAGAGCTTTCGTCGAAGACTATGTCGATGACGATACATGCTACATGGTCGTGCTCCGTTCACCATATGCAAGCGCATATGTAAACAAAATCGACACATCCAAGGCAGAAGCTCTGCCGGGCGTAGTAAAGATCATCACTGCATATAACTGCCCAGATGCAACTTACATGTCAGCAGGTCAGGGAAATCCTGAGCCGTCTCCTCACGACAGGAAACTCATCAACAAGAAAGTCAGACACGTGGGTGACCGTGTGGCTGCGATAGTCGCAGAGACCCTCGAAGACGCGATAAAAGCAAGAGATCTTATCGAGGTCGAATACGAGCCGCTGGATGCTGTATTCACAGTCGAACAGGCAATGGCAGAGGGCGCGCCTCTCGTACATAACGGAAGAGTCCAGTACAACTCAGGCGCTCCTGACGATCTGGATGAATACAACAAGAAGCTGTCCGGAGATGAGAGGGAAGGAAAAGTAGTATACCAGTTCCCTCTCCACGGTGACATCCTGCACAATGTTGCGGCAGCCAACCATGGATTCATCGGAGATGTAGACAAAGCATTTGCCGAAGCAGACGCTGTTGTAGAAGCTACATACCAGACAAGCCAGATCCAGCATACACCTCTCGAGACACATATATGCTTCTCTAAGCTTGAGAACGGCAGACTGATAATCTATGCGAGCACACAGGTTCCATACCATGTACGCCGTATTGTCAGCTGGGTAACAGGTCTTTCAGAGAACAAGATCCACATAATCAAGACAAGAGTCGGAGGCGGCTACGGATCAAAGCAGGATATCCTCGTAGAGGACCTGACAGCATATGCCACATTCGCGACCGGAAGACCGGTACTCTATCACAATACGCGTGAGGAGGAATTCATAGCCAATTCCACCAGACATCCGATGCGTGTCCACGTCAAGATGGGCGGCAAAAAGGACGGTTCGATCACAGGCATTTACCTCAAGGTAGACGCTAACACCGGACCTTACGGAAACCACGCTCTGACAGTACCGATGAACAGCTGCTCCAAGACCCTGCCGCTGTTCAAGTGCGACAACATGAAATACGATCTGACGATCTATTACACCAATATTCCGCCGGCAGGAGCATATCAGGGCTACGGCACACCTAAGGGTACATACGGACTCATGATGGCAATGTGCGAGCTCGCAGAAAAGCTCGGCGTCGACTACAAGGAGATGGTCCTCAAAAACCACGTCGAAGAGGGATACATGCTCGAGATCCTCAAGGGACTTGGTGAGGGACGTGAAGGAAACGTTGTACCTGTCGGATCATGCGGACTCAGAGAGGCAGTCGAAAAGGGCTGTGAGATGATCGAGTGGGGCAAGCATGAGGAAAGCGGAGACCCTGACTGGAAGATCGGTAAAGGATTCGCGATGATCATGCAGGGTTCCGGACTTCCTGGGCTCGACCATGCGAATGCGATAACCAAGCTTGAGATGGACGGATCCATCATCGTGACCAGCGGTGCTGCGGATATCGGTACCGGTCTCGATACGATCATAGCCAAGGTAACAAGCGACATACTCTGCATCCCGATGGATAAGATAACAGTCCTGTCAGGCGATACTGACTCAGGAGCGTTCGATACCGGATCATATGCATCATCTGGTACGTTCTTCAGCGGAAATGCTGCTGTTGTTGCAGCTACTAACCTCAAGAACAAGATCCTCGATGAGGCGGCATATCAACTGGGTGAGGAAATGGACGACATGGAGCTCGCATGGCCTGGAGAAGTTCATTCCAAGAAAACAGGCAAGGTGCTGTCGTACTACGAGATAATACACACATCGACATCAGGGACCGGACGCGGACACCTGATCGCACCGGGAAGCTTTACAACAGCTGCTTCGTCAGTACCGTACGGAGCTCATTTCGCTCAGGTAGCTGTCAACATCAGGACCGGCGAAGTGAAGGTGCAGAAATTCTATGCTGTACAGGATGCAGGAACACCTATCAATCCTGAAGCTGCTCTGTGCCAGATGTACGGTGCTTCACTGAAGTCGATCGGCCACACGCTGTATGAAGATATGATCCTTGACAAGGACGGTCGCTGCGTCAATGCCACAATGACAGATTACGGAGTCCCGATGATATCCGAGCAGCCTGATGATTTCAAAGCTGTACTCATCGATGTGGATGATGCACACGGACCGTTCGGAGCTAAGTCGATCTCAGAGATCGCCTGCAACGGAGCTGCTCCGGCCATCGGAAACGCTATCCATGACGCCTGCGGTGTATGGATGAGAAGCTGGCCGATGACACCAGAGAAGATCCTGAGAGAACTTGGAAAGATCAAATAACGATACAAATTTTGCAAAATTACAAGATAGATAACTAAAGTACAGAACGCTGCAAACGGCTGTTGTGTACAGGATATGCAGGAAGGGAGGAAAACATATGCTTCTAATCGGTAATGGACAGCTGATCACAAGAGATCCTGAGTTCCCTTATCTTAAAGACGGAGCAGTCGTAACTGACGGTGAAGTCATCAAGGCAGTGGGAACACTTGCAGACATGAAAGCAGCTTATCCTGATGCTGAATTCGTAGATGCAAAGGGCGGCATAATCATGCCGGGACTGATCAACGCACACACACATATCTACTCAGGACTAGCCAGAGGACTGGCGATAGAAGGCAATAATCCTACTAACTTCTTCGAGGTCCTCGATGGGACATGGTGGGCTATTGACCGTCATCTGACGATAGACGGGACCAAAGCGTGCGCATATGCGACCATCCTAGACTGCATCAGAGATGGTGTTACGACCATTTTTGACCACCATGCAAGCTTCTGTGAAATCCCTGGCTCGCTCTTCGCGATCAAGGATGTAGCAAAAGAGCTTGGAATGAGATCGTGTCTCTGCTACGAAGTATCAGAGAGAGACGGAGCCGAGAAGACCGATCAGGGCATCAAGGAAAATGCTGACTTCGCAAAGTGGGCACTCAAAGAAGACGATGACATGATCAAGGCCATGTTCGGAGGCCATGCACTCTTCACCATCTCCGACAAGACATTCGAGAAGATGGTAGAGGCAAATGACGGCATGACCGGTTTCCATATCCATATCGCTGAGGGCATGAACGATGTTTACGACAGCCTGCGCAACTACGGGTGCAGACCGGTCAACAGACTTCTGTACAACGGCATTCTCGGAGACAGGACACTGCTCGGACACTGCATCCATGTAAGCCCTGCCGAGATGGATATCATCAAAGAGACAGGCACCATGGTCGTAAACAACCCTGAGTCTAACATGGGCAATGCAGTAGGATGCGCACCTGTACTTCAGATGATGGCAAAGGGCATCATGGTAGGCATGGGTACAGACGCATATACACACGATATGCTCGAGAGCCTTAAGGTGTTCCTGATCATCCAGAGACACAACGCTGCTATGCCTAACGTTGCATGGGGCGAAGCGATGAGCATGCTCTTTGAAAACAACCGCAAGATCGCAGCTAAGTACTTCAAGAAGCCTCTCGGCATCCTGAAGGAAGGCGCTGCAGCTGACGTGATCGTAATGGATTACAAGCCGTTCACACCGTTCTCGGATGAGAACATCGACGGACACATGCTGTTCGGTATGATGGGCAAGAACTGCAGGACAACTATTATCAACGGTAAGGTATTATACAAAGACAGAGAGTTCGTTGGAATCGATGAAGATGCTATCAACGCATGGACGCTCGAGCAGAGCAAGAAGCTCTGGGGCGAACTCAATCACAGAACATATTAGCAGTTATTGAACAGTCTGACCGGGGCTGCGCTAAGGCTCGGCTCCGGGCAGCCACAAGGGAGGGAAAATATGAGTGATATTATGAGACCTATGCCGTACAAGCATCTGCTCAACTGGGTACTCGACGAGTATGAAAAGAGCGGGAGCATATTCGGTATTTCAAAATTCGTTAAACACACTAATGGTCAGGCTCTGCCTATCTTCGATGAGAAGATCGAGTCGCCTTACGGCCCTGCTGCAGGTCCGAATACACAGCTGACACAGAACATTGTTGCATCATACGTTGCAGGTTCCAGATTCTTCGAACTGAAGACTGTTCAGAAGATGGACGGCGCAGAGCTGGCAGCATGCGTTGCAAAGCCATGTATCACAGCTCATGACGAGTGCTATAACTGTGAATGGTCCACAGAGCTGTATGTTCCTCAGGCTTATGAGGAATATGTAAAAGCATGGTTCCTGTGCAAGATCCTCTCAAAAGAGC
>Ga0310695_10007924_pt1 | contig 16691 bp, 16 predicted proteins | sample RumenRJG_04DNA_FD_203882 | JGI IMG/M metagenome (GOLD analysis project Ga0310695, IMG submission 203882) | Bovine rumen microbial communities from Lethbridge, Alberta, Canada - RJG_04 (v2) (version 2) | ecosystem: Host-associated > Mammals > Digestive system > Stomach > Rumen | place: Canada...
CCTGTGCGAGCATGAGCCTCTCCTCATCAGTGTATTTCTCAAAATTCAGATGTGTATGTGCATCAAACAGCATCTATATTATCTCCGCAAAAAATTCTGATAAAACAACGGGAGACAGTGTACAAAATATCTCTATTGTGAAAATTCTGTACACTGTCTCCTTTAACATCTCAGTAATGAGTCGCCTTATGCGATGTAGGCTGCGATTTTATTTTCTGTTAGCCTCACTGATCGCATAAAGTGCTTCGAGCTCTTTATCGATATCCAGTCTTGGGAAGAGCTGATCGCCCTTGTGAGCCTCGCAGCCTTCCATCTTATAGAACTCATATGCGTCTTCCCATACAGCAGGGACATCAGACAGTCCGAGCTGTTCCCTCATACGGTCTGAAGTAGTATGCATGAACGGAACTATCAGGATGGAGACTATCCTCAGCACTTCTGCCAGATTCCTCATGACGGTGTCGAGCTCGGCCTTTCTCTCAGGATCCTTGGCCAGCACCCACGGAGTCTTTTCGTCAATGTACTTGTTAGCCCTTCTGATCAGGACCCAGATATCCTCAAGTGCAAGGTTGAACTGAAATTCATCCATCTTTTCAGATACCTTGTCAGCTGTGGAAACAGCCAGCGAGATCAGTTCATCATCGATCTCATCTCTGGTCTCTGCTGCAGGGACTGTTCCGCCGCAGTATTTCTGGATCATGGATACTGTCCTTGAGAGGAGATTGCCGAGGTCATTGGCAAGGTCGAAGTTCATTCTTCTGAGCATCACCTCATTAGTGAAGATCCCGTCCTGACCGAAAGTGTACTCTCTGAGCAGGAAATACTTGAGTGCATCGATTCCGTAGCGATCGATCAGAATAACAGGATCGATAACGTCCTGGCCTTTTGCTGCCTTGGACTTCGATACTTTCTCTCCGCCGAGAAGCAGCCAGCCGTGACCGCGGACCTGCTTAGGAATAGGCACATCTGCGCTCATCAGCATTGCAGGCCATATCAGTGAGTGGAATCTTACTATCTCCTTTCCAACCAGGTGGCAGTCACAAGGCCAGAACTTATTGAACTTTTCACAATCATCAGGTCCTCCCAGTGCTGTGACATAGTTGGAGAGTGCGTCGACCCATACGTACATTACGTGCTTAGGATCGTTAGGCACAGGAATGCCCCAGTCGAATGTGCATCTTGATACGCAGAGGTCTTCAAGGCCCTGTTCAACGAATGAAACCATCTCGTTACGTCTCGATTCCGGGACGAGGAAATCAGGATTCTCTCTGAACAGCTCGAGCAGTTTATCAGCGTACTTGCTCATTCTGAAGAAGTAAGCCTCTTCACTTGCTTTCTCTACAGGTCTGCCGCAGTCAGGGCAGCAACCGTTGACCAGCTGTGATTCTGTCCAGAAAGCTTCGCATTCCTTACAGTAAAGTCCTTCATAGGCTCCTTTATATATATCGCCCTTATCATACATCCTCTGCCAGATCTTCTGGACTCTTTCCATGTGTCTGGGCTCTGTTGTCCTGATGAAATCATCATACGAGATCTCCATAGTCGCCCACAGATCCTTGATACCGGCTACGACTTCATCAACATATTCCTGCGGTGTCACGCCATTCTCGATTGCCTTGGTCTGGATCTTCTGGCCGTGCTCGTCTGTCCCTGTCAGGAACATGACATCATAGCCCTGCAGTCTCTTGAACCTTGCCATGGCGTCTGCCATTACCGTGCAGTAAGTATGTCCGATGTGCAGATTGGAACTCGGATAATAGATAGGAGTTGAAATGTAATATGTACCCTTTTCGTTCATTTTTGACCTTTCCGCTCAAATGAGAGCTTATAAAGTTTTTATAGAGTTTTATCTTCTGAAGTGTGTAGAAAGTTGAATCAATGACCCTCTGCGCACTAACTTGTTTATTATAACAAAAACACCGTCGTATTTCACTAAATTCTTATTAGTCAATTAGTATAAAAACACAAACATACAAAAGCGGCAACCCGGTTTTCAGGTCACCGCCTCTTAACGCATGATTCTTCAATGGGCAGAACCACTATGTTTGATGGATTCTTTTATTCCTCAGGCTGAGGAGGAACGCATCTGATAGCTTCTGCCAGATCCTCATCAGTTGGAATATAGTCGGTCATAGTACCGTCGTTGTACTGCTGATAGGCGACAAGGTCAAAATAGCCTGTGCCTGAAAGTCCTACCAGTATCGTTTTTGCCTCGCCGATCTCTTTACATTTCAATGCAACATCTATAGCTGCCTTTATCGCATGGCTGCTCTCCGGTGCAGGGAGGATGCCTTCTGCCCTTGCAAAGGTCTCTGCCGCCTCGAATACTTCTGTCTGCTCATATGCAACTGCTTCCATCATGCCCTGATCGTACAGCTCGGAAATTATTGTACTCATCCCGTGGAACCTCAGTCCTCCTGCATGTATTGGTGAAGGGATGAATTTGTTGCCGAGAGTATACATCTTGGCAAGCGGGCAGACATTTCCTGTATCGCAAAAGTCATACAGATACTTGCCTCTTGTCAGGCTCGGGCAGGACGCAGGCTCCGCACCTATAAATCTGTAATCCTCTTCTCCTCTGAGTTTCTCTCCCATAAACGGCGCGATCAGACCGCCCAGATTCGAGCCTCCTCCGGTGCAGCCAATAATGACATCCGGCTTTACACCAATCTTCTTAAGCGCTGTATACGCTTCCTGACCTATCACACTCTGATGCAGCAGTACCTGATTGAGTACGCTGCCCAGCACATATCTGTATCCTTCCCTGGTTACTGCTGCCTCGACCGCTTCAGAGATAGCGCATCCGAGGCTTCCTGTAGTCCCCGGGAACTGCTCAAGAAGAGCGCGCCCGACCTGTGTAGTATCCGATGGCGAAGCGTAGACTTCTGCACCGTATGTACGCATGACTTCGCGGCGGAAAGGTTTCTGCTCATAAGATCCTTTTACCATGAACACCTTGCAGTCGAGTCCGAAATGTGCGCATGCCATCGACATAGCCGTCCCCCACTGTCCTGCTCCGGTCTCGGTAGTGACTCCCTTCAGGCCTTGCTTCTTGGCATAGTACGCCTGGGCAGCGGCTGAGTTGAGTTTGTGTGAGCCGGATGTATTATTGCCCTCGAACTTGAAGTATATGGCAGCCGGTGTACCAAGCTGTTTCTCGAGATTGTAAGCCCGGATCACAGGCGAAGGCCTGTAGATCTTGTAATATTCTCTGATCTCTTCAGGGATCTCGATATATCTTGTGTCATTATCCAGTTCCTGCGCTACAAGCTCTTCACAGAATACTGCACTGAGTTCCTCAGCTGTCATCGGCTGCATCGTGCCCGGGTTGAGTAGCGGTGCAGGCTTTTTCTTCATGTCTGCTCTCAGATTGTAATAATGTGTAGGGATCTCTTCCTCAGTAAGATAGATGCGATAGTTTTCCATTTTTGTTCTCCTTTTCTCCAGTCTCCGGTAGTAAAAATGTGAGTAAATGTATACAGACAGTCTCTTGGTGGTCTGCCTGCTGCCTGAAGGGGAGAAACAAAAACGCTCCCGTCCCGGCATAATACATGCTGGGACAGAAGCATAATAATACAAAACTTCTGCGGTGCCACCCGGCTTGACAGGGTCGCCCCTGCCCACTCACTGCATACCATCATATGCATCATTTGTTAACGAAGTTTTCTCTCCGTCTCCCATACTCAGGACATAGTCCCTTTCCTGTCGCCCTCAGGAGTCCATTCAATCACGCCTCCACATGCTGCCCTCTCACCGTCGGCAGCTCGCTCATATGCAAGCATCGCGACCTACTCACTCTCCCTCGTAGGTTTGTTGGTATTAAGTTATTGCCAATTTAACATTGATTTTGTGAATAGTCAACGCATATCGGGTAAAAGACTGACCATTTTTATGTTTTTTCCCAAATACAACGATGTTGCAACTCAAAATTCATGGATTTTACACAAAATGTGACCGGTGCTTTCGCATAGTGCGATATGCGAAAGCACCGGTCACTGAATCACAGATCTTGAAAATACCGTTTATCAGCTAAATTATTTCTGCTTTCTGCCAATCTCAAGTCCCATCTTGAATGCTTCAACGTTAGGCTCGATCAGTTTAGGCTTCTTAGAGAACTTGTGCTCGATGCCCTTTACTATTACTTCTTCAGGAACAGCATCTGTAGCTCCGACATACACGCCAAGCATGATGACATTGAGAGCTCTCTCGTTCTTGATGTCGATAGCCATCTGTGTTACAGGTGCCTCGATGACCTTGATGTCATCTCTCTCGATAGGGTCTGTTACGATGGTGCTGTTGACGAAAAGTGTCCCGCCCGGCTTGAGGTTAGGAAGGAACTTGTGCAGCGAAGGTCCGTTCATGACCACGAGGTCTTCAAGGCTGTAGCTGACAGGAGCTCCGATCTCCTCGTCAGAAATAACTACATAGCAGTTAGCTGTGCCGCCTCTCATGGCAGCGCCGTATGAAGGGAAAAATGTTACATTCAGGTCTGTAGCCTGTGATGTAGCTTCAGCAAGGAGCTTACCCATTGTCATAACTCCCTGTCCGCCAAAACCGGCGATCATAAGATTTCTTTCCATGGTTACCTCCTATTTAAGCTTTTTGCCTTCGTCTCTGAATACTCCGAGTGGATACTCAGCAAACATCTTCTCTCTGAGGAAGTCAAGTGACTTCAGTGTGTCAAGGCCCCAGTTGGTCGGGCATGATGTAACGATCTCAACGATCGAATATCCCTTGCCTTCCAGCTGATACTGGAATGCCTTCTTGATAGCCTTGCGGGCAGCGATGACATGCTGAGGTGTATCGCAGCTGACTCTCTCGATGTAGTATGGAGCTGTCAGCTGGTTGATGATCTCTGACATGTGCATCGGATATCCGTGTTCTTCAGGATTACGTCCGCCAGGTGTTGTTGTTGACTTCATGCCCACGAGTGTGGTAGGAGCCATCTGTCCGCCTGTCATTCCGTAAATACCATTGTTGACGAATATAACTGTGAAGTTCTCGCCTCTGTTAGCTGCTGAAAGTGTTTCAGCAAGTCCGATAGCAGCGAGGTCACCGTCTCCCTGATATGTGTATACCAGCGAATCCGGGGATGATCTCTTGATACCTGTAGCAACAGCACCTGCTCTGCCGTGAGCAGCGATAGTTTCGTCACATGTTACATAGAACTGTCCGAGTCCGCAGCATCCTACGCCCTCAACTCTTACGAGCTTGTCGAGCTTGCCGAGTTCCTCCGCAGCTTCTCCGATCAGCTTATGTACTGTGCTGTGCATGCATCCAGGGCAGAATCCGGAGACTGCGCCTTCAATGATGCCTTTGGTTCTTGAATAGACTTTCTTCTCTTCAGCCATTACAGCACCTCCTTAATGAATTCCTGTGCGCCCTTCATTACCTGATCATTTGTCAGGAGAGATCCGCCGGATCTGAGGACTTCCTTGATCGGGCATCTTCCCTGGACTGCAAAGTCGATGTCCCATCTCATCTGTGCAGGGATAGACATCTCTACGTCGATAATACCCTTGACTCTGTTGAAGTCGAGGTTTTTGAATGTGTCATAAGGGAACGGAGAAACAGTGATCGGTCTGATCATTCCGGCCTTTACGCCCTGTGCTCTCAGCTCTCTTACTACAGCTCTTGAGATACGTGCGGATATTCCGTATGCAGCGAATACGATCTCAGCGTCGTCCATCATGAACTCCTCGACTCTGATATCCTTATCCCATGTCTCATATAATGCTGCAGCCTCGATGTTAGCCTTCTCCTGTCCGTCGCCTACCGAACCCGGTCTGCAGTAAGCCTGCTGTCCCAGAGGGTGACCCACAATAGCTCTCGGCATGAACTTAGCTCTGCACTCAGCGAGCTCTTCTTCAGTTTTCATAGGAGGGAGTACTACCGGCTCCATCATGGTTCCCATGACTCCATCTGTGAGGACGAGTACAGGGTTCTGGTCTCTTTCTGCAAGGTCATATGCCTCGTAGACCATATCAACGCATTCCTGGACTGAATCCGGTGCAAGTACGATCATCCTGAATCCGCCGTTTCCGGAAGCCTTTGTAGCCTGCATGTAGTCCTGCTGTGCCGGCTGGATAGCTCCGATTCCCGGGCCGCCTCTCTGTACGTTTACGTAAACCATAGGAATACGTGCGGATGCACAGTAGGAAACGCCTTCACTGTAAAGCGATATTCCGCATGATGAGGATGAACTCATTGCTCTGATTCCTGTGGATGCTGCGCCGTACAGCATGTTGACGGAAGCGACTTCGCTTTCGCCCTGTACGAATGTTCCGCCTACCTCAGGAAGTCTTCTTGCCATGTACTCAGGGATCTCATTCTGCGGTGTGATAGGATAGCCTGCGAAGAAGCGGCATCCTGCTCTTACGGCTGCCTCAGCGATAGCCTCGGTGCCTTTCATAAATACACGATCTGCCATATCAATCTCCTTTCCTATCTCCACACCTCGATCGCGGACTCCGGACAGATCTGAGCGCACATTGCACATCCGATGCAGTCTTCAGGTCTTGCAGAGATCGCATAGAGGTATCCCTTGGAGTTAACGGCTTCGCCGATCTCGATGCACTTCTTAGGGCATGAGATGACGCAGTAGGAGCATGATTTGCAAGCTTCAGTAGTGATTTCGATTCTTGCCATTAATTTCCCTCCTTAAGTTATAAGTAACAATATCTATTGATATGCCTGACGCAGTCACATGACCTAGCAGGCTTTAATCAACCCATGAATAGGTAAGAAACAGATCGATAGGCACCAGACTTTTATCTGTCATGTCTTGTGCCTCCTCGTATATGTCTCTCCTCACGCATGCGCTGTTCACAGTTGTGAACTCGCCCAGCAGAGAATCTGTTTTCTCCAGTCCTTCCACGAATTCATTAACGGTAGTTGCATATCCCAGATTAGGATTAGCCAGAATATAGATATGATCGAGTCTCATTGATCCGAGTATGTGCTGCATAGTGCCGTCTATGGCATCAACACTCTTGGTCCATGGTCTGTATGGATTGATGATATAAACAGGAACCGAGTCATCCTTGCTCAGAAGGTCTGCATAGGCACCGGCGAACTTCGCTGCCTGATGACCGCCACCTATATCCAGAAGAGTGTAATTGTCACTGATCAGAGATACCCTTACGCCTCCGACCATTACCGGTGCATCGAGATACTGATCCTGGTAGTGGATCGTTACTCCGCGGTTTGCGAAGTCTTCTTTCATGTCTCTGGACCTGTAAAGCGGCTTGGTCTGGTCAAGGTCGAAAAGATCTACTTTCTTACCTGTCGCCTGCGCAAGTTTATTGGCAACATTAAGAACGATCTCGCTCTTACCGCTGCCGGCTTCTCCGATGAAGACGAAGTTCTTCTTCTCTTTCATCAGCTCTTCAAATGTCTTATCAGCCTCATAGAATAAGCTCATTGGATCTACCCCTCAAGATACAGGATACAAGGCCGGAACGGCCATTCTTACAAAAAAAGCTGTCTCCTGTTAAGAGTCAGCTCTGATTCCATAATTTTTACTTGATTTAACTGTGTAAGACTTGTACGATTCATATACAACACTTTTTCGGTCCTTTATTTTTATACACTATTTATACACTTGATTCAAGAGTTTACTGGGTTCTCAATGTGTTTTTATTGTGAAGTGACCATATCTTATCGCATCGGCATATATAATCATTTTGTTATGAATCAGCTATGAAGATATTAAGTATAACTGCACAGAAACCTCATTCTACCGGAAGCGGAACATACCTGACAGAGTTGGTCAGATCATGGGACAGAGCCGGCCACAGTCAGGCCGTAGTATGCGGGATTTACACTGATGACATCGTTGATTTTCCTGCAGGGGTCGGATGCTATCCTGTTTTCTTTACAGATACTGCAGCCACATCGTCTGCTGCATCGCCTGACACCCTGTTCTGCAGCTGCAAGGTCAGGAAAAACAGCATAAATGATATCCCATATCCCATAGTCGGTATGTCAGATATCATGCCCTATACATCCACAAGGTACAGAGACCTCACTCCTGATATGGTATCGGTATTCGAGGAAGCATTCATCGGTGCAGTTGAGCGTGCCGTGGCTGATCTCGATCCGGACCTCATCGTATGCCATCATCTGTTCCTGCTTACAGCACTTGTCCGGAAGCATTTCCCCGGCAGAAAGATATACGGTATTTCACACGGTACTGACTTAAGGCAGATGATAAACTGTGATAATCTGCGTGAATTTGTGCGTCCTGAGATCGCCTCTATTGACCGGGCTCTTGCCCTGCATGCTGAGCAAAAGCAGCGGATCATTGAGATCTTCGGTATGGATGAGAGCCGCGTCCATGTCATTGGCAGCGGATATAATGCAAGACTGTTCAAAGCAGATCTGAGGGCATCTGAAAATGCAGCCATTACATCTGCAGACACAGTCACGCCGGTCAGGATCTGCTATGCCGGAAAGATAAGCAGGCCAAAGGGCGTGCCCGAACTTCTTCGCGTTTTATCTATGCTGAGAGAGGACCCGGAAACAGCTCCATTTGAAGTGACTCTTGCCGGCGGATGTCAGGATGAAGCAGTACGCAGTACTCTTGATGAACTGCCATCCAACATATCCTGGCTCGGTCAGATACCGCAGCCCGCCCTGGCGGAAGTATTAAGATCCAATGATATATTTGTGCTCCCTTCATATTTTGAAGGGCTACCACTCGTGCTCATAGAAGCAATGGCCTCCGGCGCAGTTCCTGTCTGCACTGATCTGCCGGGCGTCAGACCATGGATATCTGCTAATGTCCCGGATCACAACATCCGATTCGTCCCTATGCCTGAAATGGCAGGGATCGATCAGCCTACAGAAACCGGCCGCGAAGCATTCGTCACAGATCTGTTCAGTGTCCTGAAAGATCTGATCAACAGTATCAGTGAGGGCAGATTTGTGAACAAGGTACCGGATACTTCTTCTGTCACATGGGATGCAGTAGCCTCCAGGGTGCTGAACCAATAAAAAATATGCGTAAACAAAAATCCGGCTGAAGGAAAAAATCATCTTTTCCTCCGGCCGGCTTTTATATTGTCTAAGAAACAGCTGTATCCGTACTATTAACGGTTCTAAACTCTCCATAGGTAAAGATACAGAGCCCTGCCCAGATGATGACAAATGCTATGATCTGCACAGCATCTATCGGTTCCCTGAACATGAAAATTCCAAGCAGCAGCGATATTGTCGGGCTTATGTATTGAGCCAGTCCTATTACCAGCAGCGAGACCTTTTGGGCTGCTACAGCAAAAAGCGCCACAGGTATGAGAGTGATAAGACCGCTGAGGAACATCATGGCGTATTTGCCCGGAAGATTCAGGCTTATCGCTCCGATCCCCTTTGTCTCGATATACAGTATCGCGAAGAATGCGATCACTGCGTACACCATTGTTTCATACACAAGTGCTATGATCGCCGGCAGTTCCGATGTTTTCTTGATCGCAGAGTAGCAGGCCCATGTTCCAGCGAGTCCCAGGGCTACACCCGGGATCTGTCTGAAATGTACCAGAATGACGATTATCGCGATCACTGCAAATATCATTGCTGTAATGTTGTATTTTGTCAGCTTTTCATTGAATACAACGATTCCGACAGCACATATGACTATAGGCTCAATATAATAACCAATCGAAGCCTGTATGACATGCTCTGTCGTCATAGCCCATATATATATGCTCCAGTTCACCGTGAGTATCAGTCCTGCGGCAAGATATTTCCGCCGTATTGCCCTGTCCCTGAGCGGACCGAATATTTCTTCTCTTCTGTACTTAAATCTTGCTCCAATATATGAATAAACGAACATCGTGGCTATCCTGTACAGGATGATGATCCACGAAGGTATCGGAACGAGTGCTTCCCAGTATATGGGACAGAATCCCCATATCAGTTGACAGGCCAGTACACAGAGTACCCCCTTTTTATAATCGTTCATAGTCCGAGTTCTTCTTCTGTAAGTCTTACAGCAATCTTGATGCAGTCATCACACGATGTGAACATCTGCCCGTTGTTACCGGTCTTGATATCAAGACAATAGAGCCTCTTAGCCTGCTCGACAAACTTCCTCTGTATGTTACCGGCAGCTCTGGTGGAAAACCTTTTGGTGTTGCCAGGGTCCGCTGTATTACCGTCACTATGCACAATACCCGCGATCATTGCAGCTCCTGAAACTGCGCCGCAGACACCCTTCCCGGTACCCATGCCGGCCCCGAAGCCCTCTCCTATCCTGTAGAGCATAGCTTCATCTACACCTACCGCATCGGCAAAAACACATGCTACAGCCTGGCAGCAATTATAACCTTCTCTGTGGAGCTTTTCAGCTCTCTCAGCTCTGTCCATATTACTCTTCCTTTCGATTTCTTGTTCTCATCATTTCAGCTGAACATGTCATCAGCTGCATGTTTCCCTATTATAGCACATAGATTAATATTTTTTTGCAACACTTTACGCGTTCTGCGATACTATATTAATGAGAGCTCCAGATCATGATCAATTTTATTAAAAAGGATATATCCTCACTCAGTAACCTTAAGGAAGAGGTACCAGAAGTGGCTAACAATACAGATCTTACACATGAAATAAAACTCGCCGAACAGGCGCGCAGCGGCAGTAAAGAATCTTTCTGCGAGCTGTACGGGATCTATAAGGACAAGCTGTACCGCTATGCCCTCTATCTGCTCGGAAATCCGGAAGATGCCGAAGACGCAGTTTCAGAATGTGTGCTGGCTGCATGGCAGAACATCACGTCTCTTCGCAGCACTTCGGCTTTCGGTGCATGGATATTCCGGATTCTCAGGAACTGCTGCATGAAGAATATCAAAGGAAAAATCGCGCTGAGAGAAAATATGGAATCCTTATATAAGACTGGCATCGAAGGTCATGCATCAATCGGTACTGATCCGTCTGTTCTGATCGAGCTTTCCGAAGCTCTGGCTCAGCTGTCTGATGATGAACGTGAGATAGTACTCCTGTCAGCTGCAGCCGGGCTTACCAGCAGCGAGATATCGACCATAACAGGGCTGACATCAGGCTCTGTCAGGTCCAAGCTATCGAGAAGCCTGTCCAAAATGCGGGATTATCTTTCATAACAATCAAAATGTAAAGAATACTTTACAATTTTTTCGGAATGGAGAGTCAGAAATGAGTAAGAATACAGATCATTATACAGATCTTGAATATATCAGAGAAAAATTTAGATCTGACGGTATAAAGGCTCCGGACAGTCTCAGCGAAGAAAACATATTCGCCATGCTTCCAGACCTTGACGAAGTTCAGAAGCAGACAGATTCGGATGGTCAGCCGCATGATGCAGGCAAGTCAAAAGATCCGTCTGATGCTTTCACTCAGGTCAAGGCAAAAAAACGTCCCGCTGTCAGAAAATGGATGGCTGTAGCTGCATGTACCCTTATCGCCCTTCTGGGTGTTTCACAGGTATATAACGCTGTAACAGCTCCACCGGATACTTCACTTGTAAACGGTGAACTGTATACTTTCGGAAGCAAGACAGAGATCGACAGGCTCGTAGACAGTCTGAGCAGCGAAAACAATTACAACTTATGGGATGGCGGTGACATTTTATACGAAGATAGTGAAATGGCAACCGGAGAGACATCTGATGCCGCTGCTCCATCAGAGATGGCTGACGGAAGCAACGGTCTTGTCAGATCACAGGCAAAGTCCTCTTCAGCTACAGGATCATCGGAAGACCACTCCGATACTTATCTTCAGGTCGAAGATGTAGATGAAGCTGATATCGTCAAAACCGATGGTAAATACATCTACTACGTCAATGACGACAGAGAAGTCGTGATCCTGTCGGCTAAGGATGGCAAGACAAAGCAGCTTTCTAAAATCGGTTCATCAGGGATCGAGAACTATGTTCATGACATTTTCCTTAAAGGCGACACACTTGTGACCGTTGGATATGTCTATGCCGATGATGATGAAGACGGCTACACAGGTGTCGTTACTTATGATATCTCAGACCGCAAGGATCCAAAACTCGTAAGCCAGTTTAAGCAGACAGGCAGTATCATATCCAGCCGCATGGTCGGAGATTATGTCTATCTCGTAACAAGCGACTACGTTTATAAAGGCGGACGCACAGTTCCTAAGGTTTTGATGGACGGAAAGTTCAAGGAAATGTCAGCTGACAGCATATGCTGTGTGCCTGAGCCTGAGCGCTCATCGTACATAGTGCTCGGAGCTATGGATATCACTTCCGGCAAGCAGGCAAAATGCAAGCATACTGCTATCTTCGGGGCAACAGAAGATATCTACTGCAATGATCACAACCTCTATACAGCTGCATATGAATGGGATTCTGACAGGCAGACCTCATACACAAGACTGGTGAGGGCAAGCCTCGACGGACTCAAGGTAAAGTTCAACGCTACAGCAAGGGTCAGAGGCAGCATAAAAGACCAGTTCTCGATGGATGAAAAAGACGGATATTTCCGTATAGCCACTACAGCGCAGAGAGACGGTATGGATGTCAACAATCTCTTCATCCTTGACAGCAAGTTTAAAGAGGTCGGCAAGCTCACCGGTTTTGCCAGGAACGAGAGCATCAAGGCTGTCAGATACTTCGGTGAAAAAGCATATGTCATCACCTATGAGGCCATAGATCCTCTGTTCATAATCGATCTCTCTGATCCTGCAAGTCCTAAGATAGACGGCGAGGTCAAGATCGACGGATTCTCTACCCTTCTTGTCCCTGCAGGTGAAGGCAGACTGCTCGGTATCGGCCATGCGACCGGGGATAACGGATATGGTGGCGAGTATGCTGCAGGTCTCAAGCTCGTACTCTTCGATATCAGTGATCCTTCTGAGCCAAAGGTGCTCGACAGTAAGGAATTCAAGGATATGGATTCACCTGCTCAGTATGAGCACAAGGCATTGACGGTCAACACAAAAGAAGGCTGGTATGCTGTACCTTACGGCATCTGGAGCTATCCTGAAGATGATAATGATCCTGTTGTTGAAGACGATGTGATCATCGAGGATGACGTGATAATTGAAGATGCAGAGGTATCTGAAACTGATGGAACAGAAGCAACTGAAACCGAAGAGGCTGAAGATGTAATTGCAGATGACGATGAGACATCAGATTACGAAGCCGGTGTCCTTGTATTCGGTGCTGATGACAAGCTCAAAGTCTATGACCAGCACAAGCTCGGACATGAAGAGCTGCTGAGAAGCGTATACATCGGAGATTACATCTACGCACTCGACAGAGAAGGAAATGTTAAGAGTTTCAGATTTTCAGGAAAGAATTAATAGTTCAGCCGCCCTTAGTCTTCAGATTTAACATACTTTAGCAAGAATTCCATGTAAGGAACCCTCCCTTCGGGCAATCCTTACAGGTAGTCCCCCATCCTCTATAAGTGGTGGGAGCATGTCACGAAAGAGAAAAGCTGAAGTATAAGCAGCTACAAGATCTCAGCACTTAATAATTTATAAAACAAGCTGTCACATTTTAAGAAAAATGCGGCAGCTTGTTGACTTATAAGTAGAAAAACGTTTGAAAATCCAGTCTATAATCGCAGTATGAGCTCCTTATACGAATCTGTATGACGATTCGATGTGTTTTGCTCTAAACGTCATATAAAATGAACACTTTCCCAAAATCCTATATGACGATTCAGCTATTTTACTCTAAAAGTCATATAAAACCTGCTTTCCCCGAGGATCTCATATGACGATTCGATGTGTTTTGCTCTAAAAGTCATATAAAATAAGCACTTTCACAAAATCCTATATGACAATTCAGGCGATTTGCTCTAAAAGTCATATAAAACCTGCTTTTCCCGAAGTTCTTATATGACTATTCGCGAATTTTTCCCTGAAAGTCATATGGATTTGTATCAGATTTATGTTAGCCTAAAAGTGATCTTACGCAGTTGCAGACCTTGAAGTCTTTTGTGCCCATGCCGTATCCGATCTTTTCTACTGACATGAGTGGCTGATCGCCAAAGCTCTTAACGAAATGCCTGAGCAGTGCTGCACCTGTAGGTGTACAGAGCTCTGCTTCTATATCGCCCGCATATGTCGGGATGCCCATAAGAATATAGGCTGTAGCAGGTGCCGGCACCGGAAGAATACCATGAGCACATTTCACGAATCCCTTCCCTACTCTGACCGGTGAAGCATATACTTCGTCTGCTTTTAGCATATGCATCAGCAGGCATACCGCTGTCACATCGATTATGGCATCCATCATGCCTACCTCATGGAAATGTATCTCGCTTACATCTACTCCGTGCGCCCTGCTCTCTGCTGCAGCAATCACCTTGTATACTTCCAGAATGTCGTTTCTGACATCACTGTTTATGCCGTTAAAACTATTGATGATAGTTTCTACATCTGCCATGCTGTGATGCGCATGTTGCCCTGCTTCATGAGAGTGATCGCCATGGGTATGTGAGAGTTCATGGTCATGCGTGTGTTCATGGTTATGAGTGTGTTCATGTGTATGTGCATGTTCATGGCCATGCATATTTTCGTGTGTATGCGCATGACTATGAGAGTGGGCATGGGTATGTTCATGAGACTCATCATGAGTATCTATACTCTGTTCTCTTTCGCCGTTTATCAGGACATCAAAATGCGTTCCTGATACCCCACATTTCGTCTCAGTCCTCATTTCTATACTGATACCGTCAGGAACAGCATCATTCATGATAACCAGGAATTTCTTTCTGTCAGCATCACCGAGCAGCTCATAGAGTGCTGCGGCAAGCATGTCACCTGCAGCTCCCATACCGCAGTCCAGGTATAATCTCTTCATCTTTTGTCCCCTGATCACTTTCCTACATGATTGATCATTGCAGCCATGTATCCTGCTCCGAATCCGTTATCAATATTCACTACTGATACGCCGCTAGCGCAGGAATTCAACATAGACAGAAGTGCGGACAGTCCCCCGAATGAAGCCCCATAACCTACACTTGTAGGTACAGCTATCACAGGGCAGTCTGCAAGACCGCCGACTACACTGGCAAGGGCTCCTTCCATTCCGGCGACCGCAATGATCACTGCGGCATCCATTATCAGCTCTTTATTAGCCAGCAGTCTGTGTATGCCTGCTACTCCGACATCGTAGAGTCTGACGACCTCATTTCCTAGAAATTCTGCCGTCAGAGCAGCCTCCTCAGCAACAGGAATATCACTCGTGCCACCAGTTGCGATAACGATTTTTCCTATCCCGTCCGGCTCTGCGTTGCCGCCTGCGACACCTATACCGGCAACTTCACTGTATTCTATTTTATGTGCAGTTGAAACAGCGCCCGCTTTTTCTGTGTTAAGGCGGGTTATCAGTATCCTCTCCTGGCCGTGTTCTTTCATGGAATTCATGATACCTATTATCTGGTCAGCTGTCTTTCCTTCGCCGTAAATGACCTCTGATGCTCCCTGCCTGATACTGCGGTGCAGATCGACTTTTGCATACCCTATATCATCAAAAGGTTCTGTCTTGAGCCTGACGAGTGCTTCATCAACACTCATCTCTCCTGATGCAGTTTTCTCAAGGACTGTTCTTGTATCACTCATTCTGTTTTTCCTCTGACTCCCTGGCTTTTGGGTGGAATAATCGTCTCCGGTACTATTTATTGCCATACGTACTTTAAACTACAGTATATCTTTTTTTACATTCATAGTATATATAACATTTTTTAAATAACAAAGACAGCCCCTGGATCCCCAGGGACTGCTCTAACAACATCAGCTAAGCTGTACGCTTAATGCTTCATCAGGAAGAAAATACGCTTTCAGGTCGTGTATGTTATGGGATGTGTATTCACTCAACACTCTGCCCTCCAGCTGATATGTTCTGATATATCTTTTACCGTCTACAGTGCTCCACTGTTCCATGTCCCATGTAAGGTAACCGATGTCATCGGTCTTTTTTTCTTTTAATATAAGATCGACCTGACGTCCATCTTTCATTTTCTGGATAAGAGCATCCCTGTCAAGTTCCAGTTCAATATTATTTACGATATCTTTGACTTTCATCCAGAGCCTCCTTCTGATAATATGCTATTTTTTGAGCAAAAACTATTTGTCACACTACTTCAAAAGTTCATGTGACAAATAGTATTGCTTAATTTTTTTTTTGATATAAAGATTCTACTTGGAGAGGTATTTGTCTATGGAAGCTGCGGCGAGTTTGCCTGCGCCCATAGCCGAGATTACTGTAGCAGCTCCGGTGACTGCGTCGCCGCCTGCATAGACTGCTTCGCGGCTGGTCAGTCCGTCCTCGTCTACTACGAAGCCGCCCTTGCGGTTGACTTCGAGTCCCTTCGTAGTGTTCTTGATCAGCGGGTTCGGTCTGGTGCCGAGCGCCATGATCACTGCATCCACATCGAGTTCGAACTCACTGCCCTCGATAGGTACAGGTCTCCTTCTGCCCGATGCGTCAGGTTCTCCGAGCTCCATCTTGATGCATCTGATGCCTGTCACGAATCCGTTCTTAGGATCTCTCGGATCATCAGGATTGTTGTATCCCAGGATCTCTACAGGATTGTTCAGCAGTCTGAAGTCGATGCCTTCCTCGATCGCGTGCTCCACTTCCTCTTTTCTTGCAGGAAGCTCTTCCATCGATCTTCTGTATACGATGTATACATGATCTGCTCCGAGTCTCAGTGCTGTTCTCGCTGCGTCCATCG
>Ga0310695_10007925_pt1 | contig 16691 bp, 16 predicted proteins | sample RumenRJG_04DNA_FD_203882 | JGI IMG/M metagenome (GOLD analysis project Ga0310695, IMG submission 203882) | Bovine rumen microbial communities from Lethbridge, Alberta, Canada - RJG_04 (v2) (version 2) | ecosystem: Host-associated > Mammals > Digestive system > Stomach > Rumen | place: Canada...
TTGTCTCAACACTGTTGTCAGCATCAATCTTAGCCTGCTCGCCACGCTCGGTCTCTCTCTCAGGCAGAGTCTCATAATATTTAATGACATCGCCGTAAAAACGGTGGCTATCTTCGGTTACAGGACCATCAAAAACCTTGGTTCCATCGGGAAATCCCTCTGTTTTGCTTACGTTCTTGATGCCCTTTATCTTGCAGTACTCCTTACGTGCTGCCTCAAGGTCTTTCTGGAAAAATTCACTGGCGTGCATTACTGCTACAGCAGTGCTTCCGCACAGGTAACCGGCATCAACGTCACTCTGGTAGTGAGCGCCTACAATCACACGGCTTTCACCATACTGGAAACCGGAGCGCAGAAGTGTATCCTGCAACTCAGGCACCATCTCGGAGAGAACCAGTGCGGTACTCCATCCAAGTGCCGTATGTCCCGATGGATACGACCCGTTGAAACGAAGTTCACGTTCATTGTCAAAACGGCCCCATGTGTGCTCGTTGTACTGGGCAAAGGGGCGGGTACGCATATACTTGCGCTTGGCGTTGTGTGTACTCTCGTTCTCGGTCCACAGAACGTTATACAGCAGCCTGTAAATGGCGGGAGTCTTTTCTTTGCTAATCTCAAAACCCAGAGTTTCCTGATGTATCCTTATCATTCCGTCAATTCCCCATTGGGAATCATCGTTGGCTTGCTGGCCGCGTTGGGTTGGACGTACGGTCTTGCCCCATTGCCACTGGGCAAAGTCATCGGCGTATTGCGGGCTGAGCATATCGGGTGGTGGCGGCAGATAGATGCCGGCATCGGGCATGTCCTTAAGGAATACATAAACGGAGTCTTGTTCAGTCTGGGCATAAGTTATGCCGGAAACTATTACTACTGATAACGTAGCAAGCAATTGTTTGTTGAATTTCATATTGGTCTGTTTAGGTTATTGCATATCTCTTATTCTGACATCAATGTCCTTAAGCTGCTCCGGCAGTCCGGAAAGGTCTGTCTGGCTAAAGTGATAGGGGATGAGAATCCTTGGATTCAGCATCTTGGCAGCATTGACGCATTGGTCTACCGTCATTGTGTAAGGCTGGTTTACGGGTAGGAAAGCTACTGTTACCCTATGCTGATTGTTGTTCCGGATATCAGCCAGTTCGGGAATATCCTCGGTGTCACCTGCAACATAAGCGTTCAGGTCACCCCAGAAATGCAGAAGATATCCGTTTCCGTTCCCTTTGGGATGGAACTGTTCACGACCTGGGGTTGTGTTGTAGGCGGGATATACTTCAAGGGCAATGCCCACAGGATCCAACATGGTTCTCTGTCCGTTGCCCATGACCTCTCCCAATCCCACCTGCTGGTGTGATTTTTCATTCATGATTATCCTGGTGCCCTGTCTTGAAAGAGCCACTATTGCGTTCTTGTCAAGGTGGTCGCCGTGCTCATGAGTAATCAGGATTGCATCGGCCTTTGGGAATTCGGTTGCATAATCAGTATTCTTTCCATAGCCTGTTACAGGGTCAACCTGAATTGACGAACCCTTATATGAGAACTCCACTGAGCCATGCTTGATAAGTGTTACCAGCAGGGGATCGCCTCCTCCTCCGTAAGGGATGCATTCCACCTGATAACTGTTGGACATCTTTCCGGCTTCGGCCCAGGCCGTAAATCCTCCTATCAGGTTCAGGACCTTGTAGCCGGCATCCGAAAGTGCCTGGGCGGCTGCTGTGCTGCGTTTGCCGCTGCGGCAGTATATGGCCAGTGTCATCTGTTTGTTGAACAATTTGCCGATTTCATCGATAAAACCGTCCTTTTGCCAGTCAATATTGACAGCATGATAGAGATGTCCCTGGGCATATTCATCGGCTGTGCGGACATCGATGGTTACGGTACCCTCCGCGATGTATGCCTTTTCAAATTCATCGGGAGTCAGGTCAGTCCAATTGTTGCAGTTGCATGAGGAAAAAACCAGCATAGACAAGCAGGTAAATAAGGTTAGCTTAAGTTTGTTCATTGTATGAAATTGTATGAATGTCTTTAACGGGGCGTAAAGATAAGCAAAGATTATCAAATTGCCGCAATGGGGAATATTGTGCGTATACTTATAGGATAAATACACATTATTAAGTATATTTGCAGTCTATTTGACACGTGCACAAACTAAAACATTCATAATCAAAAAACTAAACTTTTATGTGGTTAATCGATTCTTCAATCGGACGTAAGGTGGTGATGAGCGTTTCCGGTGGCGCTCTGATCCTGTTCCTGACATTCCACATGGCAATGAACTGCGTAGCCCTTATCTCGGGCGAGGCTTACAATGCCGTGTGCGAGTTCCTGGGAGCAAACTGGTATGCACTGGTAGGTACTGTGGGCTTGGCCTTCCTGGTAGTGGTCCACTTTGTTTATGCCTTCATCCTGACCATCCAGAACATGAAGGCACGCGGCAGTCAGAAATATGCTGTTACCGAGAGGCCCAAGTCAGTTGAGTGGGCTTCGCAGAACATGCTTGCCCTGGGTGTTATCGTGGCTTTGGGTCTGGTTCTGCACCTGGCCAACTTCTGGTCTAAGATGCAGCTTCAGGAGATCATCGGTTCACAGGCAATCGTGAACGGTGTGACAGTTTCACCTACTGACGGTGCCGCTCTCATTGAGTACACTTTCTCACAGTGGTATTTTGTGCTGGCTTACATTGTATGGCTGGCTGCCCTGTGGTTCCATCTGTCACACGGATTCTGGAGTGCTCTCCAGACCCTGGGTTGGAGTGGAAAGACATGGCTGTGCCGTTGGCAAGTGATTGGCAATATTTATGTTGCTGTGGTAATCCTTGGCTTCCTGGCTGTAGTGCTCACATTTTTCTTCAAGAGCCTTTGTTAAACTGTAAATGCACACGATTATGGCTACTATAGATTCAAAAATTCCCGAAGGCCCGTTGGCAGAAAAATGGTCCAACTATAAGGCTCATCAGAAACTTGTCAACCCCGCTAACAAGCGTAAACTTGACATCATAGTTGTAGGTTCAGGTCTGGCAGGCGCATCAGCAGCCGCTACACTCGGTGACCTTGGTTTCAAGGTAAAGTGCTTCTGCATCCAGGATTCACCCCGTCGTGCTCACTCAATCGCAGCACAGGGTGGTATCAACGCAGCCAAGAACTACCAGAACGACGGCGACTCAGTATATCGTCTTTTCTACGATACCATCAAGGGCGGTGACTACCGTTCACGTGAGGCCAACGTTTACCGTCTGGCTGAGGTATCAAATAATATCATTGACCAGTGCGTAGCACAGGGTGTACCTTTTGCACGTGAGTACGGCGGCACACTTGCCAACCGTTCTTTCGGTGGTGCTCAAGTATCGCGAACATTCTATGCCCGCGGTCAAACCGGTCAGCAGCTGCTTCTGGGTGCTTACTCAGCACTGAGCTATCAGGTACATCAGGGCAACGTTGAGCTGTTTACCCGTTGCGAGATGCTTGACCTTGTAATGATCAAGGATGAGGAGGGTAAGGAGCGTGCACGCGGTATCATCTACCGTGACCTTGTAACAGGTGAGATCAAGCGTTGCTCAGCCCATGCCGTTGTTATCGGCACAGGCGGTTACGGAAACACCTATTTCCTGTCAACCAACGCTATGGGCAGTAACGGTTCAGCTGCCATGCAGTGCTACCGCAAGGGTGCATGGTTCGCTAATCCCGCTTTCGCTCAGATCCACCCCACATGTATTCCTGTACATGGTGACAAGCAGTCCAAGCTGACCCTGATGTCAGAGTCTCTGCGTAACGACGGACGTATCTGGGTTCCCAAGAAGATTGAGGATGCCAAGAAACTCCAGAAGGGTGAGCTTAATCCTAACGATATACCCGATGAGGACCGCGACTTCTATCTGGAGCGCCGCTATCCCGCATTCGGAAACCTGGTTCCCCGTGACGTTGCATCACGTGCAGCCAAGGAGCGTTGCGACAAGGGCTTTGGCGTAAACAACACCGGTCTGGCCGTATTCCTGGATTTCAAGTATGCTATCCAGCGTCTTGGCAAGCAGGCTGTAGCCGACAAGTACGGTAACCTGTTTGATATGTATGAGGAGATTACCGATGTCAATCCGTACGAGAATCCTATGATGATATTCCCCGCCATCCACTACACAATGGGTGGTATCTGGGTTGACTACGAGCTGCAGACCTCTATCCCCGGCCTGTTCGCAATAGGTGAGTGCAACTTCTCAGACCACGGAGCAAACCGTCTGGGTGCATCGGCTCTTATGCAGGGTCTTGCCGACGGTTACTTTGTTCTTCCTTACACCATTCAGAACTATCTGGCTGACCAGATCCAGGTTCCGCGCTTCAGCACAGACCTGCCTGAGTTCGATGCAGCCGAGAAGGCCGTCAAGGAGAAGATTGCAAAGATCATGAGCATTAATGGAAAGCGTTCCGTTGATTCTATCCATAAGGAGCTTGGCCACATCATGTGGGAGTATGTAGGTATGGGACGTACCAAGGAGTCTCTTGAGACTGCTCTCAAGAAACTGGATGAGGTAGAAAAGACCTTCTGGTCAGACCTGCGTGTTCCGGGTGATGCCCAGACACTTAACGTTGAGCTTGAAAAAGCCCTGCGTCTGCTTGACTTCATTGAGATTGGCAAGCTGATGGCTTATGACGGTCTTAACCGTGAGGAGTCATGCGGCGGTCACTTCCGTGAGGAGCATCAGACACCCGAGGGCGAGGCACTGCGTCATGATGACAAGTTCTCATACGTAGCCTGCTGGAACTATCAGGGTGAGGGCAAGGCACCTGAGCTGCTCAAGGAGCCTCTCAACTACGAGTACATCAAGGTTCAGACCCGTAATTACAAGAACTGATTAAATTAAGCATCACTATGGAAAAGAATATAAGCTTTAAACTGAAAATATGGCGCCAGAGAGGTCCTAAGGAGAAGGGCCAGTTCAAGGTGTATGAAATGAAGGATATCCCCACCGATACCTCATTCCTTGAGATGCTTGACATTCTGAACGAGCAGCTCATCAATGCCGGTGAGGAGCCTGTGGTATTTGACCATGACTGCCGCGAGGGTATCTGCGGTATGTGCTCACTCTACATAAACGGACATCCGCACGGACCTGCCACAGGTGCTACCACCTGCCAGCTCTACATGCGCCGTTTCAAGGATGGTGAGACCATCACCGTTGAGCCTTGGCGTTCAGCTGGTTTCCCTGTAATCCGTGACCTTATGGTTGACCGTCGTGCATACGACAAGATCATGCAGGCCGGCGGTTACGTATCAATCAACACCGGTGGTGTGCCCGATGCCAACGCAATTCCTATCTCAAAGGAGAAGGCCGATCTGGCTATGGATGCAGCATCATGCATTGGTTGCGGTGCCTGCGTAGCAGCCTGCAAGAACGGTTCTGCAATGCTGTTCGTAAGTGCCAAGGTAAGCCAGCTGGCTCTGCTCCCGCAGGGTCAGGTAGAGGCTGCCCGCCGTGCCAAAGCAATGCTCTCCAAGATGGATGAGCTTGGTTTTGGTAACTGCACCAATACACGCGCCTGTGAGGCCGAGTGCCCCAAGTGCATCAGCATCAGCAACATTGCCCGCCTGAACCGCGAGTTCATCGCTGCCAAGCTGAACGACTAAGAGTAGGGATTCTGTAAAAAGAGACGGTTCTGTCTGTTTGGCAGAACCGTCTCTTTTGTATTACTGTTTGCGGTAATCCTTGGTGTACATCTCATAACAGAGTTTAAGCCACACTATCACAACGGGTAGGGCCTTGAGTCCGTATGGCCTCATCCACTCATCCCTGATATATCGGGGCATAAAATCCGAATGTGCCATGGTACAGAATATGAATACATATACCATGAGTGCTATATCCCACTTGGAACGCTCCCATGGAGCGGCTGTGTACCAAATCACAACACCTATTACGGGTGTTATATAACCGCTGTTCTCGGAACCGGTCGAAAAGAGTACCACAAACATCAGGGTCGATGCCAGTATGGTCTGACGGAAAGCCTGGTTGGGATACTGTCCGATCCTGAGATAAGGCAATGCGAATGCAATCATACCCGGAATTATGAGCCACAGGTCCGAATATGTGGCACAGCCGGATATCTTGCGCACAAGGCCTAACAGGGATATGTTTGTGCCTTGGCTGAACATGTTGTCCGAATTCTTCTGCACAAGTTCAACATACCAGTCGTGATACTGTCCTATTATATATTCCGGACTGGATATGATCATGGGTGCCACAAACATTATTATGGCCCAGAACAACAGACTCAATACAAACTTTCCTTTATGTCGTGAGAAAAAGAAGAAAGCCAGTCCTACAATACCGTAAAGCTTGACGAACGTTCCCAGCATAATGGCAAACGCCGCCCAGAAATCCTTTTCCTTTTCTATACAACAGTAACTTATTAGGATTATGGCCGCAATAGCTATGTTGAATTGCTGCATCTGTACTCCGTTAAGCAGTTCATGGGCACAGAACCAGTAAATGAAAATCTGCTGATACTCTGTGAACACATTCCGCCGGACAGCAAAGAACAGCAGCAATGTCAGGGCAACAAGCCACAGCAGCATGCCTGTCCAGGTAGGAAGCACTGCAAACGGTGCAATTACCAGCGAGAAAACCGGACCATAGTGGTTCAGGTCAAAATATTCGGCAGGATAATGGACAAAAAGCGGCAACTGGTGGATTACGTGCCAGAATACCTGTTTAAAGATCAGGTAGTTGTTTTCGCGGCCATGACCGTAACGGGTCATGCCTGTAACGGCGATGATCATCCACACCCAGAACAAGGTCCTGGGATCAGTAAGAATTCGTTTCAGTTTCTCTTTCATACGGCCAAATTGGAAATGCAAAAAAAAGAGGTGTGCAAACTCTCATAGTTTGCGCACCTCTTCTATATCGGTTAGTTGTCTGTAATCATTATTTAGTATTCATCCTCGTTAAAGAAAAAGTCTTCCTTGCTGGGATAATCGGGCCATATATCCTCTATGCTTTCATATATATCGCCCTCGTCTTCTATCTCCTGAAGGTTCTCAATAACCTCAAGGGGAGCTCCTGAACGGACAGCGTAATCAATCAACTCATCCTTGGTTGCGGGCCAGGGTGCATCCTCAAGTTTTGATGCCAGTTCCAATGTCCAATACATATAATATGGTGTTTTAAGGTTTACTTCTATAGGGGTGCAAAAGTATAAAAAAATATGTTATACAAAAGTTCTACCATATTTTTTCATCCACTCCTGCAAAATAGTTTATCCTGCGCGCCAGGACAAAGAGATAATCGGACAGACGGTTAATGTATTGGAGCAGTTCTTTAGGCGCTTTTGCACACTCCGGAAGAGCCAGGATAAGACGCTCTGCACGGCGGCATACCGTGCGTGCCACATGGGCGTACGATGCGGCCTGGGTTCCGCCCGGAAGGATAAACGAACGCTGCTGTGGCAGGCCCTCCTGGATAGAGTCAATCATTTGTTCAATGCGCTCAACATCGTCGGCTTTAATTCGGCAGCTGTCCGGGAGTTCAAAACAAGAGGTGTCGGTTGCCAGACAACCGCCAATGTTAAACAGTTTTTGCTGAATCCACCGTATGTTTTGCGGGTTTTCGGCCTTGTCATCCATAACAGAGAGCATAAGCCCTATGAATGAATTCAGTTCGTCAATAGTACCGTATGTATCAAGACGGGGATCAGTCTTGCTTACGCGTTTGCCTCCCACCAGACTGGTGGTTCCGTCATCGCCTGTACGGGTATATATCTTGCTCATAACACGTAGTGTTGTTTGGTCATCTTTTTGTCAAAGAACAGCAGCCCGACCTTTTTCATCTGGAATGTCACTCCGACTCTGTCATCCTGAATGACATCCTTCCACCATTCTTTTTTTATTTTCTTGCCCATGTCCTCAATTACTATTACGGTATCGGGTTTGGCGTAGGGGAGAATTATGTCCACAATCTCACGCCAAAGAGCCGTGTGTGCTATGTGTATGAATTGCGGAATGGTGCCACTGTCCAGAATATCCCGGACGGTTTTGATTACATCGGCTGCAATATACTCAATATTGGGGATTTTCTTAAGGTTGCGGCGTACATCTTTTTGGCCGGGGTTTGGAAAATCAACGGTAATTACCTTTGATTTTTTTGATACCGATGCAAGATAACCTGTACTTACGCCGGCACCTGTGCCAACTTCCAGAATGAATCCGGGATTAAAGCGGTTGACCAGACGGAACAGCAGTTCGTCCCGGCTTTGGGGATACTGTGGCATATATTGAGGGGCCTTTTCCCAAAAAGGGTAGAGATCTTCGTATGCATAGTACGGGTGGCGCTCATTGATAACGTTGTCAATAAGGTCGTAAGCCCAGGGGGAGTGAACTCCGAATCCCTGTCTGGTAAGCCAACGGTTGTCGGTAAGTTTCATAAATAGTTATTTTAGCAGAGCCTTGATGGACGTTCCAACTCCAAGTTTAATATCCAACTGAACGGGAGTATGCTGTGAATCGTTTGTAACGTATGCCTTCACTGTTTCACGTTCCTTTCCTTCCTTATAATCCTTTATGGACACTACTATGCAGTTGTATGTGCGGCCATTGTCGGCTTTGACTTTTTTGTTGCCTGTATAGACCAGATACTGTTGAACTACCAAATTGCCGTTAACCATTGGGATTGATTCGGTACTGCCCGGTTTAAGACCTTTGGTGTCTATCTTCTGGGCAAACGCTATCATACTCATAAGGTCAAAAATGCGCGTCTGTCTCCATTCGGTGGAATGGCTGGTCTGACGGCATGTTGTCATGTCCCAGGTGTCCAGATTGACAACAAACCTGTCCCGGTCTTTTGAGAAAGAAGCAGTTTCGAGAGCATGTCGGCTGCCTTCGTTGATGGTCTTTTTAAAGTAAAGGCTTTCGCCCTGGGGGGTATTGTATGACTCAACAGTATCTCTTAATGTAAATATCTTGTCGGTGGTCGTGTTAGTGCTCAATTCCATTGCTGTCCGTATGGCGTCACGTCCGTTGTAGATTACGGCAGTATCGTAAATACGGGCGGTTCCCGCAGGAATCTTTATGGGCCCTAAACCTAAATAGATGTTGAATCTGTAATCCGATGCACTGACGCTGGCGGCTCCCAGCATAAGGAGAGCGCAGAGTGAAAACCTGAATAGTCTAACGCCAGCCATAGATAATATGGAATATTGCAGAGTGCTGCAGGTTAGTGCTCGAAGCGGGACTCGAACCCGCACAGCCGATAAAGGCCAAGGGATTTTAAGTCCCTCGTGTCTACCATTCCACCATTCGAGCGAATGTTGGTATTTGGATGGTGCAAAAGTAGTTGGTTTTGGGGGATTAGCCAAAAATTAGGGAAAAAATAGGTGTGTTAATTTTAACAAGTAGTAAAATACATTACATTTGTGGGTCGTTTATACAAAAAAGCAATCAATCAGGACACTTCATTAACTTAAAAACCAATACAAACATTATGAAGAAACTTTTGTTTATTGCCGGTATTCTGACCTTGATGGCCAGTTGCCAGTGCAACACCGAGAAGCTCAGTCCGGTACTGAGTATCGAAGGCGGTCAGGTTCAGGGCGTTAGCGCTGACCGTGTAAAGGGTGTTTATGTATTCCGCGGCATTCCTTATGCAGCAGCTCCTATCCGTGAGAACCGTTGGAAGGCTCCGCAGCCTGTTACTCCTTGGGAGGGTGTAAAGCTTTGTAACCGTTTTGATCATCCCAGCTATCAGCACATCCAGTACAAGGGTGGCTACTACACAGAGTGGGGTTACGGTGATGAGGCTCCCTTCAGTGAGGATTGCCTTTATCTGAACATCTGGACCAAGAAGCCGGGTGATGTAAATGCCAAGCTTCCGGTTGCCCTGTGGATTCACGGTGGCGGTTACCGCGAGGGCTGGGGCTCAGAGCCTGAGTTTGATGCACAGGAGTGGGCCGGTAAGGATGTAATCCTGGTTTCAATCAACTATCGTCTTGGTATTTACGGTTTCATGACACACCCCGACCTCTCAGCTGAGAGCCCCAACGGTGTATCGGGTAACTATGGTATCCTGGATCAGATAGAGTCACTCAAATGGATCAAGAAGAACATTGCCCAGTTTGGTGGCGACCCCGACAACGTAATGATTTTCGGTCAGTCAGCAGGTGGCGGCAGCGTACGTACACTTTGCGAGTCTCCTCTGGCACGCGGTCTGTTCCACAAGGCAATCATTATGAGTGCCGGTGGTCTGACTGTTCCTAACGCAAATGCAGCAGGCGGTCGTGGCGGTATGCGCGGCGGCATGGGCATGGGTATGGGCATGATGGGCGGCTTTGGCGGCTTTGGCGGTGGCAACAATAACAACACCCCGCGTCCTGCTGCTTACAAGGCTCCTCAGGCTCCCGAAGGTCTGAACGCTCTGCAGCGCGCCGAGTTCAACACCAAGGTTATCATGGACTGGGCAGGTTACAATACCCTCCAGAAGATGCGTAATGCCGATACTGAGGTTATCTACTCATTGGCTACCATCTACAGCAACGCTACAGGTAACCAGGGCAGCATAACCGGTATGCCTATAGTTGACGGTTACGTATCAAAGGAGAGCTTTGACGAGGCTGCTCTGGACGGTACTCTGGCCGATGTTCCTTACATGTGCGGTTACACTCTGAACGATATGGGCAACATGTCTGCAGGTGTTGCAGCATTCTGCCAGAACCGTCAGGAGATGACCAAGAACGGCAGTAAGGCATACGCTTACGAGTTTGCACGTCCTCTGCCCGATGATGGTTCACATCCTGAAGTAACACAGCGTCTGCGTGGTGCTTTCCACTCATCAGACCTCTGGTTCGTATTCAAGTCACTGCAGCACTGCTGGAGACCTTGGACACAGGGTGACTGGGATCTGTCCGAAAAGATGCTTACCGCTTGGACCAACTTTGCCAAGTACAGCGATCCTAACGGTCCTCAGGGTGGCGAGTGGGCTCCCTGCACAAAGGAGAACCCCGGCTTTATGGTATTCAAACTTGATGAGAACGACGCTGAGAATTCAGAGTTCGGCGAGTCAATTACCAAGCTGCCTTGGGAATAATCCTCCGATAGATTCATAAAAAAATGCCAGCCTTGAACGGTTGGCATTTTTTTGTTTCCAAATAGTTCCCGTCAATTGGAAACTACAAGTATCCCGTCGTTCAGGGAGGTGGGATAACGGTAAAGCGGACGTCTCTCCTTGCCGTCGGTATTGACCGATATTCCGCTTGAGTTCATGTTCCATTGGCCTTGACATGATGAACACGAAGCTATGCCCTGAATATCAAATGTCAGCCTTACGCCGGGTTGGTCGCATTCCGGACAGCCCAGGTCATAAGCCCAAATGGAAACATTGTCGTTGTTAAAGGTGGGAGTACCGATAATAAGACCTCCCAGTCCCATGATGTATGATGCGTTTTGTACGGCAGTAAGCGTAATGTTCTCTTTCTTTCCGTCAGAGTCAACTGTCATCAGTTTCCCGTTGTTTACCCTGGCCGACAGGAAACGCCCCGGAGTTGTAATGCCATTGAACGGGGCGTCTGCTATGTTACAGCTAAAAAACACCCTGTATTTAGTGGAAAAGGTCTTGTAATTGTTCTTTTCACAACAAACTGCAAAAATGAGCCAAAAACAGAGTACAAGAGTCCTTTTCATACGGTGAAAACGGATTATTTTGACGTAAGCTCAGATATGGCCTGGTCAATTTTTCCAAACGGGAATCCGGCTGTAAGCTTTTCCATACGCTCTGCAATGCGGTCATTGCAAAGGTTGCCTATGCTACCCTCATGAGTGTGATGAATGTTATGGTCGGCTTTGAATGTACCGTTTTCAATCTCCGCTCCGACTTTACGGTATGCTTCACGGAAAGGCATGCCTTGCAGTGCCAGACGGTTAACCTCCTCAACACTGAATATGGCATCATATTTGGGATCCGACAGGATGTCCTCACGAACCTTTATGTGGTCAAGCATGTAGGCGGTCATGGCAATTATCTCCTCAAGTTCCTGGAATGCAGGCAGGAAGACCTCTTTAACAAGCTGCATATCGCGGAAATAACCGCTGGGCAGGTTGTTTGTCATAAGGGTTATCTCCTGAGGTATGGCCTGTATGCGGTTGCATTTGGCTCGTGTCAGCTCAAATACATCGGGATTCTTTTTGTGAGGCATGATGCTGGAACCGGTAGTGCAGTCATCGGGCAGTTTAATGAACCCAAAGTTCTGACTGTTGTACATGCAGGCGTCAAAAGCCAGACGGCTTATTGTGGCTGCAACCGATGCCAGGGCGTATGCCACGTTGCGTTCCATCTTGCCTCGTGTCATCTGGGCGTAAACCACATTGTAGTTCATGGACTCAAAACCCAGAAGGTCAGTTGTCATCTGGCGGTTTAGCGGGAACGATGATCCGTATCCGGCGGCCGATCCCAGCGGATTGCGGTTGGCCTGGTCAAATGCGGCGCGCAACAGCAGCATGTCATCGGTCAGAGCTTCGGCGTAGGCACCGAACCAGAGTCCGAATGATGAAGGCATGGCTATCTGGAGGTGGGTATAACCGGGCAGAAGTACGTTCCTGTACTTTTCGCTCTGCTTTATCAGAATGTCAAACAGACTCTTTACGGAATTCACTATGCCACGCAGACGGTCACGGGTAAACAGTTTAAGGTCAACCAGCACCTGGTCATTACGGGAACGTCCGCTGTGAATCTTTTTGCCCATATCGCCAAGCTGGCGGGTGAGCATAAGTTCCACTTGAGAATGTACATCCTCAACTCCGTCCTCTATCGTAAACTCGCCGCGTTCAATCAAAGGCAGCAGATCCTTAAGACCTGCCGAAAGAGCTTCTAACTCATCTTTCTCCAAAAGACCGATGGATTGGAGCATTCTTATGTGAGCCAGCGAACCCTGGACGTCATACTTGGCAAGCATGAGGTCCATTTCACGGTCACGTCCTACGGTGTACTTCTGAATGAGTTCGTTTACGGGTTTTCCCTTATCCCAGATAGGTTTCATTTGTCTTGTTTTTTAGTAGGGTATCATAGCCAGCATGTCGGCCAGCTTGTCCAAAGCCTCGGTAATGGGTTTTTCGGCCATTTTGGCCATAAACATATTCAGGTCAGCGTCGGCTGTAAGTTTTATTTTGCAGCTTGAACTGCCGGTGGAAACTATCTGTATCCACATTATGAACTGTATTGGGGAACTGATTGTTTCCAGTTTTACGCATTTTGACGGTTCGCGTGACACAACTCCGAATTCAACCTGCCCTATAGGTGAGATTGTACAGCTTACCTGGTCTGGAGTGCATTGCAGGTTTTCAATGCTGACCATCTCCTTCTGGTCGGCGGGAATCATGTCGGCCAGGGCGCTCAGATTGCTCAGATCCGATACCTTGGAATATACGGATTCCTGTGAATAGGGAATCTGTCTAACGTTGCTTTCAAATCTTTTCATACCATTTCATCGGATTATTTTCCCCATTCCGACGGGTTTTTGCGCCACTCCTCCAATGTAGGCAGGCTGTCTACCTTGATGTAACCCGATGTTACGGCAGCCTCAAGCATTGCAGGGTAATCAGTAAGTGTAATGAGCTTTACTCCGGCTTTTTCAAAAGCCTCCTGGGCAACAGGGAATCCGTATGTGAACGAGGCGGCCATTCCTATTACCTCACAGCCTGCATTGCGTATGGCATCGACTGCCTTAAGGCTGCTAAGTCCGGTTGAGACAAGGTCTTCGACCACCATTACACGGCTGCCGGGCTCAAGATAACCTTCAATCAGGTTTGACAGTCCGTGATCCTTTGGCGCGGAACGTACATAAACAAAAGGTTTGCCCATTCTGTCGGCTACAAGAGCTCCCTGGGCTATGGCGCCTGTTGCCACGCCGGCAATCACGTCAAACTCCGGAAAGTTTTGGGATATCACATTGCAAAGCGAGTCGCGTACAAGACTGCGCACCTCAGGGAAAGAGAGTGCCTTGCGATTGTCACAATAGAATGGTGAAAGCCATCCTGATGCCCAGGTAAAGGGAGCATCGGGCTGGACTTTTACGGCCTGTATGCGGAGCAGTTCACGTGCTACCTGATTCTTGACGTTGTCCATAAAATTTGTTATGTTTATGTTTTTTTGTGGTGCGAAGTTACTAAATTATGCCGTATATGGGCAATCTTTAATATAAAACAACACTAATACACGCTCTGCTACGGATTTTGTTGTTAAATTTGCGCGGTTCAAATAATTAGTATAAGTAATGCGTAGTCTGATCAAGAGACTGTTTTTCCCCATACTGTTCTGCGGCACTCTGGCGTTGAATGTTTCTTGTCTTAAGGACGTTGAAGAGAATAAGACAGCCGAGGCTTGCATAACCTCGTTTGTGGTGGGTTATTACGATGTAAGGTTTCATGATGTGAATGTCCAGGGTCGTGACACGATTGTTTATGAGCGTGAGGCGGGACTCATGTATCCCATGACCATAGACCAGTTCAACAACCGGATTTACAATACCGATTCGCTTGCATATGGTTCAAAGGTTGATTCCGTTACCTGTACGGTCTATTACAACGGAGTGCTTATGTACAAGTATCTGGACGAGGAATATGCCAATCTGTGGAGCGCATCCCAGGCGATAGATTTTACCCGTCCCCTGTGTTTCATAGTTTGTTCTACCGATGACTCCTATGTCAGGACATATGATTTCAAACTGAATGTACACACCGTATTCCCGGATTCCCTTTTGTGGACCAAGGCTTATTCGCAGGGTTTCCCTACGCTCTCTGACCCGTGTGCGGTTGTGATTGGCGATACATTGTACAATTTGGGAAAGGATAGCAACGGAGATCTTCAGGTGGCCTCAAGGAACGTCAAGGAGGGAGAATGGAGTACTTCGGCAGTAACCGGCCTTCCTGCCGCAGGATGGACACGCAACGTGATATCATGGAAAGATTCACTGTACAGTGTTGTCGGAAACAGTCTGTATAAATCCCGTAACGGAATAAACTGGAGTTTTGTAAGGTCCGGAATATCGGCCTTGATTCCATTAGTCAACAATAAAGACCTGGTATGGGCGTTGACTGTATCAGACAGTATAGTGACAAGCGCGGATATGAAAACTTGGACAGCGGTTCAAAAAAAGCCTCAGGGCTTTATGGATTCGGTGGCAGTGGCATACTGTAGCCCGCTTGCCACCAATCCCAAAATAAAGAGGACCGTTTTGATAGGACGCAAGGCAGGAGAGAGCTATTCAAGTGTCTGGACAAAACTCTCCACCGATTCGGTGTTTACCAGGATCGATGCTCCGGTCAACAAAGATTTATGCCTCCCTGCATCGGAATCCCTTTCGGTCATATGGTACGATGATGCGCTTTATGCATTCGGCTCGGGATTGAACGGATTCAGGCAGTCAAGTGACAATGGTCTTACATGGTTCTATTGTGACCGGTATGCAGACTATGATTCATCATGGAACCGTTATATGCAGATGCCGTCGGGGCTTAAAGGGTATTCCAAAGGATTTTCATATGCAACCGATGGTGTTGGAGGTATTTGGATTATGACCGCTGACGGTCAGGTTTGGCGAGGAGCAATAACCAGATTGGATAAACGTAAATGAAAATGCGCGGTTTAAGGTTTTCGGCACTTGCAGTCATGTTGTTCTGTTTCCCGTTGGTAAGGGCGCAGGACGACGGCTTCCTTATGGAGGTTGGTCTGGGAGGAGGCGGAAGCTTTTATATGGGTGATGCCAATTCCCGTCTCTATGCGGGAACCAACGGTATGGTATCGGCCATAGCCAGATATAATGTCAATCCCAGATTCTCGTTGAAAGCTAATCTGGCTGCCGCAGGTATTTCGGGTAATTCGGCCAATGCCGACGGAGTTTTGCCCGGTGACGGAATCAAATTCAGCAGGACCCTGTATGATTTTGGAGTCCAGATAGAGTGGGGGTTCTGTGCCTACGGTACTGCCAATTGGAACGGAATAAGCAGGATTGCCCCGTACGGGCTGTTGGGCGTGGGAATGACTTTTGCCCCCAAGCCAGCCCAGAATGATTTTGCCGCAAATTTCCCCATTGGTCTGGGAGTACGCTACAAACTCTCTCCAAGGGTGAATCTGGGTCTGGAATGGACCATGAGGTTTTCTACATCGGACCGGCTTGATGTTACTGAAAACTTAAGCCCGTCACTGGAAAACCCTTTCATGATAAAGGGAAAAGGAATAAAGAACAAGGACAGCTACAGTTTTACTATGATTTACGTCACATTTGACGTGTTCAAGCGTCCTTGCAACTGTAATGATGAAATAATCAAATGATATGACATACAGGGAACAATTGGACAATAACCGCATTCCTAAGCACGTTGCCATCATTATGGACGGTAACGGCCGATGGGCGGAACTGCGTGGTAAGGAACGTACCCAGGGACATGCCAAGGGAGTGGAAGTGGTAAAAAAGATAATGGAGAATGCCGTAGAGCTTGGAATAAAATACCTGACCCTATATACATTCTCGACCGAAAACTGGAACCGTCCGGAATACGAAGTCGCAGCTTTGATGGAGCTTATGTTCAAGAACATTGACGAAGAGGTTTTCATAAAGAACCACGTCAGGCTGCGTGTTGTAGGTGATCTGGAGAGAATACCTGAAAGAGTCAGGGCCAAGATAAACCATTGCATAGAAAACACAAAGGAGTTTGACCGTTCCTGCATGGTC
>Ga0310695_10007926_pt1 | contig 16685 bp, 19 predicted proteins | sample RumenRJG_04DNA_FD_203882 | JGI IMG/M metagenome (GOLD analysis project Ga0310695, IMG submission 203882) | Bovine rumen microbial communities from Lethbridge, Alberta, Canada - RJG_04 (v2) (version 2) | ecosystem: Host-associated > Mammals > Digestive system > Stomach > Rumen | place: Canada...
TGCCGTACAATCCCGTATCGACCACCTGCTGATTGTCCTGTACTTCAACAGTCCTTGACAGCCAGACATTCTCTCTCATGACCTCTGCGTACATGGCATAGCCCAGCAGAAATACGACGGCTGCCGCTATGACGAGCCAGTCGGGTAATATCCACCATCCGAAACGGTAGTTGAGACCCGCGCTCACAAACATGGCTACAAACAGCAGGCTACTCATGGCTACGACACTCTTCTGTTCTCCTTCCTTCTCCTTTGCATCAAGGCGTTTACGTAACAGTTCCGGATTATGGCTCATCAGGACAATGCCAACTATGAGCATCGGAATGAACAGAATGCCGATGAACAGCCAAGCCTGCCAGTAACTGAGCGTTCCTGCCGGAATAAACAGCAGCGCCATCACAATCGCTAATCCGACAACAAACTTCGTCAGGGCCTGAAAGAACAGTTTCTTCGTCATACTATTTAATTTCTTCCAATGCTCCTGTCTCTGAATCAATAATGAAGCCGCGAACAACGATATCCTTTGGAACAAGCGGATGTGTTTTGATGGTCTCAACTGTCTTGCGGACGGATTCAGGTGTATCCTTGAATCCCTCCAGCCAATGATCCAGATTGATGCCACACTTACGAATGGTATCAAGTGTCTCGTCTGTCACGCCACGGGCTATCATCTCATGATGGAAATGATCATAACTCATGTGGCAGGCTCCACAATGGGAGTGAGCCACCACCATAATCTCCTCTACGCCCAGTTCATAGATGGCGACAATGAGGCTACGCATGGCTGAGTCAAAAGCGGAAATCACCAAGCCACCTGCATTTTTGATAATCTTGGCATCACCATTCTTCAAGCCGAGTGCTGCAGGAAGCAGTTCGGTCAATCTGGTGTCCATACATGACAGTACCGCCAGTTTCTTATCGGGGTACTTGCTGGTCAGATACTTCTCGTAGCCCTTCTGTGCCACGAACTCTTTATTGTAGGCAATAATCTGGTCAATCATACGCGTAATACCTAAATACACTTAAAACTAATGGCAAAGATAGTGATAATCAGGGAATTTTCGCTAAATTTGCATCGACATTTATGATAGTTTAGTAAGAAATGATAGAAATAGGACTGAAATATACGAGCGAATTGACTGTTACGGATGCCGTGACTGCTATTGTTGTCGGTTCTGGTGATATGCCCGTTCTCGCCACTCCGATGATGATGGCACTGATGGAGAATGCGGCCATGCTTGCTGTTAAGGATGAACTGCCAGAAGGCTGTACGACTGTTGGCGGTCATATTGAGTCTTCTCACCTGAAGCCCTCAAAAATTGGTGATGTTGTGAAAGCAACGGCTGAGGTAACAAAGGTAGATGGAAAGAAGATAGAATTCAAGGTGTCAGCTTGTTCTGGCGAGACTTTGCTTGGAGAAGGAACACACCTGAGATTCATTGTGGATCGAGAGAAATTCATGTCAAGACTATAGATGAGTAAGCGGGAATACATACAGGCAAACAAGGACTGGCTAGAGACAAAGTCAAAGGAGGAAGGAGTTAAGGCTCTTCCTAAGGGGATATATTATAAGGTACTGGCAGAGGGTGACGCTTCGAGTGCCCAGCCGACAGTACGCAGTATCATCACGGCCCACTACACAGGAAAGACCATCGATGGCAAACAGTTTGATAGTAGCCGTGGCGGTGTGCCTCTGGCTTGTAGGTTATGTGACTTGATTGAGGGCTGGATTATTGCCATGCAGCAGATGCATATCGGTGACAAGTGGGAACTATATATCCCTGCAGAGATGGGCTATGGCAAGTTTTCTCAACCAGGCATTCCCGGTGGTTCAACACTTATCTTTGAAATAGAACTATTAGGCATCGCATGACATTACGTGAACTCATAATTTCCGTAGATTCAGAACAGTATAGCGACAGTCCGCTATATCAGAAGCTCCGTGAGATTAAACCTGAATATGGCTCCAGCAGACATATTCAGGTAAAGTTTATCGATGGGAAGATTGCTGTAACCAATGCCCATGTCGGCTCGATGGGCGATATTCTCACTTACCCAATTGACGTTGAACCCGATTTGAATATATCAAAGGTACAGCTTTTGGATGCCATCCTTCATGAACTTTCCTCCAATGGTTTCAGTGAATCGGAAGAGTCTGATTTCTGGAGCGATTTTGATAATCTTCAAAAAGCAAAGATAGTTCGATGACTGACTTCGATTCCATATGGCGCACTCAGGATGAGATTAGGACGGTGGTAAATGCCGTTCTGGGTGAATGCATCTGGAATCTGGCCTATGACGAGAGGCGTAGCGCTATTGTTCTTGAACTGACATTTTTCCTTGATGAAGATGCAATCAGTAACCTTTGCTGCCAGTTCCCAATACCAGCAGATTATGATGGAGTCGGTTCTAAGGGAACTAAGTTCGTTTTTTACTTATAACAAAGAAGGGAACCGTATTACTACGATTCCCCGGAGTCCTCTTTCGAGGCATATGATAGAGGCAAGTAAACAACCTTAGCGGCGACCTCCGAAGTGGCCGGAACCACTGTGATTGTTTCGAGTGTTCATAGCAACTTCGCGATTCGGAGCCTTATGAGCATTGTGGTTACCCATGTTATGGTTGCCCATATTGTGGTCCTTGTCGTTCATCACTCTTACGCCTCTGTCGTGCATCGGAGCATGACGATGTCCCATTGCAGGAGCAGGAGGTGCGGGCTTGTGCATGTGAGCATAGTGTGAGCCATGAACCCTGTTATGACCACCCTTGTAGCTCACGAATACCTTTGGATGTGCATTGTAGAAATGCCCTCTGCCATAGTGAGCGTACACTGCGAATGTCCATCCGCCAGCCTTCCATGCTACGGGGCGATAGAAGTGGTTCAGTGCTACATACTTGTCATACTGCCACGGAGTCAGCACGAAGCGGAGGTCTGCATTACGACGATCCCACCAGATGCCAAACACGTCACCATGACCGTTCAGGCTCATCAGGTAGTCGAGGTTGATCTCGTAGACTGCCTCATACTGTGCAGCGGTGAGGTTCAACTCGTAAGCCATCTTGTCGCTCAGGAACAGAGCCTCATGCTTTGCTGTGTTGTAGCTCATTGCGTTGGCCGAGATAGTCATGACCATCATCACTGCCAGAATCATCATCTTCTTCATATCTTAATCTCCTATCTTTAAAGAATTATACATTTTGTTTCTTGTTCACGCTGCAAAGTACGGCATTTTTCTGCTGATTTGCAAAGGATAAACTCTAAAACGGAGGGGGGTAAACCCTAAAGTTGAATAGGATCTCCCCCATTTAGAATGATATTTCTATGCAAAGTCCTGAAAAACTCCGTATGCTAATGCCCGCAAGAGCAGCCAGATGAAATTGGATGCGAATACTACAGGTAAGAGGTATATCAGCAGTTTTGTACCACTGGTAACTTCCAACTGCGACCACACGATATATACTATCGAAGCAAATGCCATTAATATAATGTATATTGCTTCTGACAGAGACACACTGAAAACCTTCGATTTTTCCTTATTCTGAATTTCATTGGCGGTGAAATGGTTCCAAACCATCATCCCATAATAAATGATTTCTAAGATAATAGCAATGGCCATATAAGTCACTGTTTCATCATTGTCTGGTGTTTTCCAGAACTTAAACCAGCACATGAATCCACAGAGGACAGTTGTTCCTAAAATGCAAATTATTGACCAGAACGGCATAGAAGACATAATGATGCGATTTTGTTCCTCGATGGCCTGAGCAAGCAACTTACCTTGTTTACTTTCAAGTGTGTTGATGCTCTCTTCGTATTCATGCTTCAGTTTGTCAAGTGCCTGCCTGTGAGTAGCCTCGATAGTCTCAACCTTATTCTTCAGACCGTCCATATGGGCATCAACCTGTCCGACAAAATCTCCTTCCAGGTACTCTTCCATTTCCTTCTTGATGGAGCCTCCTGCATCCTGCAGAATTTCCATGGCTGATGCCGACAAACCAACACCCTGTTTTTTAAGTTCTGATATATCCTTCAGCATGTCGTCAGTGTTGCTGCCTGCCTCCCAGATCTTATTTTTAACCTCTGTTATGTCATGGGCGGCAATTCTAAGAGCATTGATGTCTGCAGTCCGCTGTTCCTCATAGGCCTTTCTTCGCTTATCATCACAGGCAACAAAAGCTTCCATTTTCTCCATTCTGTCAAGAATTGAAGAGACTTTCTCCAGATACTCCATATTAAGATCTGGTGCCTGATCAGGATTTTCCGATGGCAATGCATTTGATGTTGGCGGTACATAACCGCTAACATCATGTCCGCCGTACATGTTTCTGTTTTCTGCCATAGATATTATTTATTATTACCGTTTCCATCCGCTACGTCTTCCATGAAAGACATTTTTCTTCCACCACTCCCATTCATCATCCTTCTTCTTCGGTAGGTCATTGTTGCCGCCACCTCCAACACCACCAGCAGATGGCACATAAGAAGGAATTGGAAATAGAGCAATAGCCGACAATGCTCCAATGACAGCCTTTTCGTCGAAGGCACTCAATAGATCACGTGCAGACAACTCCAGACCTGACTCTGTATTGGTTGCAAAGCCCTTGTTAATGGCATTAGCAATGATTCCTGGTATAATTTCGGCACGTTCGTCACCATCCAACACATTGAAGGTAGACTTGGTAAACTTCTGCAGCAAATCCAATGTCTTATCAATAGCAGACCTGCGTTCCTGTTCGCCCTGAGTTGGTTCACGCATTATCACAGGAGACTGGATTGCCGATTTCTGCGAGGTGGATTTTGCCAATGCGGAGTTCTTTGTAACAGGCTGTTTCGTCTGTTCTGTTTTTGCCACGAGTTTGTTCTGGGCTGTTGCCTGTTGCCTGAGTTTCTCCTGTTCTCGCTTGATGCGCTCATATTCACGTAGAATCTTCAATGCCGTGACATTGGCACCAATCTGAGAAGCGTTATATATCCTGCCACCGCATTTGACGTTGTACCTAACCACGTTATCCTTGGAGTCGCGTATCAGTTCAAGTTGATAGCGGCCCGAGGACTCCATCATTGCTTTGAACTTCATCCAATCGAACTTCGGTGTGTCCATCTTACGCAGCACATCATAGATTGCATCCTTGATTTCTTCCTTACGGTCTGCTGTGATGTTCGCTACCTTCTGGCCGAGCTGGTTAGCAGTATAAACACTGTTACCTCGTTTGACGGAATAACCATCAATATTCCCGTTGTTGTCATAGTGGTACTGAAGTTCATAGTGTCGTTCATGACCTTTGTAGTCCTTGAATGTCTGCGCTTCTACCTTGGATTTGAAGTCAGGTAGATCGATATCATTGCCGTTAAGTTCTTCCATAATGGAGTTGATGACATTATTGATTTCCTCAATGTGTGCGGCCTGAATGTCCTTCGCCTTCGTCCATCCACGACTTACATTAAGTCTCTCGCATGCTTGAGCAGTCTTCTTGGCAATGTCAGTATCGCAGTTAAGCTGATTGTCCTCAGTATAGCGAGATATTGTTATGTGAAGATGGAGAATTCCGCTTTTGGAATCCCTATGCAGAAATGCGAACCACTTGCTGCTCTTCAAATCGGTTTTCGGTACTGGGAACTTCACCGGCTCACCGTTCTCGTCACGGATCCTGTCCTTGGTCTTGGGGTCTCGTCTCTGCTTGTATAGCTGAATGTCGTCGATGTTGTCAATAAGTTCCTCGGCAGCCTTCATCCAATCATCGAGAGTCCATCCGATAGACTCTTCAGCAGATGGTGAAAACTCTATAACAATGGTGTCGCGTGTGACATCCTTACCTTTGCGGACATAATCACGGCCAGCCTCTTGCAGTTCCAACCATAGGTCATCAAGTTGCGTCGGCTCGAAGATAAGGTCAATGTTCCCGACCATATTCTTGGCCCCAACAAACTCTGCTGTGGGGATGCCATTCTCATCTTTTTTCTGCGAGTATTCTGTGTACGCTTTTCCATGCGGAATACTTCGTCCTACTGCTGTTGCCATATTAGAATCTCCTTATCCATTTATTTAAAAAATCAAGCTCCTTCATGATGCCTTTAGACCATGTTTTAAGGAAGCCAATATCCCACAGTTTTTTCATGCGTTCATCCTGCGTCCAACGTTGTGCAGAAATGAAAGCAAAAAACTTCTTCAAATCATCACGCACCGCCATCAACTCACGACGGAATTCTCTATCAGGTGTGACGGGCTTGTAACCGAGAGAAACCTCGCGGACATAAACTGAACGTTCCATGTCAAGTGCATTTGCCTTGCTTGTTATGGTTTTCCATTCATCATCCTTGAAGTAGATTTTGTGTGCCTTGCGCACATTCTCCTTAAAGCCGTCAGAAGACTTTTTTCTTCCACGACTTTTCTTGATATATCCAGTTTTACTTTTGTCTACCATATTAAAATCACTTTAGTTTTTTCTACTATGAAAAGAGGTGCGAGCTTGCGAGTACTCTAATCCGAAATTTACCTTTCAAGGTGAATTTTGCAAGACGTTTTCGGGCCCTGAAAACAAGTCTTGATTACCCACGGGTGTGTAGATTGCTGCCCGTCGCGTTTCGGCCTAACTGTCATGGCGTATCGGTGTTACTCCATCGAGGTGTTCTCTGTTCACATAGGGATGTCCATCCTCAATTCCTGCATAGTACTTACAGGTATTACAACGTAGGTAAGCTATTCCCTTCATGTTCACTGCCTGTTCTATCGTACTACCGCATCTTGGACACTGGCGCTCGTTGAGCATTGCAAGCTGATCGTCCTCAGTCAAGACAACCATCCTTTCACGCTTCTCAAGAGCGACTTCGAGCGGGGTGTTGTTCTGCTGTGCCTCAGTTGTTGTACAATGCGTTTCTTCTGTATTCTTATTGGTATTCTTCTGAGGCAATGTTTGTAATCTGGAACGGAATAAGTTGAATTTAGCCTTATAAGCTTCATCGAGCTGAAATATCGCAGATCCTCTTGCCCACTTGACGTATTCTTCTATAACATGCAAGTCGTTCTTTATTTTGTTGTCCAGTTCAGTATTGTCAACCTTGGTCTGACAAGAATAGGGAAACAGGTACATCATCATTACTTGTTCGGTAAGAGTGGGACGCTTACGAGCACTCCCCTCATTAACATCTTGTTCTGAGACTTGTTGATCGGAAGTCTTAGGACAATGAATCATTAGTGTTTTCTTTACTAAATTGAGCGGAACAGGCAACTTCTCCCAGTCTGTACTTTCATTGCCCATGATGGTTGAAACGATAGTTTCTGGAGAAAGATTCTGTTCACCTAAGATGTGTAAGCACTTGGTTAAGATGAGAAGAGAGCAACGAAGTTTTGACTTGGACTCCTTTAAAATACCGTTCACTACATCAACCATATATAGTGGCTTACATTGCTTCTTCAAATTCTTCTTTAGAGATAATAGATGCTTATGCCACATCGCAATCTGGCTATGATAGAATGCCCCATCTTCGCCGCCCATGAGTGTCATCGGCTTGAAATCCTCAATAGCAATTAATAATTGGTCTAACTTGGCTACAATTGTAGCATCCTCTTTGTTGGGTAATCCTCCGTCTTTAGAAAGACTGAGAGTTACCTTTGAAGGGGCAATGCCTGTAATTGTTTCCCACTTCTTGCTGCTGTAATCAAACGCAGCAGCATCAACTGTAATCTTTACTTGTTTGCTCATGTCTATTTCTTAAATTAACTAATTGAACTTATATAACTATTGTTACTAAATTAACTATTACCTCTGTTTATGTCTGACACACAAGAACCATATTGGGTCTCGTAATCAGCAATACCTTTTTCAAGGATCTCCAACACAATGCCTACTTCTGGCTTTCCGAAGTAACCTGCAATGGCTTTGAGCTTGCTTATCATTTCCATTGGCATGACGTATGTATGTCTAATAGAACCAGGCTTGCAGCCAGCCGCTGCACCCTTTATGGGGCGATTCTTTAAGCCGAGAGATTCGAGGCCCATCTGCTCTGGTGCCTTGTCTGAAGTAATTTCGCCAAACGTACTTGTTGACAATGCAGACTTGTTATCATTCTTTGCCATATTGCTAAATTAACTAATTGTACTACTTTAGTTGAATTATATAAAAACGTTCATGCCACTAATTACACTGAATGTACTCATTGAACTAATTATTAATAGCTTTTAGAATCTCCTCAACGGTGTACATAATAGCCTTCTGCTGATATGTATCAATAGGTCTCAGCGTAGACACTCTCTGTATGGCAACGCCCTGCTTAATTCGAGGCAGAATAGCCCCGATCTTGCGGAACATTTCCCGTATTGACTCTTCGTTGGGATTCTTTACGCGTACGTCAATATAGTTCGGCAAGAATAATTTCTTTGCAGTTATCTGAGCTGCATTGAGAACCTTCACGAAAGTCATAGTCCGTAGTACAACAACATCGTCGTATCGGAAAGGTATAACAATCGCATCTGCATTCTGAAAGAAAGGAAGAAGGTTGGGATTTAGAGAACCCGGACAATCAACAAGAATATATACATTCTCCATAGCTTTCGCTCTCTCAACGAAAGAACGAGAGTTAGAGGTCGCATTGTATACTTCCCATGGGAGGGTGGCATCCTGACTCTGACGGAGTTCCATCTGTCGAAGTTCCATAACCGACTGACCTTCATCACAATCAAGAACAGCCACGCTTTTACCTTGGGCTACCAGATAATTGGCGAACTGCATACAGAGCGTACTTTTGCCAGTTCCACCCTTTGAATTTGATATAACAATAATCTTTGCCATAATACTACTAAATTAACTAATTGATTGTATATAACTAATTTTGGGATTCATTTCAATGTCTCTAAGGATATCATTGAGACGCTGCATCTGCTCCAAATTGAGCGCGTGAATACAGTTAATGGCAACCTTCTGGCCTACAAGATGGCGGTGACTGAGTGGGTCTGCCACCTTCAGAACATCGACCACATGCTTCGAAGTGACCTCTTCTGGGCGCATCAGCCAGTATTCACAGATAAAATTATTCACAATAAGGTCAATATCCTCCATTGGCAATGTTATCATGCTACCCTTACCGGCTATCTCAGAAACCCAAGGCTCTTTCTTCAGGTTCTTTGTCAGATCTTCAATCTCGAAGCTGAGATCATCCGGATTGAACTCATTGGCATGCATAGCCTCACATAGTTCGTTGAATGAATCACGGAACCAAACAATATCGGTATGCATCCCATTTCCTGTAATATGCTCGATAGCGTACTGAGCTGTCCTGGTGTATAGTTGCTTCATCATATCTCCTGTCATCGTTTTTGTCTTAATCTTCGTCATAATTAACTTTCATATTTGCTTGATGGATACCTCTGGAGATATTTCCGGCATACTCTACAAAAGCGGATATCTCTTTCTTGAATGTTAACAAGAACAAGCCAGTGTCTCCATTTCGGTTTTTTCCTATGATTATTTCTGCTGTTCCCCTCAAGTCTTTGCCGTTATCATCATAGATGATACCATAAACCTCTGGACGATGTACGAACAAAACCATGTCTGCATCCTGTTCAATTGCCCCCGATTCTCGAAGGTCACTAAGTCTCGGTCGTTTTCCTTCCAACCCTTCACGTGCTTCAACACTACGATTCATCTGTGACAATGCTAAAATAGTTGTTCCAGTTTCCTTGGCAAGTGCCTTAAGAGAACGGGAAATAAGTGAAACCTCATCTTGGCGAGTACTGTATCGTGTAGTACTGGCTGACATGAGTTGTAAATAATCGATGAATACTACCTTCACGCCATGTTCTTTTACAAGCCTTCTTACTTTTGTGCGTAGCTCGTAAATTGACAAACCCGGCGTCTCATCAAGATAGAAGGGCTTATCCCACAACCTGCCTATTCCTTGGTCTATCCTTTTTAACTCAGCCTGATCATACTGACCATTTTTTATTTTCTTTCCTTCAACTTCACTAATGCCAGAAATCAGACGCTTCACTAATTGGACAGACGACATCTCTAAAGAAAAATATGCTATGGGAATTTGGCATTCTTCTGCTAAAAATCTGGCAAGACAAAGGGCAAAGGTTGTTTTGCCCATACCAGGACGGCCTGCTATGATATTGAGATCTGTAGATTGCCACCCGCAGGTATAGCTGTCCAGAACTTCATAGCCTGTGTGAAGCCCTGTTACGTCATCAAGATTACTTTTTGCCTCCATAATCTCGTCGTTAGCAACTTTCAAGACGGAGTTTATCTGTTGGTAGTCGTTGGTCAGGTTTTGTGATGAGAGCTCAAAGATTCTTGATTCAGCCTCCTGCATCAAGTCATCTATATCTTCTGTCTCATCGAAAGCTCTACCCTCGATATTAGAGGTTATAACTATCAGCTGACGAGCTACAGCTTTTTGGGCTATAACGCGGGCATGATACTCGATATTAGCTGATGAGGCTACACGGCTCGAAAGTTCAGTGACATAGCACGGACCTCCAACTTCCTCAAGGTTTCCATCATGTGCCAATTGCTCAGTCACAGACAATACATCAACTGGAAAATTCTTCTGTGACAGTTCCAGGATAGCAAGAAATACCTTTTGATTCCTTGGGTCATAGAAGCTGTCAGGGCGCAGTAGGTTACTGATACTGTCAAAAGCATTTTTGTCAATCATTAACGCTCCAAGTACTGCCCTTTCTACCTCTAAAGCTTGGGGCTGCACGCGAGAATAGCTGTTGTCTGTTTGCTTTGCAGACTGTTTTTTGTGATTTGTTCTTGTTGTCATAATGCAAATGTTTAATTAAACTTGTGATACCTGTTCTTCTATAACTCCGAAGCGTATTTTTATCTTCGTCTGCGTGTACCGAGAAATAGTTTTTTCTATTTCAGTCTTGTATTCTTTATTTATGATAGATTTTGTCTTATTGTCGGGTGCAATTATTCCTATTGACTGACTTTCTGTGTCGTATTTGTCGAAAGTCAGAGATATGATGATTTCTTCTGGGATGGACGAATCTAAAAGGAGCTGAGCTTGAACCTTATTCCAGATTTCTATTGCTTGGGTTTCTGTCTGGATCAAGTTAAGCCTTGGCAATCTCCCTTTTGTCTTCTGAGATAACAACCAATCAGTAAAGTGAGTGATAACGTCATTATATCCTTTGGGATTATAGCCCCCTCTCTGTATTCCACATCGTTCAACATATTCTACAGACCATAGTATTATATCACTCATAGAGATACCTGTATAACGTTGTATTTGCAACAATTGAAACTTGTCAGCAATAAGAATCTTTATAGCAACGTCTATCATAATCCCCCCATCCGAGAAATTATTGATGCTGTCACGCGTTGCCGTCGTCGATATCTTTCTTCTTTTTTCTTTATAAATAGGTGTGGTGTCGGCAAGGTTGTCGGCAAGGTTGTCGTTCCCCTCTGTCGAAAGGTTGTCGGTATCATTCCATTGCAAACCTCTTAAATTCCTTATTTTAGAGGGAATTAGCTCGATTTCAAGGTTGTCGGTCTTTGCTATCGAAAGGTTGTCGGCAAGGTTGTCGGCAAGGTTATCGGAATGGATTGTGGAGTTGTCGGTTGCTTCCTTATAAAGGTTATCGGCCTTATCTTTCTCCAAAGCTTTTGAAACACTTTGTGTATCGGGTGTTTTACCTATTTCCTTGTTGTCGGTCTTTCCATTAGAAAGGTTGTCGGCATCGATGTCTATATTATTACTAATTATCCGAATGATTGAAATGTTGTTAGATGACCATTTTTCTATGAGCCCTTTCTCTTTAAGCAACTCGATGAAATTTATTATCATATCCTTTCCACGTTTCCAGCGCACTACGAGATCATTAATACTTGCTACCTGTTCACCAGGGTGAAGAGTAACAGTTTTATTCTTTATGCTAACGCTCTTCGTCTTCCATTCTGCATGGCGTAATAGATCGCACCACCACACCAGATAGATGTTGTGGGTACCAAACCATTCATCATGAAGATCTTTACGAACCATGTAAAAAGCGTACATATTTTATAAACTTTTCGTTCTTTTTCGTCATTAAATTTGGAAATTTCACAGAAAAGTTGTACCTTTGCGCTTGGAATATAGAAGGTTCAATCTTCTGTGAAGATTATCCCGGGCTGTCGCTCGGGACCTTTCTTTTTATTTAATGAGGCTTTCTATATCGGCTCGTCTATAATATACACGCTTTCCGACTTTGACAGGAACCAGATAACCAGACTTCTGCCATTTCCACAAGGTGGTGTGACTAACGTTAAAACCTGTCATGGCTTCCTTTTTCGTTATCAACGAGTTGTCACTATCAGGAAATAGGCTTTTAGAAGCATTCTGCACAGCAGAACGTTCTTCCATACCTGCCAACTGCATGGCTTGTGCAAAGGCCAACACGCCAATATCGGTAAATGTAAACGAATAGTGGCCTGGGCTCTTGCGAACTTCTGACACTAATTGACTTGCGAGTAACTTGCTCTCAAATCCAGCATCCAATGTTGGAGCATCGGGCGATTCTTTCTGATTTAATAGTCTATCTGCCATAATTTTCTTATTTTTATTAATTATTATATTGTTATATTCATTTTTTTTTGTACCTTTGCACCGATGGACGTCTTGAGGTAATGCCTTAAAATCGAAACAATGTAACGTTTTCGGTGCAAAGGTAATAAATCTGAGGCAAATGTAATAAACTTAGGGCATTTATTTTGCCCTATTTAACATTTTTTGATGATTAAAGGCAATATAGTAAAGGATGTTCACGTAGGCGAGGCTTTACGTGAGTGGTGTAAGAGAAACAATCTTACGCGTCAAAAACTCGCAGATACAGTGGAGCTTCCTAAATCAAATATTGACAGGGTTTTCTCTAAACAATCTATTGAGATAAGTAAACTTGTAGCTTTTTCAAAAAAGTTAGGTCATAATTTTTTTGCAGAATTCTGGTCGGATAAAAACTATGAAGACTTAAAAACAGAAACAGGTTTTTTAGAAATCCCTCCTGAATCACTGAATATAGGCACAAGTATTGGGGGATATATGCTTGCAAATCATATTCCACAGATCCAATTAGCAAATGCACTTGGGGTAACACACCCTGTAGTAAGTAAGTTACTTAGAAGAGAATCCATCGAAACAGGAAAACTTGAAGAAATATCTAACTTTCTTCATCGTGATTTCTTTGTAGAGTTTTATATGCTTCACAGAAAGAAGGGAATGAAAGAAAATCTCGATCCAATCATTTCTGTGGAGGAAAATAAAACCACTGAACCTTTGAAAACCATCCTTAAACGAAATGAAGAGCTTGTTGCAGAGAATACGCGACTTAAGGAATATCTTCGAGATGTGTATTCTAAGATGCAGAAATTCAAAGAGGACAATGATGTTTCTATAGATAATTGGGACAGCCTGGTGCAGCGACAAGGTATAGATGTAATGAATATGGCATCCTTTTTCTTTTTAGAGACAAATATAAAGAAGTATCTGGATGAATTAGAACAAAAAGATTCATCCGACTCCTCTGAAAATGGCAAATAGTCTTTAGCCGATAAGGTCTATAACGCTCTTCAATGTCTCGTCCTCAATCTTCCTATACCGCTTAAAGGCCTTGGAGCCTTCCACGTGGCCGGACATCTTTCCGATTAGGTTCGGGTCAGTGACTTTGAAATAAGCGTTACCAATAAATGTGCGTCTGGCCAGATGGCTGGACGCAATTTCGTTGATGGGTCGTATCTCGTTTTCACCTGTCAATGGATTGCGAACCTCGACGTTCCTTGTAATCTCCGCCATCGTGAAGATGGCTTTGATGGCATCGTTGTACTTCTGTGCTGTGATAAATGGAAACAAACGTCCCTTGTCATCCAATCCTTTATACTTCTCGATAAGCTCAAGAGCTTTGGGGTGGAGTGGTATGCGTGCTTGAATGGCATCTTCGCCGTCCTTAGTTTTGTGTGGTGTGTATACCAGTATGCCGTTCTCGATGTGCCGTGGGGTCAGTTTAATCAAGTCACCAACACGGCAACCGATAAAGCACTGGAAGATGAAGATGTCGCGGCACATGACAATTGTCTTAATGGGTATCTTACAGCCCTTTCTGAAATCGTCATCCATCTCGACCCACTTCTTTTCGAGGTCGTAGTCTGCAATCTGATTTCTTTCCTCTATACTAATATAAATAGGTGTACCAACTTTGGCAGTTCCTATCTTTACCCCGTCGAAAGGGCGATTGGTGGTAAAGCCCTCTTCAACAAAGAATCTGAATAGGGACTTTAGCCTGGCTCGCATCTTGATAACAGTATTCTCACCTCGTGTTTCTACTTTGTTTCGCCTTTTCTTTAATGATGCCGGATAACTTTCTATTAGCTTGGCAAAAAGTTTGGGGTACTGCTCTGATAACTCTTTTTCATGGCGCATATAATCGGCAAGATTTTCAAGGTCCTCGCGGGTAACCGTGTCAATTTCAAACGTATAGTCTTTTCTGTTTTTCTCTGTAGCCCTGATAAATCCCTCATATCTTGCTATTAAACGAGAGAGGACATAAAAGTCTTTATAATGAGATGGAGCTAACTGCCGACGACTAATATAAGTTTCTACAAGCTCATAAAACGACTTGCTGGTACTTTTAACATTGTACTTCTCAGGGTGGTTAAACCTGTCAACCATCTCTTTTAGCCATTCACTCGACATATTGTCCTTGTCTGCAGTACCGAAACTGTCAAGAATGTAGTTTTTCAGTTTCTCCAAACGTTCTGCCTGTTCACGATGGTATTTGAACTCAGGCGTTTCTAAGCGTTGTTTGAAAACGATGGTGCCGCTTTTTCGTAGTGCAAAGCCATTCTTCTTGGCCTTTTCTACTGAGGCAGTGATAACGTTGCCGGAAACTTTTACACCAGCCTTTTCGGTTTTCTCTCTGTTGATATAATATTCGAAATAATCAGGGTTGATGAATATATCGCTCTTGGCGTAGAGGTCGAATGAATTGCCCTGAAAGAAACGTATCATAATCTCGCTCCTGCCAGTTACTTTCTGTACTTTACTCGATATTCTTAGTTCTATCTGTGCCATACTTATTTGGAAATTGTGGCCTCACTGCGGCCGAAAATGACATTGTTGACTCACTGCGTTAACTATCCGCCGATTTTTGTGATGTCTTTTTCATTTCAAGTTCTGCGACAGTCCTGTCAACAACTTCTTGTAGCTGATAGGTGGCCACACCGAGAGGTTTCTGTATGTCAGCCAATGACCATTCAACGATTGTCTTTTTCGCTGTTTTGCAAATTATAAGTCCCACAGAGGGATTATCGCCTTCACCGCGCAACAGTTTGTCGGCAGCAGTAACATAGAAATTCAGCTTGCCTGCAAATTCAGGGATGTACTTCACGGCCTTTAACTCCAAAATTATATATCTCCTCTGCGGAATATGGTAGAATACCAAATCGGGGAAGAAAGCAGTTTCTTCATCCATGCGTAGCTCCATCTGACGACCGACAAAAGCAAAACCTTTACCCAGTTCCAACAAGAAGCGGGTAATGTTTGCAACGAGGGCTTCTTCCAAATCGTGCTCATCATAGCGTGCTTTCATGGTGAGAAACTCAAAATTGTATTCGTCTTTCAAGATTTCTTTTGCCATCTGGCTTTGCGAGGCTGGCAGGGTGGTATCGAAATTGGTCACGGCTGCACCCTGCGTATGGAACAGCCGGGCCTTTATCTGATCCTCAAGCCAGCTACGGCTCCATCCTTCACTTACGACTTTGCCTACGTAGAAAAGAGCTTCGTCAAGGGATTGACTTTTGGTAAAAATCTCCACATGATGAAACCAAGGAATTTGGCCAAATACTTCAGGCATCTCAAATTCGTCAGCAGCCTGCTGACGTTTTGGCTTTTCTAATTCGTCAGCAGCCTGCTGACGAATTTCTTCAATGGGCCGTCTGTGAAATGGTGTTTCCAATTCGTCACCAGGCTGGTGACGAATTATTGTCTGTTCATAATAAAACAGGTACCATCGTTTCATGTATTTTAGGTTGGTGGCCGAAAATCCCGTTTCGTGAGGGAACATATTGCGCATATCGTGACTTAGTTGATTGAAGAATCCACTGCCCCATTTACTCTCCGCTTGTTTCTGTACAATATCTCGTCCCAGACTCCAATAGTATTCAAGCATGGCTGTGTTCACACGTATGGCAGCTTTAGCCTGACTGCTTTGAAAGCGTTGCTTCAATTCAGACAGCCACTGTACATATTCCTTATCAGCATTCATCTCGTCGCGATATACAAATGTTGGAAGTTCCATTGCAGATTTTATTCAATAAGTTGCTATTTTTAATTTTTTCTTCGTACCTTTGCAGAAAATAAAGAGAGTGATCATTTAAATTCTGACACAAAAGGAACCTGGATGCAAAGGTACAAAAAAGATACGGGAATACGGATGTTTTTCCCGTCTTTTTCCCGTGATAACGGAAATTTAACGTTCTTTAAGACGACAATAGATGCTGTGATGTTTCTGTAAATTATTGAAAATCAGCAAATATTTAGAAACTTGCATTTACTATAGTTTTCTACAATCACCTTATTTGTAGTCCAGTAATCCCGACAGAAAGCGAGAGGATCGTGAGATTCGCTCGCTTTTTTTGTCATTTCGAGTCCTCTCCTGTCATTTCGACTAAGCGAAGCGCATGGAGAAATCTTATGAGACCTCTCGACT
>Ga0310695_10007928_pt1 | contig 16684 bp, 12 predicted proteins | sample RumenRJG_04DNA_FD_203882 | JGI IMG/M metagenome (GOLD analysis project Ga0310695, IMG submission 203882) | Bovine rumen microbial communities from Lethbridge, Alberta, Canada - RJG_04 (v2) (version 2) | ecosystem: Host-associated > Mammals > Digestive system > Stomach > Rumen | place: Canada...
CTGAGCTGGACAGATACGCTGATGCGCCTGTTTAAGACGAAGGATAAATTGAACAAAAAAGCAGCCGTGGTCAAACAGGATACGGAAATCACTGTCAGCGGTGAGGCTGCACCGTCGGAACTGAAATCTCCTGACCGGAAAGAATTGCCGGATGGAGACATTCAGCCGATGGCCGGTTTTTCCGCTGTTACTGCGCCCGGAGCCTATGGGGCTGCCCGTCCCTATGCTCCGATCAGCCCAAATCAAAAATCTACGGTAAAGAACGGACAAGCTGTTGAACCGGAAGAGGCGCTGCCTGTCGAACCCGTTGCGGAAGTTCCCTCAGAGGATGTGGCAGCTGCTGTTTCCGATGAAGCTGATAAAGAAGCCGCGGACAGCAATGTCTCTGCTCCGGAAACGGCTCCGGAAATGCATGGTCCCGCGATGGATGACGTTCCTGTCCCGCCGGAAGATGCCGTGATGCCCTGCGCGGAGGATCCACCAGCATATTACCGGATATTGTATGAGGCGGCCAGCCGGAGTATGGCGTCGGGAGATGAGGGTTTGACCTTCACCGAAGAGGAAGTCAGAGAGCTCCTTGCGGATCCGGAATTCTGCCTCCATGAAAGGGAACTGGCTTCTCATTTGCGGAAGCTCCTGTCAGGGACGCAACCCTGAACAGCATAAACGAAAAATGATAAAGATTTGAGCCGAAATCGGATGGTTTCGGCTGTCTTTGGTTGGAAAAGCACGGGGACTGATCCCAGAAGGGGGTCTGTCCTCTTTTCAATAAGCGATGGGAAGGATGAGAACGCTGTTTCTGATGAGCGTTGTGATTTTCTCCCGATACTCATTGATCCGAGGACAGACCCGCTCCGCAGGTCAGTCCCCGTCGTGCGAGGCCTTGTATACAGGCGCATTCTTCCCAACCGGATGAGTGATTGTTCGTTTATAATTTCATATATCTCAGGTTCTGAATGCTGCCGAAGACAGACGGCAGGGAAGGAAGCGCATCATGTATATTACAGACGACAAGATCCGTTTGCACGCGACACTGGATATGCCCGCAGGAAATCCCGAAAAATGTCCGCTTGTGGTCATCATTCACGGGTTTACGGGATACAGTGAGGAGCGGCACATCGCCGCCGCTGCCCAGACGATGAACGAGCTGGGCTATGCCACATTGCGGGTGGATATGTACGGACACGGGAAAAGTGAGGGAGAATTTCACGACCATACGGTGCTGAAATGGATGACCAATGCCATGACATTAATCGATTATGCCCGGGGACTTCCCTTTGTCACGGATCTTTACCTGTGTGGACATTCACAGGGCGGGCTGACCGTCATGCTCGCCGCGGCGATGAAGCATGAGTTTATCAAAGGGATCATCCCGCTTTCCCCTGCGGTCATGATCCCGGAGCAGGCCCGGAAGGGAAAGCTGCTGGGAGTGAATTTTGATCCGGACCGTATTCCGGAAGAGCTGTATATGGATGACGGACGGGTTTTGAGCGGAAATTATATCCGTGCTGCGCAGATGGTCCATGTGGAGGACGTTTATTCGAAATATACCGGCCCGGTACTGATCGTCCATGCCGACACGGATGAAGCCGTTCCTTTCAGTTGTGCGGAAGAGGCTGCCCGGTCATTCAAAGATGCCCGGCTGGTCGTGATCCCGAACGACACACATTGTTACGACAACCACCTGGATATGGTGCTGGATGCCATCCGCGGCTGGCTGCCCAAAGCAAATATTCGCTGAGTCAAAGGAACCTGTTTTCGTTGACTCAGAATTGAGTCAACAGAACAGGTTCGTTTGACTCAGAACAGAACAGCTGCCTGAGGAAGAACTGATCAATGATCCATTTTTCATCGGGTCAGTTTCCGCATGCAGATAAAACAATAACGCTGAATTCAACGTAAGACAGATCGGACTCAACATGAATAAAACCCTTACATCCCGAATTGCAGTTTCAATTGACAGCATGAGGCTCAGATATTCGGCAATCGGTGTCTTTTTGTTTTATATGGCTGCAAATGCCTTTGCGCTTTTCAATTATTACCCGCAGCATGATTCGCTGAATTACCTGGAATATCGAACTACGTATTGGGATACCGTTATCGGCCGATTTCTCACCCCTTTGTATGTAAAATTGCGCGGTAATTATACGGTCCCATGGCTGATTGGCGTGATCACGATGATTTGCCTGACAGCGATCACATATATGGTTTCCAAAATGATTGCGATCCGGAAGCCGATGCTGATTTTGGGAACAGCCGGGATTCTTTCGGCAAATTTCACCCATACAGAATTGCTTGGGTCTTATACCTTTTGCGAGGATCAATTGACAGTTTCCGTGCTGCTGGCAGTTCTTGCTTTTTATCTTGTCTGGCAGAAATGGAGCGGAAAACGGGTGCTTCTGTCCGTCTTCCTGATCGTGATGTCAATGGGGTTGTATCAGGCGAACATCGCTTTCCCCGTAACACTGATGCTGCTGCTGGTCTGTAAGGAATTACTTCACGGCGGATCGCTGCGCGGGAGCGAAATGAGGAAATATCTCCGCTTCCTGCTCCCTGCCGCTGCTGCCGTGCTTTGTTATGTCCCGGTCAATACGATCGTGCTGAAGATAAATGGCTATACCGAGCTGAATGATTATCACAGCTTCGGGAAGCTCCTTCAGGATCGGTCGGGAATTCCGCAGAAAATGGCGGGTATCTATGAAAAACTCCTTGATAAATTTTTTGTCAACCGGGATATGCCGATGTTGAGTGTCGGCTGTGCACGGAAATCGGGTTCTTTTTTGGGTTTCGGATGGTGAGACGTAAAAAAACGGCTTTCGGGAAGGTTTTCCTGTGTTTCATCCTGTTCGCGCTGTCGACCCTTACGGCAGTCATGTTCAATCTTTCGGTGTTCGGTTTTCGCCGGAGCATCCCGGTTTATCTTTTCTATATTTTCTTCTTTGCATTGCTGGAAATGAACAGAGCAGAGAAGCTGCTGCCGCTCCGCTATGCGGCCAGTTTGGCTGTCGGGTTGATCCTCTGGCAGAATGTGACCTATTCCAATGGGGCTTATACCGCGCAAAAGGTCATCTTCGACCGTGCTGTTTCGCTTTATACCCGTGTATACGACGATATGTATGAAGTAGAGGGCTATGAGCACAACAAGACGCCGGTGATCGTCCGCGGCGACTGGGGGTTTAATAAATACGCGCCGAAAATCGCGGAAGAGTACCGTGACCTGGCTTCATTCAATAATACGTCAATTACTTATCGCGACATTGTCCGGAGTTTTTCCCGTTATCTGGGAGAAGACATCAAACTCGTCAGCAACAATGCAGTCATCCGGAAATTCGAGAAAAGACCGGAGGTAAAGGAAATGCCTTCCTTCCCAACAAATGGCTACTGCCTGCTGCTCGACGGATACCTTATTATCAATTTCGGATAAGTTCTATTGATTAGATTGTTCCAGTGTGGAAAGCTTGCAGGCAGGGGGCCTGGCCCCAAAGGGGCCGGTACCCCGGAAGGACGGTCCGCGGCATGACCAAATACCTCTGCTTTGTGGGATAAGGCGATCGTGTTGGGAAGGGCAGGAATATAAAACCAGCGCCGCTTGTGCATTCCCAGTCGCTCGTGATGCGGGTACCGGCCCCTGCGGGTCCAGTCCCCGGGAGGTAAAGCTTGCAGGCAGGGGGCCTGGCCCCAAAGGGGCCGGTACCCCGGAAGGACGGTCCGCGGCACGACCAAACACCCGCTTTGTGGGATAAGGCGATCGTGTCAGGTATGGCAGAAATCTACAACCAGCGCCGCCTGTTCATCCCGGGCGCTCGTGATGCGGGTACCGGCCCCTGCGGGGCCAGGCCCCGGTGGTGTGTAAGGTGTAAGCAGGGATCAGTTCTGTAATTCCACCCGCTGGCCGCCTTCGAGGGCTTGCTGGAGGGCAGCGTCTCCGCGGATGAGGAGGCGGCCGTTTTGCAGTTCCAGGCGGACCACGCAGAAGTTGTCGATGGTGGGCAGGTCGTCCCGGCTGAGGATCTCTGTGTAGATGTTGGCGATCGCCTGATCCGGGTCCTCAGCGGGTCCCTCTTCCGCGGCTTTTTCGGCGAAGAGCATGCCGGCTTTGGTCATGATCTTCATGGTGTCGGGGGTGGTGAAGACCACGTCCGCGGTGTACGGCCCGCCGCCTTCCGAACGGACCGAATCTATGGATTTCAGCTTCAGCTCCCGGTAAACCGTTTCCCCGAGCTGGGTGCCCGGGTCACGGAGCAGGGCACGGGTGTCTTCCGTCATCAGCTGCCTTGCCTCATCAAGCGCACCGGAGGCGATTTTCTCCGTAAATGCGCTCAGCAGCGCGGAAACCTCCGCCCGGGAGGGGCCGAGGTTGGAGCGGTAGAAATAAACGCCCAGCACCGCCGCCAATATGAGCCCGGCGGAGACAAACAGGAGCAGCACTTGTTTTTTGCTCATCACTCCTCCGCAAAAGCTTCCCGCCAGGTGCAGGTGTCAAAGATCAGGTCCAGAAAACGGGCGCGTTCCTCCGGACTCAGGAACCGCGGCTGCGAATAGTTTTCGAGGATGATCGTTTCCAGCTGATTCCCGAGATAGCGTCCGTCATAAAAATAATGCCGGTCAAAAAACGAAGTCCGTTCCACGTCTGACATCTGGTCGAACAGCAGATTGCCGAGCCCGTAATGGATAAACGTCTCCCCGATAAAGGTCATCCCCTGCGGGATGTGCGCCTGGGAACCGCTGATGATCACCGGTGCGGCATCCCGGGCGATTTTCAGAAAATCATGGGTCTGTACCGGCGGAACGTCATACCAGACATATTCCAGATGCTGGAAGGTGACGACCGGCAGCCAGCCTTCGGATTTCAGTGCGAGGATCTTTTCCGTCATGGCTTCCAGATCGCAGAGAGCGGCTCCCGGATGATCCTTCGTGGCCCAGATTCCTTCCGGACCGATGGCGTTGCAGCCCATGATGGCGATCTTGTTCCCGTTGTGCTCAAGCAAAACCGGTGCCTGAGCTTCCTCCTGTGTGAGCCCTCCGCCGTAAACTTTAATGCCCGCCTGCTCGTAAAGATCCAGCGAGTAAAGGAAAGGCTGAGGTCCCCAGTCGAGGTTGTGGTTACCCGTCAGTTCGACCACATCTGTCCCTACAGCCTCCAACAGGGCGAAGTAAGACGGATCTGAGCAGAAGCGTGCTTCCCGCCGCAGCGGATTTCCGGGCGGGCAGTCCGGCGTAAAGGACGCCTCATTGGAGATGTGGGTGAAGTCAGAAGCCGCAAGCGTTTCGGCAATGTTGGCCACCGGAACAAGCAGCCCGTCGGTTTCAATGTGATAAGCCAGATTCCGGGACATGGCGGTCGTCCCGGTCAGCGTCAGCGTGGTGAGCTTCTCCGGGTCGAAATTGGATGCCTCCCCTTCCGGCAGGGGGATGCCGAGAAGATAATTTTCCGGATCAAAATCAAGGGAAAAAGGCGAGGTGCCTGCGAATTCCATCACCTTCCAGCGAAGGTCGAGCTCCTCAAATGGGATGACGGCCCAGCAGTCCGCACATTCCCAGGCTGTCCGGAGGATCTCCCCGGCTGCCGTGATCTCAATATTCGTCCGCGGGGAAGGATCCCCGAAGAGGAGGCGCAGATCAGCCAGTGTTTCCTCATCAGCCAGCAGCGTCCCGAACGGCACGCCGTACCGGAAGCCGCGCCAGAACCGCTGCCACTGCAGTTCCGAAACCCCGTCTGCAACGGTCGCGTAAGGGGCAGTCAAAACATAAACACGGTTTGCCGCTCCGCAGACACTGATGGAAAGCAGGAACAGAACAAAAACAGTGAGCAGGGAGACAGCAAATCGTGTTTTCAAATTATTTCACTTTCCCGTCCAGAAGCCGGTAAACCGCCGCTGTATATTCTTCCGGAGCGCAGATGTAAGCTGCCGCGTGGCCGCAATTGTCGATGAGGTGCAGTTCCTTCGGCGTGGCGCAGGCTTTATACATGCTTTCTGACATCCATGTCGGTACAAAATTGTCATTTTTTCCGTGGATGAAAATGATAGGAACGGAAGCGTGCTTCACGCATTCTTCCCCGATGGAGGTGTTGAAGTCCACTCCGTTGAGGATCTTCGACCAGAACCATGCGGCATAGCCGACCGGGAAATAAGGGATGTGGTACATGTCCACGATCAGTGCCTTGCTGATGCCCAGGATGGAGTTGAACCCGCAGTCATCCACGATGCCGCAGACGTTTTTGAGATTCATGTCCGCGCAGTGGATCACCGTCGCACCGCCCATGGAAAGCCCGTGCAGGTAAATGCGCGGGTTGTCGTACATCTCGTTCAGCTTATCCACCCATTTGGCAACATCCTTGCGGTCATGCTCTGAAAAACCGAGGTAGCGGCCTTCGGAATTGCCGTGGGCCCGGTTGTTGAGGAAAAGGATCGTGGTACCACGGTCGCGGTAGATCTTCATCTTATCGGAGAAGTCATCTTCCATGTTGGACCTGTACCCGTGAACGCAGATGACGATCTCTTTCGGATCCCCTTCGAGCAGATACCCCTTCAGCTTCAGCCCGTCGAAAGAGGTCACTTCCAGCTCTTTGAGCGGCAGCTTGCTGAATTCCTCATGCTGTGACTCGCGGTAAGCCAATAGCTTCTTAGAGGTCGGCCGCATCATGTCGGCATCGGAATCGAGAAAATCCGGGTCAGTGTTCTCCTTTCCCTTGAACTTGCTGTCAAATACGGAGGCAAACATGTAATACCCTGCCGCCAATATGGCGATGAGCACCACCAGAAGAATGATCAAAATGACAGTCATAGCAATGTGCCGCCTTTCAGCCGTTAATTGACAGCCACGTTGTCCAGGTCTATCTCTTTGGTTTCCTTTATCTTCAGCATCATGATGAGCAGGGAGATGGCCATGAGCGGCAGATAAGAGACGGTGAGCACAAAGGGCAGGTTCATGGAACCGGCGATGAGGGTGACGACGTTGTTATAGACCATATTCAGGCCGACCCCGACCATCCCGAGCAGCTGCATGGAGCCGACAACGGAAGCCCGGATGCCGGTTGGGGTGGATTCGGATGTGATCACGAAGAAGAGCATATCGGAAATCGACCACAGGCCGGCAATGGAAAAGCCATAGGCAAAGCCGGTGATGTAGGGATTGAGTTCGGAACTGCAGCCCCAGGCGAAGACACCGAGTCCCAATGCGGCCCACAGGCCCAGGATCAGCGCGGATTTTTTGCGTCCGAGTGCATCGGTCAAAAAGCCGCCGAGCAGGGTGAAAATGCCGTTGATGATCGGGTAGAACATCAGGATCGTATCGGAACCGGCTGCGGTGATGGCATTTCTGGCTACACCGACTTCGATCATGTTCTGGAATTTGCCGGTATACCCGGTGGCGATGGACATCAGGATCGCGACAATGGCGATATAGCGGGTCTGTTTGGTCTTGAAGATATATTTGAAGGCATTCATGACGGATGCATTTTCTTCGTCAGCGGCTGCCTTTTCCGCGGCATCCTTTGCCTTCCGTTCTTCTTCGCTGGATTTCAGATATTCCAGGCGTTTCTTTGTGAAAACCGGTGTCTCCTTGACGAGGAAGATGGCGGCGATACCGATAACGAAAGCCAGGATGATCGGGATGATGTAAACGTTCCGCCAGGTCGCCGGGTTTTCCCTGTCCACAAACAGCTTGACAAAAAGACCCAGCAGGGAGACGGAGATCAGCGCGATCCCTTTCGTGATGGAGCACAGCTTGGCGCGGTGCTGCTTCGGGGCGCATTCCATCAGGTAGATCACCTGCACGTCATTGGGTGTAAAGAAGGTCATGATCACGACGCCGACCAGGTAAAGCGGTACATTATGAGCAATGATCGCGACCAGCATCCCGACGCCCATGCCGAGCGTGTTGATGATCAGGAACAGCCTGCGCCCGTATTTGTCGGCCAGCGACTTGTAAAACGGCGATACCAGATAAATCAGGTAGCACGCAGTCGTGACCAGTCCCAGCGTTCCGGACGCCTTATCATATTCCGGCGTACCGAACGTGGTGTTGAACAGGTCGCAGATCGTGAACGAGTCTACCGTTCCTCGGACATTGGATGCCAGTTCATCCACAATATAAACGATCGTCAGGACGATGATCAGGATGATAAAATAGTTTTTCGCGTTGTGGAAAGACTGTGCCTTTTCCAGTTTTTTGATTTCACGTTGTTCCTTGGTGTTTAAGCTCATTTCATATCCTCCTTTAACAACCACATCTATTATATAGGAAATCTGCGGAAAACAGCAGACCTTCAGGGTGTAATAATTCATCAAAAAACCGTTACGATTGTCTCAGTTTGTCCTCCAAATTTTCCTTATCTCTGATTATAATAACATTAAGGGTTTTGTGTCTTCTGATGAATTTTCGGATCCCGCGAGCTGAATTGCGTGTAAATGTGAAATGAAACAGGAAAAGCCCGTGCAGGGACAGGCCCCTGCAGATCGCCTATGAATTTACAAAGGAGACTGTCGCATGAAAAAAGAACTGATTCAGCTGCAGCACATTTCCAAGTCATTTGACGGAAATCTGGTCCTCGATGACCTCAACCTTTCCATTTATGAAAACTCGTTCGTCACCCTGCTGGGTCCATCAGGATGCGGAAAAACCACGACCCTGCGCATCATCGGCGGATTTGAACGTCCCGATGAGGGGAAAGTCATTTTCGATGGGCAGGATATCACCACGCTTGCCCCGAACAAGAGACAGTTAAACACTGTTTTTCAGAAATATGCCCTCTTTACCCACATGGATGTCGCGGAAAACATCGCTTTCGGGCTCAAGATCCGCAATAAGCCATCCAACTACATCAAAGACAAGATCAAATATGCCCTCAAGCTTGTCAACCTCGAAGGTTTTGAACACCGCATGCCGGATTCCCTTTCCGGCGGACAGCAGCAGCGTGTGGCGATTGCGCGGGCCATCGTCAACGAACCGAAGGTCCTGCTGCTGGACGAACCGCTCGGTGCGCTGGATCTCAAGCTCCGCCAGGACATGCAATATGAGCTCATCCGCCTCAAAAATGAACTGGGCATCACCTTCATCTACGTCACGCATGACCAGGAGGAAGCCCTTACCATGTCGGACCACATCGTCGTCATGAATCAGGGCTATATCCAGCAGGAAGGCTCTCCGGAAAAGATCTACAACGAACCTGAAAACGCCTTTGTGGCCGATTTCATCGGGGATTCCAACATCATCCATGCCACCATGGTCCATGATGAGCTCGTCAACATCCTTGGAACGGATTTTGTCTGTGTGGACAAAGGGTTTGGCGAAAACAACCCGGTGGATGTGGTGATCCGGCCGGAAGATATCGATCTTGTCCCCCGCGGCAAAGGCATCCTTCCCGGCACCGTTTCACACGTGATTTTCAAAGGCGTCCATTATGAGATGGAAGTGGAGGCCGGCGGTTTTGAATGGCTGGTTCATTCCACCCGCATGAACGAAGTCGGGAGCGAGGTCGATATCTCCGTCGATCCTTTCAATATCCAGGTCATGAACAAACCGGAATCCGAAGACGAAGAAGCCATCGGCGTTGTCGACGCATAAGGAGCCAGCAATGTTCACCAGCCGCAAAACATTCTTTGTTATGGCCTCGCCTTATCTTGCTTGGGCGCTCATCTTTATCATCGTCCCGATCGGCATGATCATCTATTACGGGCTCACAGACACCAGCGGTGCATTCACCCTTGCCAACATCGCCGCCATTGCACAGCCCGAACATCTCAAAGCACTCCTGCTTGCCCTTGAGCTTTCAGTCATCAGCACGATCATCTGTTTTTTGCTGGCCTACCCGCTGGGGATGATCCTTGCCAACAACAAGATGAGTTCTGAAGGCATCCTGACCACCCTGTTCATCCTCCCCATGTGGATGAACTTCCTTCTCCGCACCCTCTCATGGATGACGCTGCTCGAAAACAGAGGTGTACTCAATACCCTCCTGGAGCAGATCCATATTCCGCCGCTCCGCATCATCAATACCCCTTCCGCGATAGTCATTGGTATGGTCTATAACTTTCTGCCTTTTATGATCCTGCCGATCTATAACTCCCTGGCAAAAATTGATGAAGCCGTCATCAACGCGGCCCGTGACCTGGGGGCAAACAGGATCCAGACCTTTCTGCGTGTGACGCTCCCGCTCACCCTGCCGGGAATCATTTCCGGCGTCACCATGGTGTTTATTCCCGCACTGACCACGTTCGCCATTTCTACCATGATGGGCGGCTCCAAGATCCTGCTGATCGGCAACATCATCGAACAGGAATTCACGCTCACCTATGACTGGCATCTCGGGTCCGGTCTTTCGCTCATCCTCATGATCTTCATCATTATCAACATGGTCATTTCGATGATCAGCGAACAGAAGGAGGACTGAACATGAAAAAGATGAAACCATTTGAAAAGATCTATCTCGGGATCATCCTCCTGTTTATGTACGCTCCGATCCTCACGCTGATCGTGCTCTCGTTCAATAAATCCAAATCCCGATCCCGCTGGGGAGGCTTCACTTTTAACTGGTACATCCGCCTCTTTAGTGATTCAGCGGTGCTCAACGCACTCGCCAATACGCTCATCATCGCTTTGATCGCGACTGTCATCGCGACATTTATCGGGACGCTGACGACTGTCGCGCTTGTCGGGCTCAACCGCAAGACCCGCGCCGTCATTATGGGTATCACCAATATTCCCATGATCAATGCTGAAATCGTCACCGGCATTTCGCTCATGATCCTCTTTCGCGTCCTGCACTTCCAAACCGGCTTCATCACGGTACTCATCGCGCATATCACCTTCAACATTCCATATGTCATGCTTTCCGTGCTGCCGCGCATGAAAACTATCAGTCCCAGTGTCTATGAAGCGGCACTCGATCTGGGGGCTGAGCCCTGGTATGCCTTCCGTAAAACGATCCTCCCCGATCTCGCTCCTGCCATCCTTTCCGGCGCGCTGATGGCTTTCACCATGTCCATCGATGACTTTATCATCACCTATTTCACCAAAGGATCCGGGTTTGATACGCTTTCCACGAAAATTTATAACGAAGTCAAACGCGGGATCCAGCCCGAAATCTACGCGCTTTCTGCCATCATTTTCCTTGTGGTTATGGTGCTCATTCTCCTTTCAAACCGGGCGAAAGCCAGACAGCCGCAAAAGCGCGAGCTCAGCGAAAAGGAAATGAAAACCAGAAGAACGCTCACCTTGGTCTTTGGTGCAGTCGGCGGACTGGGCATCATTTACCTTGCCCTTCTATTCGGCGGCGTATTCACAAAACACTCCAACCAGGTGTTTGTCTATAACGCCGGGGAATACATTGATCCTGAGGTTATTGAAATGTTCCAGCAGGAAACCGGCATTGAAGTCGTCTATGATGAATTTGAAACCAATGAAATCATGTACGCAAAAATCGCAGCCGACCCTTCCGCTTATGATGTGCTTTGTCCCTCAGATTATATGATCGCCAAGCTCATCAGCCTGGATATGCTTGATCCGCTTGATTATGCGCTGCTGCCCAATGCCATTGAGCACATCGGAGAACAATACTATAGGTCTTCCGAAACCTTTGATCCGGGCAATGAGTATGCCATCCCCTATATGTGGGGGACCATCGGAATCCTTTACAACAAAACCATGGTTGAGGATCCTGTGAACAGCTGGGATATTCTCTGGAATCCTAAATATGCCGGTGAGATCCTTATGCAGGATTCGATCCGTGATGCCTTTATGATCCCTCTTGTCCGCAACCACTTTTCCATGAACTCTGTTGACCCTGCCGAAATCGAAATTGCCACACAGGATCTCATTGCCCAGGCACCGCTCGTACAGGCTTATGTCATCGACCAGGTACGAGACAAGATGATTGGGAACGAAGCCGCACTGGGCGTCATCTATTCCGGTGAAGCTATCTATACCCAGCGGGAAAATTCCGATTTGGAATATGTCATCCCCGATGAGGGCTCCAATGTCTGGATCGACTCCTGGGTCATCACAAAGGATGCCCGCAACAAAGAAAACGCCCATGCCTGGATCGATTTTCTCTGCCGTCCCGAAATTGCTCTCATGAATTTCGACTTCATCACCTATTCGATCCCCAACACCACAGCACGTGAAATGATCGAGGACGAGGACATCCGTAACAGTGAGATCGCCTTCCCACCTGAAGAAGTGCTCGAAAGATGTGACACTTTTATCTATCTTGGCGAAGAGGGTGACAGACTGTATTCCGAGGCCTGGAAAAAGGTCAAATCAGCAAACTGACAGGAGAAACTTGATATGAAATTTTTGATCGCGGGATTCGGCTCTATCGGCCGTCGCCATTTGCGGAACCTGCTTGAACTTGGACAGAATGATATCGTACTGCTCCGCTCGCACCGGAGCACGCTGCCGGAGGATGAGATCAAAGACATCCCCGTTGAGGAGACTATTGAGGCCGCTCTCAGCCATCACCCCGATGGCGTGGTCATCGCCAATCCGACCGCGCTGCATCTGGATGCCGCCATTCCCGCGGCACGGATGGGCTGCGCGGTGTTCATGGAAAAACCCATCTCCGGCACACCGGAAGGGCTCCCCGAGCTCAGGGAAGCGCTTGCCCATAACGGCGGCCGGTTCCAGATGGGCTTCCAGTTCCGTTACCATCCCGGGCTCAACAGGCTCAAGGCGCTCCTCGAAGCCGGCACTATCGGCAGACCGCTCTCCTTCCGTGCGGAATGGGGCGAATATCTGCCCGGCTGGCATCCCTGGGAGGATTACCGCAAAAGCTACAGCGCCCGGAAGGATCTGGGCGGCGGCGTTCTGCTGACGCTCTCCCACCCGCTGGATTACATCCGCTGGCTCTTCGGCGATCCGCAGTGGATCTGGGCGATGAACGGGAAGATCAGCGATCTTGAACTGGATGTGGACGACATCGCGGAAATCGGTATGACCATGGCCGGCGGCATGACCGGCAGCGTCCATCTGGACTACTACAGTCAGCCGGCCCGCAACGGTCTGGAAGTCGTCGGCAGTGAAGGGCGTCTGCACTGCAATAATCTTGACGGCATCGTCACACTGTTCCGCGCGGACGGTACGCAGCAGCAATATGCACCCGAACCGGCATACGACCGCAACAACATGTTCCTGGACGAAATGCAACACTTTATCCGCGTGACGGAAGGCAGCGCGGCACCCTCCTGCACACTGGAGGACGGGATCGCCGTGCAGGAAATGGCCGCACGCATCCGCCGCTCATGGGACGAAAAACGCATGATTGATTGCGGGGAGAACTGATCCGTGCCGGAAAAAAAGCAGCGTAGGATTGATTGGCTGGTCTGGCTGTGGTTTGTTTTTCTCGCCGTCTTGTTTACCCGTCCCCTCATCATGCGGATGGGCAGTGAGGTCGCCGGGGAGATCGGCGATAACATTTACTTCATCTGGATGATCGGCTGGGTCAAAAAGGCCCTGTTCACCCTGGGCGTGGACCCGATGAATGTGTGGTTTCTCAACTATCCGGAAGGCTGGAACCTGGCGCACACGGAGATCACGCCGGCCCAGCTGGCACTGAGCCAGATCTTCACTGTGTTCGGCAGCGAGACCTTTGCCTACAACGCCGTGATGCTGCTGAGCTTTGTCCTTTCCGGTGTGATCACGTTTTACTGGGTCAGGCATCTCAGCGGGTCAGACGCGGCGGGGGTGCTGGCCGGGACGATTTTTGCCTGCCTGCCCTACCGGCAAGCTCATTTTCTTGCCGGTCATCTCAATCTGTCCGGCACGCAGTGGCTGCCGCTGTTTTTCTGGGGTTGGTTCGATCTGCTGCGGCATGACAGCGAATCAGGCGTCCGGGTGAAACCCGCGCTGATGGCTGCGGCCGGGCTGGGGCTGACCGCGCTGACCTCGCAGTATTACTTCTTTATGATGGTCATCGTCGCCGGATTCCAGGCTCTCTGGATGGTCCTGATCCATCAGCGCGGAAAACTGAAGGAACCCGCTTTCTGGAAAAGCATGGGTCTGTTCATCCTCTTCAGCCTGCCGCTGCTGCTGATCGCGGAGCTTCCCTTCCTGCGGCTGGCCGGGGCGGGCGGGATGCCGGACCGGGACTGGGGCGGCGTCCGCATGTACTCGGCCGGGCTCAGCGACTACCTGCTGCCGGGAACAATGCATTTTCTTTTCGGGAAATGGGTCGGCGCTCACTTCAACCGTGAGATCTGGATCGAGGCTACCCTTTATGTCGGGATCATTGCCCTTGCTTTGTTTGTATATGCGATGATCTCCCGGGGAAAACAGATCCGTTGGGAGCGGCAGATGCTCCTCACAGGGGTGGTGATCGCACTCGTCCTTTCCATGGGGACTGACCTGCACTGGAACGCGGAAGCGGTCGAACTGACCCTGCCGGGGTTCCTTGCCGAAAAGCTCGGCAGGCAGACCGTGCCCCTCCTGCTGCCGGGATTTTTCTTCTTCAAGTATTTTCCCTTCTTTGCCAAGCTGCGGGCGATGATGCGCTTCGGCATTTTTGCGGAATTATTCATCGCGGCGGGCGCGGGTTTCGCCCTGACCGGGATCGAAAAATATCGGGAAAAGAAACAGTCGGCCCTGATCGCGGCCGCGCTGCTGCTGGTGGTCCTGGACTTCCTCCCGCGTACGCAGCGCTCTTTTGCGGAGGTCGGCCCCCGGCCGGTGGACCGCTGGATCGCCGGGCAGCCGGGTGAGGGTTCGGTGATGCGCTATCCCTTTTATTTGAACGACGACCAGGCCGGAACCTATTACACGCTCTACAACGAAAAGCCCTTTATCGGCGGATTCTTCAACGCCTTCCCGACGGACCAGTATCAGCGCATCCGCGGCACCATGGGCACCTTCCCGTCACGGGAAAGCCTGCAGCTTGCCGGTGAGCTGGATGTGTCCTTTTTCCTGATCGAGGAGCCGGAGCTGCGGAAAGCGATCGCGGAGGGGACTGTTCCCTGGAGCACGCCGGAAGCTGTGTATGAGGCGGCGGAGGCCCTGGGGCTGAAGTTTGAAGGAAATTTCGACGGGGTGTATGTCTATACCCCCGCAGAAAAGGAGTGAACGCGGAAATATGTATGGATATACCAAAAGCTATCAGAAAAAACAGACCGGAATGTGGCTGACTGCATCGCTCATTTGTGCGGCAGCCGGTGCGGGGATCCTGTTCATCAGCATGGCGCAGGGGGTGGGCGTCGGCGGGGATGCCACGATCTACATCACCAGCGCGAGGAACCTGCTTGCCGGCAAGGGGCTGGGGCTCATCAATGCCGCCGGCGAGTTCCGCCTGATCCCTTATTTCCCGCCCTTTTATTCCCTGGTGCTGGCCTTTTTGGGGCTGTTCACGTCCAACTTGCCGGGTGCAGCCATGATCCTGAACCTGGTCCTGTTTGCCGGGCTCATTTTCCTGATAACCTTCTGGACCCTGCGCATCTCGGACCGTCTGTTCCCCGGGCTGCTGCTGGGAATGCTGCTGGCGGGATCGCCAATGCTCATTCCGGCTTACTCCTGGGCGATGTCCGAACCGCTCTCGATTCTGCTCGGGTTTGCCGGGCTGATCCTTCTGGAAAAAAGCCTGATCGAAAACCAGAAGCCTGCCTTTTTCCTCTCCGCTGTCCTGCTGGCCCTTTCCTTTCTCACGCGCTATTCCTCCGCGGCATTTATCGGGGCGGCCGTCCTGCTCATCTTCTTCTTTGAAGGCGAAACGCTCAGGGAGAGGTTCCTTTCCGCGCTCAGTTACGGCCTCGTTTCGGCCGTGCCGATGCTCGTCTGGCTCGTGATCGATTTCGCGCAGACCAGCACGGTGTCCTCCCGCTCGATGGTGAACGGCAGGGCGGGCGAGCTCTGGGCGGCTTTCGTCCCGAAGCTCCGTCATGTCTTTACCCTGTGGATCATGCCGGAATCGCTCACTGCCAATGCGCCGGGTTTCCTCTTCGCGCTCATCAGCATCTGCATCGTGCTCTTTACCGCCGGATTCCTCGCGGGATCGGTGGTCGCACTGCGGGGCGGGACGCAGTATCCGCGCTATGCACGGATGTTCTTCCTCCTTTCGTCCTTCAGCCTGCTTTACCTGCTGCTCATTGTGTTCGTTTCCCTCAACACCTATCCGCCCATCACGATCAATTCGCGCATGCTGCTGCCGGTATATGTCTCCGTTTTCTGGATGATCTACCTGCTCTTTGCGCTTTTTGAGGAATACAATCGCCGCCCGGCCCGTTCCTTTGTGTTCAACACGGCGCTCTTTTTGTTCATGGCTTTCAGCTGCTACCGCGGCATCCGCATCGCCAACCAGAACGCCATTGACGGGCTCGGGTACAATTCGACCGCCTGGAAAACCTCGCAGACGGTGGACTATATCCGCTCAAACATCCCGGAGGATCAGCCGATCGTCACCAATGAGGAGACCGCGCTGCTTTTCCTGCTGGACCGCCGGACCTGGCCGGTGCATGAGGTTTACGTGAGTGAGCCGGATGAGGTCTATTACGCATATGAGAGTGAGACCGGCATCGAAAATGACGCAAGCCGGCAGACCTTCCGCAAGGGGGACGCGGTGCTGGTGATCTTCGACACCTTTGAGGACCAGATGGCTGAGATCTACGGCGAGCGGACACAGGAACGCATCGAAAAGCTGTTTGAAAACCTCAGCCTCCGCTTCAAAGGGGATGACGGCAGGATCTACATGTTGGAGAAGGAA
>Ga0310695_10007931_pt1 | contig 16680 bp, 20 predicted proteins | sample RumenRJG_04DNA_FD_203882 | JGI IMG/M metagenome (GOLD analysis project Ga0310695, IMG submission 203882) | Bovine rumen microbial communities from Lethbridge, Alberta, Canada - RJG_04 (v2) (version 2) | ecosystem: Host-associated > Mammals > Digestive system > Stomach > Rumen | place: Canada...
AATATCCTGTATTTGGTACTGTAAGGCAATTCCTCGATTTGCTTGCATCAATTGCTGCCCGCCAGAGTGAAAAGGAAACTGACAATGACACAAACGAATTACCTGCAAATTGATGTAGGCGCTACTAAACAAGCACGTGCCTATCAGAGAAAGAAAGAAAAGAAAAATACTGAAGAACATAAACAGTTCCAACAGGAAGCTGCCATATATCTGCGCGTATCATCAGAGATGCAGAAAGAAGGCTTTTCTATTGAAGCGCAAAAGTTGGCATGCCAAAGATGCGTTCAGGAAAAGGGTTATCATCTGTCAGAAGATCATATATACATTGATGAAGCATTTACTGCCAAAAATGAAGATCGGCCGGCATTTAGAAAAATGATGGTTGATGCTTATATGAAACAGTTCTCTCTGATTGTTGTTCACAAGATGGATCGTTTCGAACGGAATGCAGAAGCAAGTGCAAAAACTTCCCGGGAGCTAAAAGCCATCGGGGTTATTATCTTTAAAACGAATCTTTTCGGAGGAGATATGTTCCATATTCTGGTTGTTGATGATGATAAAAATACCCGAAGATACCTGAAAGCTGTGCTGGAAGCGGAGAATTATTCGGTGACCCTGGCTGAAAGTGGAAAAGCCGCGCTGGATGTGATGTCCCGGGAGTACATCGACCTGATCATCCTGGATATCATGATGCCCGAAATGGACGGATACGAATTCACGAATATTCTTCGTGAAGGCAACAGCGACCTGCCGATCCTGATGGTCACGGCCAAACAGCTGCCGGCTGATAAACATAAAGGCTTTCTGGTCGGCACGGATGATTACCTGACGAAACCAATCGACGAGACGGAAATGCTGCTGCGGATCCGAGCACTGCTGCGCCGAGCCAAGATCGTCAGTGAACGGAAAATCGTGATTGGCGATATAACGCTGGATTATGACAGCATGACAGTCACCGGTCATGGAACGACGCAGGGACTGCCGCAGAAGGAATTTCTGCTGCTTTACAAGCTGCTATCCTATCCGGGAAAGATCTTTACCCGCATTCAGCTGATGGACGAGATCTGGGGTGCAGACAGCGAAACCGGCTGGGAAACGGTGACCGTCCATATCGGCAGACTGCGGAAACGGTTTGAGGGCTGGGAAGAGTTCGAGATCGTTTCTGTCCGGGGACTGGGATATAAAGCAGTCCGGAAAACGGTGTAAGGTGATTTTTGAAGAGGTGCTGCGATGAAGCCGGTTACTGAAGAACAAAAAGAGCGGTTTTCCCTGACGATCCTGTTTTCAGTGATCGTTCTGGTGTTTCTTATTCTAACGACGATCATTGTCAGTATTATCCTGTCCGTCATGGTATACCGGGGAAAGCTGGAGATCGGTGACATCAAACTGAGCGCGGGCAGATTCATTCTGGACATGCTGCTGTGGAGCACCGGGATCGGTGCCCTTATTACGCTGCTGACCATGCGCTATCCGCTGAAACCGGTGAACCGGTTCCTGAATGTTCTGGACCGCCTCGCTCACGGTGATTTTTCTGCCCGATTGTCGTTCACAGGTCCTTTCAGCTCTGTTCCGGCGGTCAAAGAGGTGGCGGACGGCGTGAATCTGATGGCTGCCGAGCTGGAACAGACAGAGATCCTGCGGGAAGATTTCATCAACAATTTTTCCCATGAATTCAAGACCCCAATCGTTTCCATCGCCGGCTTTGCCAAAATGCTGAAGCATGGGGACCTCACTGAGGAACAGCAGCGGGAATATCTGGATATCATTGAGGAGGAATCACTGCGTCTGGCGCAAATGTCCACCAACGTTCTGAACCTGACGCGAGTGGAGAACCAATCCATTCTCACCGATGTTCAGACCTTCAATCTCTCAGAACAGATCCGGACCTGCGTCCTGGTGTTGGAAGAAAAATGGACGCGGAAAAACATCGAGATCAAGCTGCCTGAAGAGGAGTATATGATCAGCGGCAGTCCGGAACTGCTGAAACAGGTCTGGATCAACCTGCTGGACAACGCCATCAAATTCTCCGCGGACTACAGCCCCGTTGAAGTAAAGATCCGGCAGAATGAGGATGGGACCACCGTCAAAATCTCCAACTTCTGCGAAGATATCCCCGCGGAAAAGCTGTCGAAATTATTCAACAAATTTTATCAGGCTGATGAATCTCACGCTGCGGAGGGCAGCGGTGTGGGTCTGGCTGTTGTCCGAAAGGTGGTCTCCCTACATAACGGAACCGTGACGGTGACCTCCCAAAACGGAAAAACGACCTTCGGCGTCAGTCTGCCGCTGATATGACAATAATAGCAGCAGATTCATACACGGCAGCAAATCTATCTCAATATCAATGGCGGATTGCTGAGCAGCATTTGGCATTTTCTTTATATGCAATCCACGTTTGTTTCCGCTCACGTTTAAAATCACATTTTGTGATTTTAGAGATTTCGGAAGCTCTTCAGGATGTAATTTGAACATAAAGTCTTCGGGAAATCTGTCTTCATTGCGCTTGACTTGTTGGTTAAACGCACTGACTGTATATCCGTAAATTTCCGCGAGATCAAAGTCCATCATCACCTGTTGTCCCCGTATAGTATAGATCTTATTTCGCAGCGATTGTTCGTCAACGATCATGATTTCATTCTTTGTTTCCGGCATAGTTCCATTCCTCAGGACAGCAGCTTCTGTTTTTCAGAGCAAACATGGTTTTTCTTCTCAATACTATACCGTATATTGGCTCTTCCTGCCAATTCTGAAAAATGAAAACAGCGCTTCATCTTGGTGACGAAGCGCTGCATTCGAAAAAGTAATATTTATTCCAATTTTACAGCGGCAGATCCTTCCGGCGGAAGTGGATCCCGCCGATGATGTAGCAGATCAGTCCGAAGGCGGCAAGGATGCCGAATTTCACCAGATAACCGGCGGTGCCATCCAGGATCGAGATCGGATCAAACAGGGTGATCAGGGAGACATAGTTGAAATAATTCAGCTTGTCCATGCGGATGATCGACGGCAGGATCGGCGAACCGAACAGCCCCAGCATTGTTGCCACCAGGAAGAACATGGAAAGTCCGCCGCCCAAGGCCATGGCATGTTTGCTGCGGTCGAACCAGCAGGATGTCAGGAAACAGAACCCGCTCATGGCGAACATCACCAGAAAAGCGCCCAGATTCAGCAGCAGCAGTTTCTGCGTATCCAGCCCGGTTTTCACGTTCACCGTGTTCAGGCAGATAATGCTGGTCACGGTCGTGCAGGCGAACATCAGCAGCAGCGAACCGGCAAGATAGAGTGCCTGCGTAAAGGTAACTGTCCGGCGTTTTGTTGAAGTAGACAGCACATAAGCCATTGATCCGCTGTCAACCTGCCCGGCGATCAGCGCATTGGAGGTCATGATCATGTAGATGATCGGCAGCAGCAACCCGGCCATCTTATAAAAGATGGAACCGACCAGGATCCCATAAAGATCCATCTGCCCGACTTCTTCCAGCGCACCGGAGACTTCTTCCGGCAGTGTCGCCAACATGCTTCCGGCAGCATCCCTGCGGACTTCTGCATGGACATCCTCAGCGGTCTGACCTTCTTTCAGATTTTCCATCCGATAATCCAGATCGGCTTTGTAGTTCACCATGGCGCTCATGGCGATGCCTTTGACATTCTCGTAATCGGTATAGCCGAATTCATCATACTGTTCCCGGGTGACGCTGTAATCCGTCAGCAGATCCATAATCTTTTCGACAAATTTATCTTTGACCAGATTCCCGGCGAGAAACGGGGCGACCTGTTTAATGACATATTCGTCCCGCTCGCCCGCATGAGCGCTGCTGCTGATATCAGCCAGCAGATCCGTATAGTGCAGCGGTGTTTCCCCAAGTTCTTCGTAGAATTCATCGAACATGAAGCTCCCGTCCTCCTGCATGGGATTCAGCGTATAGAAGATGATGCCCTTGATCTCATCGGCTTCTTCAGATCCATCCTCACAGCCCTTTTCCGCGATCAGTTCCGGATAATAGCTGTCCTGAAGCTCGGCTGCTGCATTGGCATATGCCGCGGCACTGGCCATCTGAATCGCCTGCTCCTGCGGTGTTCCGGACATCACCAGGCTCATTGCTGCGGTCTGAACTTCATCCAGAAAGACTTCGTCAAAATGGATCAATGCGTCATCCGCAATTTCATACCAATCCAAAGCCCGTTCCTGGATCGCGGATTTCAGTTCGCTTTCAATGATCGTATTCTCGATCGCTTCTTTGGTCTCACTCACGTCTCCTCTGCCGGAGATCAGCATCACTACACTGAGCATAAAGCATACGGCCAGGGTAATGATCAGCCACATCGTGCCGTTCGCTTTACAGGATTGTTTAAATAAACTTTTTGAAAACATGTTATTCGTCCTCCTCTTCTCTGCCTAATTTTTCATGAAAGTATTTTTCAAGGTTATATTTGACTTCCGATACAAAACGTACATCCATTCCTTTCAATGTCAAAAACAAATCGTTCAGACGGTCTCCGGAAAGCGATACCGTGACCTGCTGATATTTCGGCTGGTCGCGAACGATTTCGAATCCAAGTGTTTTGAATTTCTCATAATCCGTCCCGTCATTGAATTCGATCTTATAATCCCGCGTTTCCGGATGACGTATTTTTTCCATATCCGCAATACTGACGAGCCTGCCGTTGCTGATCAGTGCGACCCGGTCGCAGGTGGTTTCAAGTTCCTCGAACATATGGCTGCTCATAAAGATCGTCTTCCCTTTTTCATGTTCCGCACGGATGATCTCCAGAAAAGCATCCCGCATCAGCGGATCCAGCCCCGTTGTCGGTTCATCCAGAATAATGATGGCAGGATCCGCCATCAGCGCGGCAACGATTGCTGTCTTTTGCTTCATTCCTTTGCTCATTCGCCGCAGCAATGCACCGGGGTCCAGCTGCAGATGTTCGATCAATTCCTGCGCATAAGACAAGTCTTTCAGATTCAGGAAATCTGCCTGGCTTTTCAGGAATATCGTCCCGGTGGAAAGATCCGGAAAAGCGATCTCGCCCGGAACATAACCGATTTCCCGTACATATTCGCTGGAATGCTGCCAGGCCTCCAGCCCGTTCACACAGGCAGCGCCTTTTGTGGGTTGGATAAAGCCCATAATATGACGGATCGTCGTCGTTTTCCCACTGCCGTTGGTACCAGCAAATCCGACCATCTCGCCCCGGGCAATGTCAAGATCAATATCGAAGATCCCTCTGCCGCTGCCATAATCCTTTGTCAGTTTTTTGATTTCAATCACGTTATTCATTTCTGGAACACTCCTCCAAAGTTCTTGTCTTCCTTGTAATATTTCATGAAATAGTCTTCCAGTGTTTCTTTCTGATGTTCGAACCCGGAAACCGAATAGGCGGACAGAACGTCGATGATCTGATTGATATATTGATCATCGGTCAGGATCACCACGGTATTCTCAGCGGGATCAGTCTCCGATATCTGCATCACATCACTGTTTTGATTTTCGATCAGGAACCGGGTCATCTGTTCAGGTGTGTCGAAGGTCAGACGGTAGGCTTTTTGGGTAGCGTGCCGCAGGTCATCCGCAATAAAATCCGAAACGATCCTTCCATCCTTGATGATCGCGATCCGGTCGCAGGTCGCGTCAACTTCCGAAAAGATATGAGATGAAAGCAGGATGGTTTTGCCCCGTTTTTTCTCATTGCGGATATATTCGATAAAGACCTCCTGCATGACCGGATCCAGACCGCTGGTCGGTTCATCCAGGATCAGCACATCCGGGTCGCTCATAAATGCCGAAACAACCGCCAGTTTTCGTTTGACACCCAGACTCATTCGTTTTGTTTCACCGGAGGGATCCAGTTCAAACAGGTCGATCAGTTCATTCAGCTTTTGATCGTCTTTCATACAATGCATATGCTGCATCATGTGCAGAAATTCCCAACCGGTCAGCCCTGCCGGAAGTGCGATCTCTCCCGGAATATAGCCGACCCGGCGCAGAATTTTGTCATAACTGCTGAAGGATTCCATCCCATATATCCGTGTCTCACCGCTGTCCGGTTTGGAGAAACCCATCAAATGCCGGATCGTTGTAGATTTTCCTGCTCCGTTTGGTCCCAGAAACCCGAATACTTCCCCTTCCCCGACATGAAAAGAGACATCAAAGACACCTCTTCCGGATCCGTAATCCTTTGTCAGATTTTCAACTTCAATTACATTCATTGCTCGTTATTCCTTTCTTTATCTAAATTCCTTTTTTCTCAACAAAGACCATGTTGTTGTAAATCTCCTCCATGCGTTCGTCGTCAAAATGCTCATCCAGCTGTTCTCCGATCGGAGTTATTGCCGGCAGATCATACTGGCGGTCCCGCCAGCGGACCAGCGCTCCGGCAGAGACCAGCAGGTCGACTGACATCAGAATGGACAGCATCACACAAAGTCCCTTGACCGGCCAATCCTCTGTCAGATCAAATAACCGGTTGACAACCGGCACACACAGCAGGGAAAACGCCACACCGAGCAATCCCCACATCAGCGTCATGGAAAGGCAGATGCGTCCGTTGATATTCAGGAGCCTGTCACTGTAATCCCAGGAGACGGAACCAAAGACGAGTTCCTGTCCCCAGCTTCCCAGATATTCCACAGCCGCACCGATCAGGGCATAGAGCAGAAACTGCGCCCAAATCGGCAGATCACTCGCCTGACCGGAGATCCAGTACAAAGCAGCCGCACCGAACCCGTAAATGATGCAGAAAGGCCCCCAAACGGTCGCGGCATGGTTTTCCCAGGCCCCGGTGCGGATCACCCGCCAAATCCCTTCTAAAAGAAATCCCAGCACACTGCCGGCAAAAAACAGAAAAAACATTTCCGGATAATTCGCTTTATTTTCCATCATTGCTCCTCCTTCTTCAAATCTTTTTTCAAAACCTTCTCCAGTATAGGCTCTGAAAATAAATTGAAAAGAAACTTTCAAAATTCAAAAAAGTTTCTTTTCAGTTTAGTAACGGGGATTATGCTGAAAATACCTTTCCGGATCCGATTGCATTTGAAGGCTGCGTAAGGACAGTTCGGTCATCGGATCCGGAATGAGTCAAACAATGTACAGATTTCCTGTGGGGATCTGAAAACGATTTGGAGGAAAAATATGCAGAGTAAACTGGTGCATTCGGCTGAACGGGCAGCGTTCAAAAGCGTATTGGATGGTTTTATCCGGAAGGGTCAAAAGGAAGACGCATCGGAGATGGCAGAGTCACTGATCAGCCTGATCGAAAAGATCATGAAAGGGTCCTGGAGCGATGACAGCTTCGCCACCCTGCGCATGATCGCGGAGGATACGGATAACAAATGGGCACATTATGCCAACCGGCTAATCAAGAACACAGATCCGAAGATCCTTTCCTCTTTCCTGCTGAACGCAGCGTACGAAGGCGGGTTCCGCGGGTTCAAAACTTCGGAAGAAATGTCTGAAAAATACAAGTGCAACATTCCCTGGATCGTGTTGATGGACCCAACCTCAGCCTGCAACATGCACTGCACGGGATGCTGGGCAGCGGAATACGGTCACAAACAGAATCTGAGCTTCGAAGTGATGGACAAAGTGCTGACGGAAGGCAAAGAGCTCGGCATCCATGCCTGTCTTTTCACCGGCGGTGAGCCTTTGGTGCGGAAAAAGGATATTATCCGCCTGTGTGAAAAGCATCAGGATGTAGCTTTTCACGCTTTCACGAACGGGACGCTGATCGATGATGACTTCTGCAAAGAACTGCTGCGCGTCGGGAATTTCTTCGTCTCCGTCAGCATTGAGGGCTTCAAGGAAGCCAATGACGGACGCCGCGGTGAAGGGCATTTCGATGCCGCGATCCGGGCGATGGAGCTGATGAAATCCTATAAGATCCCCTTCGGCGTTTCGATCTGCTATACCAGCAAAAATTATCTGGACGTGACCAGCGATGAATTTCTGGACATGCTGATCGATAAAGGCTGTTACTTCGCCTGGTACTTCCACTATATGCCGGTGGGGATGAACGCCTCCACGGACCTACTGCTGAGCCCGGAACAGCGTGTTTACATGAAAGATCGTATCCGCTGGATCCGCGATGTGAAGGAAGGCAAGGAGCTGTTCGCCATTGATTTTCAGAATGACGGGGAATTCTGCAGCGGCTGCATTGCCGGAGGCAAGCGTTATTGTCACATCAATGCCGCCGGTGATGTGGAACCCTGCGTCTTCATCCACTATTCCAGTGCGAATATCAATGAAAAGAGCCTGCTCGAGTGCCTGCGTCAGCCGCTGTTCCTGAAATACTATGAGGCGCAGCCCTTCAACAAGAATATGCTGCGGCCCTGCCCGATGCTGGAGAATCCGGAATATCTACAGCAGATGGTCGCGGAAAGCGGAGCCAGATCCACCGATCTGGAAGCGCCGGAGAGCGCCGAACAACTTTGCGGAAAATGCGTCGAATATGCAAAAGCCTGGGCTCCTGTAGCTGATGAGATCTGGCAGGAGAGCCATCCGAATTAATCACCATTAGCGGAATTCGCTCATAAATCTCTATCTCTCTTTTAGCAGGCTGATCATCATACCGATCAGCCTGCATTTTTCAGTTGTTTTGTAAACTAAATCAATTGTGAGACTGCTGATCGGTAAGGTGCTGAACATATCATTTACTCTCTGTCTGCTTATTATTATATGTTTCTTTTAAATCTATTCACGCTGTTCGGTATAATATATCAGGAGATAAATATGATCTGCATTACAGGTGATACACACGGATTCAACGATATCGACAAAATAGCACTGAAAAAGACTCTGGCTTCGCTGACAGAGAATGATTATCTGCTGATCACGGGAGATTTCGGCGGAATCTGGGACGGCGGAACGCATGATGAGGATATTCTGGATTACTATTCCCGGAAACCTTATACAACCTTGTTCGCAGATGGTAACCATGAGAATTTCTATCTTCTGAACAGCTTTCCGGTCGAACAGTGGAACGGTGGAAAGATTCACAGAGTCACGGACAAAGTGTTTCATCTGATGCGCGGCCAAATCTTCAACATAGAGAACATGAGTATCTTTACTTTTGGAGGAGCGCTGAGCATTGATAAGGCATACCGTACTCTTGGTGAAAGCTGGTGGCCTGAAGAAGAGCCGTCAGAAGAAGAATGCATGAAAGCGATGGAGAACCTTGAAAAGCATGATTTTATTGTCGATTATATTGTTACCCATGCCGCTCCTGAATCCATAGTGAGAAACGAAATAAATGCCGCGCACAAGCTTCTTTGCCTTGACTGCTGCGCGGAAAAATTTCTGGATAAAGTGCTGGAAAGAGTGGTTTACAGACGCTGGTACTGCGGTCATTATCATTTTGATATGAACATCCCAAATCACAGGTTTTCAGTTCTGTATCAGCATGTTGTTGAAATGAGAAGCGGGGAAAGAGTAAAATAGGATGGTCGTATGAGCAGATACCGTTTTGCTGTCATTGGTTCAGGATGGCGAGCTCAATATTATGCCAGAGCAGCGAAAGCTCTTCCGGATCTTTTTGAACTTTGCGCAATGTATTGCAGGAGTGAGGAAAAGGCAGCAAAATTCCGCACCGAATACAGAATTCCTGCGGTAACTTCTGAGGAAGATTGTGCCGCAATGAACCCGGATTTCGTTGTAACAGCTGTAAGCAAAAATTCAGGACCGGATGTCGCAATGCGTTGGACAGATAAAGAATTTACTGTGTTATGCGAAACCCCCGCCGGTCTGGATCCGGAAACACTGAATAAACTATGGGCTCATCACATGCAGGGACAGAAACTGGTGATAGCCGAGCAGTATTTCCTTTATCCTTACTACAGTTCTCTTATCAGGCTTGTAAAGAGCGGCATCCTTGGCAGGATCAACTGTCTGAATATATCCTTGGCACATGAATATCATGGAGCAAGTCTTATAAGATATCTGCTTGGGATTCCTGTTGATATGACTTTTTCCGTTTCTGCAAAAACTTATGAATTTCCCGTGACCGAAACACGTACCCGCTATGAAGAATTCCAGGATGGAAGGATATCCAATAAGAGACGTACCGTTGCCACATTTGAATTCGAAAACGGACAGGCCGCATTTTATGATTTTGATTCTGAACAGTATCACTCAAAAATCAGGAAGAACTCATATAAAATTCAGGGAATAAGAGGCGAAATACTGGATGGCAAAGCAATTTACCTCGATCCTGAAAATAATGCTGTGGAGGCTGATCTTCAGATAGAGAAAAGACATATTGATCGGGATTTTATAAACCCGAATCCGGAATTTGCAGAGGAGATAACGGGAATATATTTTCAGGGGGAACAGATATACAAGCCGCCGTTCGGTCTTTGCGGATTATCACAGGATGAAACAGCAGTTGCTCAGCTTCTGAAAAATACTGCCGAATACGCAAAAGGAATTGCAGATTCACCTTATCCATTGAAAGAAGCGCTTCAGGACGCATATATGGCGATTTTGATGAAAAAATCCGAAGGTACCTGTAAATCAGTAAGCAGCAAACTGCAGAAATGGATGTAATTCTCACAAAGTTCCTTTTGTGGTTGATATAAAATGATTTAAGGTTTATTGACTTGTCAAAAACTACAAGAGGTATAATAATCTGTAGATTATGGCAAATTATTTTGATTATCTTGAATGGCGCGGGGATATTCCCTTTTCTGTTGATCCTTTTAATGAGGTCGACAATGTGATTTTATCTGAGCTTGCCTATATTAATTACGTTGGAATTGCAAATGATGAGAAAAAGGTAAAGCTTACGGATGCATGTGATGCCTACTTCAGCCACATCCCGGAGAATCAGACAGAGATTGAAAATCCAAATCTGCGTAAAGCAAAAATAATGAAGGAACTGGTTAAAAGTGTCCGGTTCAAGAATACCGAAGTCTGTTTTTATGTAAACGATTTCGATCCGGATCTTGACATACAATTTGCTGCCGTCACTTTTCTGCTGGATGATCAAAGTGCTTTTGTTGCTTTCCGCGGAACAGATCACAGCTTCACCGGACTTCATGACGCGCTGGATCTCAGTTACCTCCCTGAAACGGATAGTCAGCGCAAGGCGATTGATTATCTGAACACACTTAATAGACTTCCTAATTATCCGCTGCGTATTGGCGGTCATTCAAAAGGCGGAAATTTCGCTGTATACGGATCAGTATTTTGCGATCCGACAATTCGGGATCGTATCACAACAGTGTATTCAAACGATGGTCCCGGGTTTCGTGAAGAAATCATTAACTCTGAAGATTACTGCCGGATCCTTCCAAAAGTCCGAAAAATAATTCCTGAAGCCTCTGTCGTTGGCCGTCTGATGTACGATTCTTCCACACCTCTTGTCATTCATAGTACAGCAAAAGGAATTGGCCAACATCATACCTATACATGGAGTGTCGTCCGAAATCACTTTGAGTACACCGATATTTCTAAAATGGGTGAATTTCTTGACAAGTCAGTATCTGACTGGACTGACCATTTGGACAGCGACCTGCGGAAATCATTGATTGATTCTATTTTCACAGTTTTGGATAATACAGGTAAGGAATCCTTTCATGAAGTAAGCTCACAAAAGCGTAAATCTCTGGCAGCTGTTCTGACAGGCATCTATGATCTGCCTGACGAAAAACGTCAGGAACTCATTTCGATGATCAGAAAACTGATACACAGCAGTGCTCAGAATGCAAGAACAGAAATATTGCAGCTGATTGAAAAAACATTGGCTGAAAAGATTCCCAAGGGAAAGGACCGGGCGGAAAATTGATGCTGTTTCAGATCTGCTGTTTATCCGGGGGAAAAACGTTATGACACCTCTTTATGCAATCGTTTATTTTGAAGTCAATCTGTTTGCTGTGCTTCTGGCAGTTTTTATCAGATTCAAGACGCTGGGAATATCCAAAATGGTCTCACAGCGGAATTTTTCCATGGCAATCGATTCTGAATGCGTTTTTTTCTGTCAGATGCCGTCACTGTTCTGATCAATTGTCATGTTATTCCTTTCAGCGCCGCCGGTCTGATGGCAGCGAAAGAGATCTACTTTTTCTCCACAGCCCTGATGTGTTTTTTTAGGTTTATTTACTTTGAGCATTTGCAGGGATCACCCTTTATCCAGTTCAAAAAAAATGTTTACCTTTCCAGTGTGCTGATCTGGATCATGTTGATTTTGTTGTTCATCAATCATTTCAACGGAATGCTTTTTTATGTTGATCTGGAAGGCATATATCATCGCGATCCATTGTTTCTGGTCCAATACCTTCTTTCCTATGTTTACGTTTTTACTGCTTCCATTCATGCGATGCGCGGCATAAGGAAAGCTCAAAACGGCAGCAGACGGAGACTTATGGTCAATCTCGCCATTTTTCCTCTTGCCCCGGCAGCCGCGGGGATCCTGCAGTTTCTTTATCCGGAGATCCCGCTTGCCTGTGTGGCGCTTTCTTTTGAAACGCTGATCCTTTATCACACCTGGCTTGAAGAAATGATTTCAATCGACCCATTAACACACCTGAACAACCGTAAACAACTATCTCATACTTTCGATCAGTGGACACAACACGAAGAACAGACTCCGCTTTTTCTGCTGCTGATCGATGCAAACAAGTTCAAGCGTATAAATGACACCTACGGTCATATTCAGGGCGATGCTGCGCTTGAACGCATCGCGGAAGCTTTACGCCTCTCCTGCAAGGATCTGCATCGCCGTGCCAATATCGCGCGTTACGGCGGTGATGAATTTGTCATTCTCGTCTGGGAAGACAAGCCTGATACGATCGAAAAATTAACGACCGATATTCATAATAATCTTGCGGAACTGAATCGGAAAGCCAATTCTCCCTATGAACTGACGGTCAGCATCGGCATCGCAAAAGTTTCCAGGAATAAAGACTTGAAAGACTTAATCACAGAAGCGGATCATTCTCTCTACAATAATAAAAAAATAAACAGGGGCTTATGAATGAATATGAGCATAATTATGAAGAGAAGAACAAAAAACTGCCTGTATTTTGGCAGTTTTCTGTTCTTAGGAGTAATGATTTGTAATTGAAATTGTGTGCGTTTTTATCGTATCACGTATTGCATAGAAGAAGATCCCGGCGATGAAAAGCGCACCGACACTGATGAGCAGGTACTCGATTGAACCCTGCCCGGAGTCATCACCAAGAATTCCCTTGCGAATTTCCTCCATATAAAATCCTACTTTCTCAGGCGGGGAGCTCTTCTTTTCTCCCCGCCTCCTGCATAGTCTCTGTTTAGGAAGGCCATGCGCTGTTCAGGTCGCCCTGGTGCCCTTGCACGACATTCTTGATGAGTGTGAAAATAAGGAACCCGAGTACGACTGCGGCGACCGCAAGGATCATGTATTCAATTGACCCCTGACCATCCTGGTCGCCGAGAATTCCATCACGATAAATTGATTCGAGCATAAAAACAAGTCTGAACATCGAATCCAAGTAAGTCAATGGAACCCTTTTTGTCTCAGCAAAATGGGCTCCACTAACTCTGAGTCAATCAATCTCTATTTCAGTGGATTTCCGGTTTCAAAAACCTCATTCAATAAGTCCGGAATCTTTCAGTAAGAGTTCTATATCAGTACCTTTGACTCGTTTCAGTAATATCCGAAGCATTTCTTTTTCTTTAAGGTTTAGTTTTATTTCTGTGATCGGTTTTTTGTCGATACCGAAATAACAGGCACGAAGCAGTTCGCGGATATCATATTTACTGCCCCAGACTTCCGGGACGCCGCGATCTACATTCAAAAGGGTATAAACGGATTCCATACCGGTACGGATAGAATATTCCGTAGTGAAGATCGTGTCCCGCGGGGTTTCGGCAAATTGACCGATAAAAGCGAAGTTTACAGCGCCATCGGGTACCACACGCGGCCGATCCTCGTTCTTCCTTGGCTGGAAAAAGGCATTAATATAAGGCATAAAACAAGAAGTTGTATTGCATTCGTTTTTTGCAAGTTGATGAATTTTGCCTGTGGGAATTCCGATGTGGTAATGACGCGCTTTTTTCGTTCAAATGACTGCAGCATAAAATTTCATATGTGCATGGAACAGATGACCCTGCAGGAATCCTTCAGCCGCTGATGCCGTATATGGGTCGCATCGAAATGTACGGACTGGAAAGCCATCTGCATGATCGGACCTGAGCCGAAAGCATAGATCAGCGTTCCGATGCCAACCTGCCCGCCCAGCAGCCACCCGATCAGCGTTGCAGTTCCCAGCAGCGCTATACTGACTGCTCCGATAGGGATCTTTTCCACCCGTTTTGCCAGACCGACCAGCAGGGTATCCCGCGGTCCGCAGCCTAAAGAGGCGAGCATATAACCGTATTGTGTATAGGCAATAATAAAAAGCCCTGCGATCATCATCGGAACAGCCGTCAGAAGGGAAGACGCTTTCGGGACGAGTCCCAGCCAGTTGAAAAAGTCCACGGATTTACCGACGACGACCGCATCAACAAACATAGCCAGCCCTATGGGTTCCCGCAGGAGGATATCGATCAGAAGGATCGTCAGGGAGATCGCGATCGAGGCAGATCCATAGTATATCCCGAGCGTGTGGGATACCCCCAGGTTGAGCACATCCCAGGGAGCCGCACCGATATTTGCCCGGATCGTCAGATAGATGCCGAATCCGTTCACGAATAAACTGACAGCCGCCAGCAGCATGTTCAGCAGAATCGCTCCGACGGAACGATTTTCAGATAATTTGTTTTTCAATCTCGTAATTTCTCCGGTTGAATATTTTATTATCAAAAGCGATCAGAACCAGATCTTTGTGATCAGCGGACCATGATCTTCCTGGCGATATTGATGCCGATCTTATACAGGCCGGGACGAAGATCTTTGTCCGCTTCTTTCAGCTTTTCCCGGATGGGAAGATGCTGCGGACAGTGCTTCTCACATTTACCGCATCCGATGCACTGAGAGGCAAAAGCGGGGTTTTTCCGAAGTCCCATTCCGCGCGCAAATTCAAAGCGCACCGCGCTTTTCTTTTCATCCTCCATATACATGAGGTTATAGTAATGGAAATTACCGGGGATGTCTACTCCCTGCGGGCAGGGCATGCAGTAACGGCAGCCTGTGCAGCCGACCTTTTCCCTTGAACGAATGAAATCTTTCACTTGATCGACTACAGCCTGATCCGAGCTGTCAAAACTTCCGGCTGCAGCATCTGAGGCGATCCTGCAGTTTTCTTCAACCATTTCCGGCGAATTCATGCCGGACAGCACACACATGATCTGCGGCTGATTCCAAAGCCAGCGCAGCCCCAGTTCAGCTGTACTGTAATCTTTTCCCGAAGAAGCAATAATGTTTTTCGCCTTATCCGGGAGATTTACCAGTTTTCCGCCGCGGAGCGGTTCCATGATAACGACAGGGATCCCTTTTTGGCCGGCATATTCAAGGCCTTTCCTTCCGGCCTGGCTGTTTTCATCCAGATAGTTGTATTGGATCTGACAGAAGTCCCAGTCGTAAGCATCGAGAATTCTCATAAACATATCCGAATCCCCATGGTAGGAGAAGCCGATATTTCGAATGCTTCCGTCCGCCTTCCGGGCTTTGATCCAGTCCTCGATCCCGAACCGCTGAAGGTTTTCCCACTCCGCAAGATCCGTGAACATGTGCATCAGGTAATAATCGATGTGATCCGTCCGGAGCCTGGAGAGTTCCTCCTGAAAGATCCTGTCGATCGCTTTTGAAGACCGGATAAGGTACTGAGGGAGTTTCGTGGCAAGATTCACCTTGTCCCGGCAATTATTTTCGGCAAGGACCCGTCCCACAAGCTCTTCACTTCCCGGATATATATATGCGCTGTCCAGGTAATTGATACCCCGGTCGATCGCCAGAAGCAGTTCCTTCTCTGCCTTTTCATAATCAAGGGAGCTTCCTTTTCTTGTAAACCTCATGCAGCCGTAGCCAAGCTGCGAAATCTGATTCCCGTATTTATCCGATCTGTATAGCATAGCGGTAAAATCCTTTCGTGATAATTAATTTTACTTCAAAGGTATCGGAGGCGGCTGATATCGGTCAATAAAAACTTCAATCAACGACATGCTTTTTCGCAATATCATCAGTACGCAAAAATTGGTCTCGGATCCGTAAGGCTGCCCGGGGTGCACATATCGTGATGTTGCAGACTTCGAGCTCAAGGCAGCGGGGTATCCGTTCCGGATCATTGACAGTCCGGAACGACAGCGGAAAACGCAGTGATCATTGTTTTGTTCTTCAGGCGTTCATTTATCCTTTCCGGTCTTTATCCATTTCAGAAACAGACGGACTTCCAAGCAGGTATTTTATCATGGAGAAGCTCCCTGATGATTCAAAAGGGAAAAAATCACAAAGAAAGATATGGCATTTGACCGGGTTTTACGAAAATCCGCAGGATAATACAATATAATAAGTAAGGATCCAAATCAACAGAGCGACCGATCGCACTGTGTAACAGAGAATCATGAGCGACATAGAATTTATTTTTGTCCACGGCCTTGCAGGCTGGGGCAGCTACGAAAAAACATATAGACGGATGCCCTATTGGGGGCTGCGCGGCGGGGATCTGATAGCGTTTCTGCGGAAACAGGGATTCCGGGCTTATGCGGCATCAGTCGCTCCGGCCGGCAGCGCCTGGGACCGCGCCTGTGAACTTTATGCACAGCTTGCCGG
>Ga0310695_10007932_pt1 | contig 16679 bp, 11 predicted proteins | sample RumenRJG_04DNA_FD_203882 | JGI IMG/M metagenome (GOLD analysis project Ga0310695, IMG submission 203882) | Bovine rumen microbial communities from Lethbridge, Alberta, Canada - RJG_04 (v2) (version 2) | ecosystem: Host-associated > Mammals > Digestive system > Stomach > Rumen | place: Canada...
AGAAATCAAACAAGAGTTAAATCAGGAACTTGAAAATGCTTCAAAAAATATGTTTGACGGAACACCGACAATAGTTATAAACGGTAAAAAATACGTCGGAAATATACCATATCCTCAATTTAAACAAAGATTAATTGATGCGGGAGCAGAGGAAAAAAAGTAAAATGAGCGAAAAAATACTTCTTCATGCCTGCTGCGCCGTTTGTGCGGGATATCCTCTTCAACTACTCTCTTCTCTGGATTATACACCTGTTGTTTATTTTTATAATCCGAATATTCACCCGAAAAAAGAATACGACAGACGACTCAAAGAATTGATTTCTTATTGCTGGAAAAAGAATTACGAATTAATAATTGAGGAAGACGATACAAAAGTTTGGTTTGATTATGTAAAAGGTTTGGAAAACGAACCCGAAAGGGGAAAAAGATGCCTTAAATGTTTTGAATTAAGGCTTAATAAAACCGCACAAAAAGCAATTCAACTCGAAATAAACAAATTTTCCACAACCCTTATGATTAGCCCGCATAAAGTCAGAAAAGATATTGTTGAAGTCGGACAAAATATCGCTAAAAAATACGATTTAGAGTTCGTTGATACAGATTTCAGAAAGCAAAACGGTTTTCTTAAAACAATGGCTATTGCGAAAGAAGAAAATTTTTACAGACAAAAATACTGCGGTTGTGTTTATGCTTTCAATCAACAAAATTCCGAATCTGACAAAGAAAAAATCATTCTTTAATCTAATAAGATTTATTGATTACCCGTCATTTCAGGACGTTTAATCGTCAACCAAACGTCTTGAGGGTATATATCTTCCGTTCTTCCGAAGGTTCCGTTAATCATAAAGAAATCTATTTTTTCCCCGTAAGAAACTTCTAAATCTTCGAAAGGAATTTTAACTTTAATAACGTCATCATAAACGCATTCTACGGAATTATTCATATTTATAACCCATAAATTATTCTTTATTGCTTTTGACAGATAGGGCGGGAACTGTTTATTCGCCATAAATGTCAATTTTAATTCGTGGGTATAACCGCTCTTTAAAAGGTTGCATACGTTTTCGGTTTTATTGAGAGGTCTTATTGGTGCTGTATATGGAAAACCTTCTTTTCTTATATAGACATAAACCTGATAAATTTGCTCAATATTTTTTTTCATTCCGAGAGCAAATTCGTTTATATCAAACAAGAGATATAAATTTTCGTAATCGCAACCGAAATAAATTCTGTTAAATAGTTTATTTTCCTGAACGAGAGGAGAAGCAGGAATCTCAATACAACCTGCATTTTTCCATTCCTGTTCATAATCGGTTTTTCCTTCCAATGTCGGAGAAATCAAACCTCTAGGTATTCTTGACGGTTTACCCGAAAATGTCATCAAAGGATTTTCAAGATGTTCGGGAACAGGTTTATTCAGATATAAATAAACACTTTTTAAATGTTCTCTGAAAAGAAAATCAAACAATTGGTCTTGCCCCGAATCATTAGGTTCTCCAAACCACCAGAACCAATCGCTGCCTTGCGCGGTATAAAGTTGATTATATGCGGCTTTTATATTTTCTTCTGGGAAACTTTCGGTTTCAACAAATCGTTTTAAATCTTCATAGACATTGAATAAATATCTCCAGGCAATATTTTTGGTGGGTTCAGCCGTCCAAAATCTAAAATCACGATTTATCCAAGAACTTGAAGAAACTGATTCTATATTTTGCACATAATCAACTTCTTGAATATAATCTCCGACTCTAACCGTTTCAAGAGAATCATCTTCTGTTATAAGAGAATATAAGTTTGTTAAAAATTCATTTCCGTTGTCTTTATAGTTTCTCCACGCATTTTCACCGTCCATTGCGATAGTCAGCAAGTGGTGTTGGTGAGGTGAATTTACAAATTTATCCTGAATAACTTTAATTTGTTCGTACAAATCATTTGCCGCAGTTTTTGCATCATAATTCGGATATTCAAATGAAATGAGGTTTGGAATTACGGTATCTCGAAATACAAGTTTTACGTCCTGGCCGCTATCACCCGTAACAGAATATGTTTGGCACAAATTAAAAGGATTTTCGTGGAAACCTTTAAAATCACGAACAAATTCTTTACCTAATGCATCGGATAAAACACTTTCATCGGATAAAGTCCATTTAATTCCGCAATCTGCAATTATTTTGAGAACATCTTTACTTATACAGCATTCGGGAGACCATAAACCGACGGGTTTTGTTCCGAAAATTTCTTCCGTTCTTGCCATTCCCTTTAAGATTTGTTCTCTTACCGTTTCAGGCATCTTGATATCACTTCCCGGAAGAGGGTTTCTTGAAGGAGAACCTTTAGCAGAGTCCATATCATATATCAAAGGAAGAATCGGGTGATAATAAGGACAAGTCATAATTTCCGCACGATTTTCCAAAATATACTTTCTTATTGTCGGAATAATTTTTCCGATAATTTCTCGTTGAATCCTGATTACCGTTTCACTGTGCTTATTTGAATAGTGCTTTCCTTTATTCGCAATTTCGGCAATTTCGGGATATTCTTTTAAATATTTATCATCAAACCAAACAAGGTTAAAAAGAGTCATAATATCCGCATAATCGGAAAGCGAAAACTCATCCGTATCAATTTCTTCCTTTTCAAATCTTCGTCTGTATAAATCAACGTATCTCGGATATTTTGAAATAGCGTTGTTATAATTTGCACTAAAGAAGTAGTTGAGAATAAATTCCATATCATCTTGAGTTAAATCTTCAACGGGAGTTAAAGTAAGATTTGAATGAATGTCATTAAACCCTTTATTTGCATATCCCTCAATTGCATCAAGAAGAACGGGAGAAATATCAAAATTCAATTTCAACTTTGGAAATTGTTCAAGATATGTAAGCATTTTTAAATATGTCTTGACCGAATTTAGTCTTGTCCAAGGCATAAGAAGTGTTTCATCACCCGCAGTTTGATAACTCGGTTGGTGCATGTGCCATACAAACGCAATTGATAATTTTTTCATCTCGTTTCCTCTTTAATAACCGATTTTAACATGTTTTTTAAATTTCGTAAAATTTATAATAAATTGATTTTATATGTGATTAAGACATGTAATATACTGTATAAAAAGGGAGTGTTAATATGGAATTATCCGTTGAGAAAGAGAAAAGTGTGAGAGAACCTAACAAAGAACAAAAAGAGTGTATTGAAAATAATTTGGATAAATATTTGGTTATTGCAGGTCCCGGAACAGGCAAAACATTTACTATTTCAAGAAAAATACAGTATCTCATTGAAAACGAGCAAATTCTGCCAGAAAAAATTCTCTGTTTAACTTTTTCAGAAACAGCCGCAAGAGAAATGAAAGACCGTGCAGGAGAAAAATATCCGATAAACGTTTTTACTTTTCACGGATTTTGTCTTGATATAATTCAAAAATTTCAGGAAGAATTTGATTTCGAAAATATTAATCCCATAAATGATTCCAATAAAAGAACTCTTATCAATGAATGTATTGACGAATTGCATTCAAAGAAAAATTTTGTCGGCTATAATAATATCAGAAACAATCCTTATGAATTTGCAAAAGATATTTCCGACGGAATAGAAGAAATTAAAAAAAGCAGAATGAAAAAAGAAACTTTCTTTAAAAACCTTGAAACAAATCCACTATGGATACCGAGGTTAAAAGAACTTCCCTATATAATTGCCCAAAAATCAGAGCAACTGTTGAAAAATGAAAAAGAACTGGCAGAATTGCAGGAAAAATATGACAGACTAAAAAAAGGTAAAAATGATTTTAAATCAACTTACATAAGACCTTTAAAAGAAGAAACGGACAAATTAAAAAAAGAAGTTACGGAAACACTTCCAAAACAATTAAAAAATCTTGAGCAATCAATAGCCAAAATGGAAGAACTCTGGTGTTTATACGAACTTTACGAGCAGAAAAAAAAGGCTGCGGGCTTCATTGATTTTAACGACATGATTAATTCCGTTCTTGATAAATTTGAAGATAAAAATTCAAATATTCTTCAGGAAGTTTCGGGTATGTATGACTTTGTTCTCGTTGACGAATATCAGGATACAAATACCGCTCAAAACGATATTGTTTTTCATCTGGGTGAAAAATGCAAAAATCTTTTTGTAGTGGGTGATGACGACCAGATTATATTTTCCTTTCAGGGTGCACACTTAGATACTATTGAAAATTTAATTAAAAAATTTGATTTAAAAAAGGAAAATATTAATTGTTTAAAAGACAATCACCGCTCAACAGAAGCCATACTGAAAGCAGCAGAAGTAATTGCCTGTTTGCAGGACGATTTTGCTTTTTTCAAAGCAGACAAAAGAAAAGACAAAAGTTATGACGAAAAAAACATTCCGTTAAGATTGTGTTCTAACCCGGGTTTCAGAGAACTCGGAATTGATAAAACATTAAAGCCGAAAAACGAAAAATTATATCCTTTAAACAAAAGTGTTGAATTTATCCAATATGACACTAAAAACAATGAGATAAACTCAATCGTTGACAGGATTGTTGAAATTATTGATGAAAACAACACAAATTACAAAACTCCCGAAAAACTTTCTGAAATAGCAATTCTTGCAAGAACAAACAACGACTTATACGAATATGAAACCTACCTTAAATCAAAAGGTATTCCTGTTGAGTTTGCAAAAGGAAAAAATATATTCAACATAAACTCTGTAATTACACTTATCACATATATGCAATTTTTAGTTTCCCCTGCAGAATATACGGATAAAATGTTTGCATATCTCTTAATGCGGCCTTTTCACATTAATCCTGCAGATTATTACATTCTTAAACAAAAATGTAAAAATAATAAGTTTTCACTAATTGAAAACATGAAAAATTTATTAAAAGAACCTGCACCAAATGACAAATTAAAAAAACAAATTTACGCAATTTTAAAATCCGACAGCAATTCCTTTGTTGAGGATATTCAACAATTACTCGGTAAAACCGATGAAACAAAAAGAGATATTTTTAAAGAACCTGAAAAAATAGAAAAATTTCTGAAATTGTATGACTATTTAAAAAATTATATAGTGAGTGAAAATTACAGAAATTCCATACTTGAAATTGGCTCAAAAACAGGAATTTTCGACTACTATTTCGGTAATGAAATAAACAGAGCGGAAAATATAAAGGGGATTAACCAGTTAATAAACGAAGCCGACAGTTTCTTTGCCTCTCATAAAGATAAAGAAAGAAGTTTTAACCAGTTTATAGAATATATTACAAATCTTATGAATTCAGAAATGCAAATTCTGACCGAACAGAACGAAAGACCGATTAATGCCGTTCAGTTATCAACTTATCACTCTTCAAAAGGAAGAGAGTTTGAATATGTATTTATGCCAAATTTATACATAAAGAAATGGGAAGACAAGGATGTTTCAAATAATAATCAGGTTCCTGAAGAAATACCCTCAACCGCAAAAGAAAATGAAACTTTTGAAAGTATGAAAGAAAAAATTGAAGCCAGAAAATTTTTAGATGATATAAAACTTCTCTATGTAGGTATTACAAGAGCAAAACACAGTTTGTATCTGTCGTGGTCAAAAAAATTGCACCTTACCTGGTATATCAAAAATTTTGTACCGAGAATGAAAAATATAAAATTATCAAACGGGGAAGATGCCCTAAAAGAACAAATAGCCGAAGGAATTCCCGAATATATTCCGTGCTTAGACAATTATAATTATAAGGAATTTGAGAAAACTACTCTCCCGAAAAGACATTCTCCAAGTTCACTAAATACATATATGAAATGCCCGATGCAATATTTCTACAAGTACGTTCTGAATTTAAAAAACGATACCTCCGAGGGCGGAAACAATGATAACCCAAACTTCGGAACCGCTATGCACGAAACTTTCAGAAAAGTTTTGGACTATGCACAATTAAATAAAAAATATCCCGAACTTTCGGAAGTTCTATCGACATTCGAAGAAGAAATGGAAAAACTTCCCTTTGAACATTTTGAAGACCAAAAAAATCGGGGAATTAATCTGTTTAACTACTATTATGAAAAATTTAAAAGTCTTGCAGACCCTGCAACAACAACTTTTGAACTCGAAAAAAGTAAAACCTTCAATGTTCCTGATGAAGACTTGGGAGGAATAGAATTTTACGGAAAAATAGACAGGATAGATATCGATACCAACGGTAATTGTTCTCTTTATGACTACAAAAGTGGAGACAACACCGATATCTCGGCTAAAGGAAAGCATAAAGACTACTATTATCAAATCGGATTATATAAATATCTTTTACAACAAAATGGTAAAAAAGTAGAGAAAGTTTGCTTTATTTATCCTGAAATAAAAGATGAAAATGAGGAAAATGAAATTTATATTGATGAGTTAACAGATGAAGAATGTGAAAAAATTGCAAAAGAATTCATTGATATAGTCAAAAAAATCAATAATTTTGAATTTGACAAGCCCCAAAAACCTGACAGTAAAACTTGTCAATACTGTAACTATGAACAATGGTGTAAAAATCAAAAATTATTCGAATAAAAATATTAATTATATGCCATATTTACATTTCCTGATAAATAAAATTTTTATGCTAAAATAACATCAGGGATATTGGAATGAAAAAAAGAAACATAGGTTTTATAATTTTATTTTTAAGTATTTTTATCGCTTGTTTGTGGGCGTTCATTTCCGCAGGAATGATAACAAACAGTTTTAGAAAGAAAATGGAAACCGATGCCCTCGGAAAAAAAGAAGTAAATATTCAAAATCTTCTTGTTACGGAAACAAAAGACGGTGAAAAATATTGGGAGATGTTTGCCGATGAAGGGTATTACGACAACACCGACCAAGTTGCCGTTTTAACAAATATCGTCGGAAATTTTTATAAAGATGATAAAGTCATTGCAAGTTTTGAATCTTCAAGAGGAACCTACAACCAACAAAAGAAACAAATAATTTTGTATGAAAAAACACTTATTGCGTACAAAGACGGATCAAATGTGTCTGCAAACAAAATGGTTTGGTCAGGAAAAGATTCCGATATTACCGCAGAAGGTAACGTGAGATTGGAACTTCCGTCAAAAGTTGTTGTATATGCGGAAAAAGGTGTATTAAGTTCTGATTTTAAAGACCTTAAAGTTTTTGGACGAACAAAAACAGAAATTTATGATAATGGAGCAAAAATATGAAAAAGTTAATATATATCGTTATTTTATCCGTATTAACCGCAGGAATTGTTTATTCGGCAGACCTTTCGGTTGAATCTCAATCTCAACACTATATTGATTCCGAAAACAGGATAGATATAGAAGGAAATGTAAAGGTAAAATATGATAATATTAATGTAATGAGCCCAAAAGCACAAGTTTTAATTGATCCGAAATCAGGAAAGGCAGAAAAAGTCGAATTTTTAGACAATGCTTATTCCTATCAGGTTTCAAAAGATAAAAAACACGAAATTAAAGCAAAAATTTTAGAAGTTTCTCTGCTTAACAAAGTATTTAAAGCAAAAGAAAGAACTCAAGCAACCGTTCTTAAAAATCAAAAACCTGCAATCATAGTTACCGCTGATTCTCAGGAATACGACAATAAAAATAACATAATGAAAGCAAAAGGCGGAGTAATAATTTATTACCAAGATTCTAACGCATTCGCGGATTATGCACAGGTTGATTTGAATAAAAATAATGAAGTGAAACAACTTATATTATCGGGACATGCAAAAGTTGAAAAGAACGATTCAACAATAACCGCCAACAGATTTGTTCACAATGCAATGACAAAAGTAACAACCGCGACAGGAAATGTATATTCCGACATAAATGAAGAGAAAACAAAAATCAAAGTTTGGGCAAATTTCCAACAAATTGACCAAAAATCAAATATTATAACCGCAAGCGGAAATACAAAAATTATTTATAAAGACTATACTGCCACAGGACCAAAGGCAACCGTATATCCTGACAAGAACGGAAAAATGAATGAAGTCGTATTTCTCGGTCGTTCAAAAATCACGACAGACGCAGGGCGTTCCGTTGAAGCAGACAGAATTAATATGACTATGAATCCGAAGGACTTTAAAGCGGAAGGAAATGTAAAAACATTAATACCAAATATTGGTTCTTCTTCTGAAGATAAAGATATTTAAAATGAAAAATTTTTATTTTTTAGGACTTTTTCTAATAGGTTTAATATTAGTTGCAATATTTAACTATACTGTTGATTTTAAAAAAGCATTCCATCATGAAAAAGGAATGATATTAACAGAAATAATGCCTGAAGAAGAATTGTTTTTTTTAATAGACCAATATAAAAATTACAAAAATGATACTTTGCTGATTGGTTTTTCGGAAATAGATTTAATGTCCACAGATATTCGTGAAACAGCAAAGAATTTTTATAATGCTATTTATGTATCAACATATAGTTATAAAACTTTGTACAATTGTGTAAAAAGATATGTTAACCTTCACAAAGAGACTAAAAAAGTTGTTATAGTTCTTTCATACACTACTTTTTTGTCTGAAGGAGAATATGAAAAAGATTCAAATGAACAAGTAAATAATAAAAATTATTTAATAAATGTGTTATTTTCTAAAGACAATACCTTTTCAAATATTGATTTAATTATCAATTGTTTTAGGAAATTAATAAGATACACAATTTTCAAAAAACAAAAAGAATTTTGCTTTCATCCTATTATATCTCAACCTAATATTGTTGATCAACAAGTTTTAGACAAAAAGAATTTAAATAAAATAGAATATTTGACAAAGACTGTTGATTTTTTGAAAGAAAATAATATTGAATACCAAATAGTTATACCGCCAAATAATGCCGTTTATTTATGTCTTCTTAAACATTATAATTTTGATGTTTTAATTGAAAAATTTAAAAGAAATCTGGTTGAACATTTTGATGTTGTATATGATTTTTTATTCGTTAACAGAATAACCAGCACTAATACATTTTCAAAATACAATTATTGGTTTTGTTATCCCGACCATCCAAGTCATAATTTTAGTTATAAATTAATTCTGTTTTTATTTTTTAATAATACCTCAGATGATAGTATTTATATGAAATTGACAAAAAATAATATTGATGAAAAATTAAAAACACAAAAGAAACTCATAAACAATTTTATAAAAGAAAATAAAGATTATGTAAATTATTATATTGAAAATGCAACGGAAAATAGTGTTGAAAACAAATATTGTACAGAAATAAACAATATTCCTTTTGAAATAGAAAGAGATAAGAATTATATAAATAAAAAAGTTACCGATAAAATGTCTGAAGATTATAACAATATTTTATTTTATAAAAACATTTTGAACTAAAAAAGGGAATTTCATATAAATATAGCAATAAATTTCGGTTTTATATTTAAAAAAAGCTATTTTTGGATTTCAAATAGTGTCTTCAATTTCTTCATTTTTTGGTTTATCAGGAACTTTATCCATATTGGTTATTTTTTCCATAACTTCCTTCGTCCCTGTGTACATATACCATTTTCGGACTATATTTTCATCTCCGCCCAAACTCCCTTGAATTTTTATTCCGTCCTGAATTCTAAAATGCGCTTCATATGCAGCAATTCCAACAATAAAAGCAGCATTTTTTGTTCCCTCATCTTTAACTTTTAATGACAAACCCCTATATTTCATCAAAGAGTATGTACTGCTTCCGGTAAAAGCACGTGATTTCTCTCTGATAAAAAAGTTTCTTAATGAAGATTCTATTTCAATCAATTGTTCAGAACTAACCACAACAAAACTCCTTTTCTAATATCATACCATATTTTTAGAATTTATAACATTTTTGTATTTTTATGATATCTTTAAGATAAAAGATTAAGAGGCGGAAAAATGACAAATATAAATGAATTACCTACGGTATATAATCCTCAGGAAACTGAAAAAAGAATTTATGAATTATGGGAAGAAAAAGATTGTTTCAGAGCAGATGCAAATTCTGACAAACCGCCGTACTCAATCGTGATACCTCCACCGAATGTCACAGGTGTTCTTCATATAGGGCACGCCCTTGATAATACTCTTCAAGACATTTTAATCAGATACCACAGAATGTCGGGTTATGAAACCTTGTGGCTTCCCGGAACAGACCATGCGGGAATTGCAACACAAAACGTTGTTGAAAAAAAACTTAGAAATGAAGGGAAAACCCGCCACGATTTAGGTCGTGAAAAATTTCTCGAAACAACTTGGGAATGGGCAAATGAACACAAGAGCGCAATCCTTGACCAATTTAAAAGACTCGGTGTTTCTTTTGACAGAAGCAGAGAAAGATTTACTCTCGACAAAGGCTGTTCTGATGCAGTAAAAGAAGTTTTTGTTAAATTATACGAAAAAGATTTAATCTACAAAGGTGCATACATTGTAAACTGGTGTCCGAGATGCCAAAGCGCAATTTCCGATATTGAAACCGAATACGAAACAGAACAAAGCCACCTTTGGGAAATTCAATATCCTCTCAAGAATGAAAGAGGAGCAATCGTCGTTGCAACAACAAGACCCGAAACTATTTTCGGTGACGTTGCAATTGCCGTAAATCCTAAAGATTTCAAATACAAAGATTTAATCGGAAAAACGGTTTGTATGCCGCTTACGGGAAAAGAAATTCCGATTATTGCAGACGAATACGTTGATAAATCATTCGGAACAGGTGCGGTTAAAATAACTCCCGCACATGACCCGAATGACTATGAAGTCGGCAAACGTCACAATTTAAAACCTGTTTGGGTAATCGACGAAAAAGGATGTATGATTGCATCTGATGATGTTCCAACTGATTTTCACGGACTCGACAGATTTGAAGCAAGAAAATTGATTGTTGAAAAACTTAAGGCAAACGGACAACTTGTCAGAATAACCGACCACGAACACAATGTCGGAAAATGTCAACGTTGTAATACAACAATTGAACCGCTTTTATCCGAACAATGGTTTGTAAGAACAAGTATTCTTGCAAAAGCAGGCATTGAAGCCGTTGAAAAGGGTGAATTGAAATTCATTCCCGAAAGATGGACGAAAATTTTCCTATCTTGGATGAAAGATATGAGAGATTGGTGTATTTCAAGACAACTTTGGTGGGGACACCAAATTCCGGCATATTACAACAACGAAACAGGTGAAATGGTCGTTGCAAAAGAAAATCCTGATCCTTCAAAATACACTCAAGAAACAGATGTTTTAGATACTTGGTTTTCTTCAGGATTATGGCCTTTCTCGACAATGGGCTGGCCAAATACCGAATCACCCGATTTTAAGAAATTTTATCCGACAAGTGTTCTTGTAACCGCATTTGATATTATTTTCTTCTGGGTTGCAAGAATGGTTATGATGGGTTATGAATTCACAAAACAAGCGCCGTTCCCTGTTGTCTATATTCACGGTTTAATCAGAGACGAAAACGGTCAGAAAATGTCAAAATCAAAAGGAAACACAATTGACCCCGTTCTCTTAATTGATAAATACGGTTGTGATGCAATGAGATTTACCCTTACATCTCTTTGTACTTATGGCGGTCAAGATATCAAAATCAGCGAAGAAAGATTTGAATACGGAAGAAATTTTGCAAACAAAATATGGAATGCTTCAAGATTTGTTCTTATGAACCTTGAAGGAATTGACGATAAAGATATCGATTTTGAAAATCTTACAATTATCGACAAGTGGATTTTACACGAATTAAACAAAACCGCACAAACAGTAAATGAACAAATAAAGACATACAGAATAGGCGAATATGCACAAACTCTTTATGATTTCTTCAGAAGTTCATACTGCGACAAATATGTTGAAATTGCAAAAGTTCAACTTGCGGACGAAAACCTTAAAGCAAATACTCAAAGAGTTTTGAGATACGTAACGGATATGACAATGAGGTTGCTTCACCCCGTAATGCCTCATATTACGGAAGAAATAAGACAACTTCTCCCCGGTCATTTTGATACGGAAACAATTATGAAAGCATCATTCCCGACTTTTGACGAAAAATTAGTCTTTAATGATGAAGCGGAACAAACGGAAACCGTTTTTGAAACAGTAAAATCTTTGAGAAACGTAAGACAAAGTTTCAACGTTCCCGTAAAATCTCCTGTTTCACTAAAAATTGAGGCAGACGAACATCAAAAAGAAATATTTAAAAAATCAGAATCTTATATAAAAAGACTTGCAAAAGTTGAAGATATAGAATATATCGACAGTTCTGCAGAAATTAAACAGTCTGCATCAGCAGCGGTCGGAAATGCAAAACTCATTGTTCCGCTCGCAGGTTTGATTGACTTAAATCAAGAAATTGCAAGACAAAACAAAAAACTTGATAAGATTTTGAAAGAAAAATCTTCCTTAGAAGGCAGAATGAACAATAAGAACTTTACCGCTAATGCGCCTAAAGAAGTTCTTGAACAAACGCAAGCAAGAATTGAAGAACTGACTCAGGAAGAAAACACGATAAACGAACTTATCAAATCTCTTCAAGCGTAATAAATTTCAGAAGTATTATTTTGATTGAGATTTTTCTTCTTTAGGAAAATTCTTAATCAATAATACAATCGGAATTACAACAATGCAGGAAATACCGCAAATTCTGAAGGCTTCCATAAAGCCCCAGAAAACTGCCTGTTTAACCATTTGTCCGTACAGAGAATATTGTGCCGCATAATCAGCAATAACAGGGTGCATATAAGCGGAAAGTGCCGCTTTTGTTGCAGCAAATTTTGCCGTAAAAACAGGATTTAAAGGAGTTAAATTTTCCACCATCATAAATTGATGAACCTGTGAAAATCTTGTAATCATTGTTGAAACAAGTGACGTTCCCATTGCACCGCCGATATTTTTTAAAAGTGACTGAATACCGCTGGCGTTTGTCATTTGCGAATTAGCAAGAGTTGCAACAGACAAAGAAACTATCGGCATCATGGCAAATCCCATTCCGAGTCCGAAAATAAAGTTTGGAATTGCAATATTAATACTTGCTATTTGCATATTTAAAAACCCGAATTTCAATCCTGCCGTACCAATCAGAGCCAATCCCAACATTGCGAGAAGTCTGTTGTCAACTCTTTTTGAAAATATTCCGAACAATATTGATGCCGTCAGAGCACCTAAACCTCTCGGCATAATATTTAAACCGCTTAAAAATGCCGTATAACCCATAACCGTTTGTAAAAATTGAGGAAGTATGGCAATAGATGCAAGTAAAACCGCCTGAATTACCACTTGAATTATAGTCCCTGCCGTAAAATTTCTGTCTTTAAAAACTCTTAAATCAACAAGAGAATCTTTTTTGGTTTGTGATATAAAAAATAATACGCATGAAATAATGCAAACTACTGCCAAGCGCCTTATCCATAGAGCATTAAACCAGTCCGCATTGTTTCCTTTATCCAATATAACTTGAAATGTTGAAAGCCAAATTGCAAGAAAGATAAAGCCCCATACATCGAGTTTTACATTTTCCTGCTTTCGTGCATAAGGAGGGTCATATAAAAGTTTTTTTGCCAAAAGACCTGTTAAAATACCAAACGGAAGATTTATAAAGAAAATCCACGGCCAAGAATAATTATCGGTAATCCAACCGCCAAGAACAGGTCCGATAATTGGAGCAACAATAATAACTATTCCGAAAACAGCCATTGCCCGTCCTCTTTCACGAGGTTCAAATGATTCAAGCAATACTGCTTGTGCAATCGGCAGAATTCCGCCTCCGCCCAAACCCTGCAGAATTCTTGACAAAATCATCATTTCTATTGAGTTTGATAGTCCGCACAATACCGATGAGATAGTAAACAATACTACACACAAAATGAAGAAAATTTTTCTGCCCATCAATTTACAGAACCAATCAACCGCAGTAATTACAATACCGCTGGCAACAAGATAACTTGTTAAAATCCATGTTGATTCTTCACGGCTTACGGAAAAAGTTCCTGCCATGTGCGGAAGTGCTACGTTTGCGATTGTTGAATCAAGCACGAACATAAATGCCGCAAGGATTGTCGGCAATGCCGTAAGCCACGGATTTGCATAATGTTCTGTTTCTTCTGCTTTGATTACACTTCCGGACATTATTTTATTTTAACCTTTGGCACGACAGACATTCCCGCAACAATATTGTATTCTTCAGGGTCGATTTCTTCGTCAAATACTATTTTTACTGGAATTCTTTGAACAATTTTTACAAATGAACCGACTGCGTTTTCGGGAGGGAACAAACTTGATTTTGCCCCTGATGCCCTTTGAATACTGTCAACTTTTCCTTTGAAAGTTTTATTTGGATACGTATCAATTTTAATTTCAACAGGCTGACCTTCTTTCATTTTTCCGACCTGAATTTCTTTAAAATTAGCAACTACCCATACTTCATCGGGAACGAGAACGAATAAAGGTGAACCCGTTGTCACATAAGCACCTTTTTCAGCACGCTTGTTTGTAACGGTACCGTCTTGAGGGGCGATTACTTTTGTATTCTTTAAATCAAGTTCCGCTTTATCTCTTTTCGCTTTCAACACCTTCAAATTTGCATCAGCAACTTTGTTTTCATTTTGTGATAAAACCGATTCATCGACACTTTTATATTTTGCTTTTATACCGTCAAGTCTTGTTCTTGCATTGTCTAAAGTTTGTTTTGAAGCGGCACCTGCTTCATAAAGTTTTTCATATCTTTTCAGGTCTTTTTCCGCAAGTTCGATTTCAGAGTTTACTGCAGATAAATTTGCAAGCGCAACCTTTTGATTTGCGAGTGCCTTTTTATATTCGGCATCAGCCTGATTGAAACGAATTATATAATCTTCATCGTCAATCTTTGCAACAACATCGCCTTCTTTAATCTTTTGGTTATCTTTTATGTACAATTCAACAATTTGTCCCGTAACCTTCGGTGCTATCTGAATCATGTGAGATTCAACATAAGCATCATCTGTCGATTGATACTTCATTCCGTTAAGAATATAAATAACGACAATAACTATTACAGCAATAGTAACTGAAATTATTGCCCATAAAGGAATCTTCTTTTTGGTTTTTTGTTCAATTTCGGCTATTTCTTTATTTTCTTCGTTTGACATAATCAGTCCTTTTCTTTTATTTATATGTTAATTTCTATGTGTTCAGAAAGTACGTTTCTGAATTTTATCAAAATATCTTTTAAATTTTGCCTGTCTGTATCGGAAAAGTGTTTTTCAAAAGGTTCCAGACCTTTTTCTTTAATTGCTGCATAACAGGAATTTAAAACTTTTAATCCTTCTTCCGTAATTTTCATTTTTCTGACGAGCCTGTTACCTTTAGTATCAACATATCTTTCAACCAATTTTTTTTCTTCCAGAGATACAATGATTCTTCCTGTTCCAGCTCTGTCTTTTAAAATCAACTTTGCCAAATCTCTCTGACAAATATTTTCATTTACATTTATTATATCCAAAGCGGCATATTCTTCGGGGGTAATTTTAAAACCTAACTGATTAAACAATTTACTTCCCATGTGCTTGATGTACTTAGAAGTTAATTCAATTTCATACATTACGGTATCAGTAAAATGTTCCATTCTTTTTCCCGACTTATTTGTTGCAATGAAAACATGTTGCAAATGCAACAAAAATATGTTAGCATACTGATGATTAGGTTGTCAAGGAAGTTAGGATAACGGAAATATGGGATATAAAAAACTTACGGCATTTTTGTTAACATTATCTTTTTTAGCGGTTAATGTATCTCCGTGTTTTGCAGTAGAAAACATAAAAAAGAACGATAAAAAATACACTCATAAAGTAAAAAAAAGCAGATATAAAAATGACGAATTCAAATACGAATATATCAACATGGATTGGTGGAAATCTTTTAATGATGAATATTTGACTGATTATATTGTAAAAGCAATTCAACACAATCACGATTTAAAAATGGCATCAATAGCGGTTGATGAGTATTATCAATACACCCGCATTCAATTTGCTTCCGAACTTCCTGTTGCTGGGGTGGGTTTTTCACCTGCACTTGTTAAAAATATAGGACATACAAATTGGGAGTGGACTTTTGTTGCTCCTGCTCTTGTTAATTACGAAGCAGATATTTTCCTAAAAAATCACGATAAGACAAAATCCGCAAAAAAGACCTATGAAGGTGCCATTCAGGACGAAAGGGCTTCATATATTGCAGTTGCATCTGCGGTCGGAACTACTTATCTTAACATAGTAAAACTCGATGAATTAATTAAATATCAGGAAAAAATCATTGATTTAAGAAAAAATATTTACGATTTAACTTGGATTTGCAACCAAGAGGGAACAGCGTCAATGTCCGATACCGTTAAAGCAAATAAAGCGTATGTTTACGGTAAAAGCGAACTTCCTGATTTGAAGAAAAACCGTTCAAAATTACTTCATCAACTTGCCGTTTTAACAGGCGAAGAGCCTAATGATGTCGAAAATCTTCCGAGAAAAACATTATCCGAAATAAAATTAACAAGAGATTTGCCGAAAGAAATTTCATCAGAAGTAATAACAAACCGCCCCGATTACATAAAATCCGAAATTATGCTTGAAAAAGCAGGCATAGATGTAAGAGTCGCAAAAAAAGAGTTTTTGCCCACTATAAACTTAACAGGTGTTATCGGATTTACGGCAGGCGATTTAGGAAGAATGTTTAATACAAAAA